>Ga0209266_1000576_pt1 | contig 27816 bp, 24 predicted proteins | sample GraSoiAngelo_132_FD_185889 | JGI IMG/M metagenome (GOLD analysis project Ga0209266, IMG submission 185889) | Grasslands soil microbial communities from the Angelo Coastal Reserve, California, USA - 14_0929_02_40cm (SPAdes) (version 2) | ecosystem: Environmental > Terrestrial > Soil > Grasslands ...
CTATCAGGGACAAACCCAGGTGATTCGCGAATGCGCCCCGCGAGCGCAAGACCATACGCAACGACGCTGCCGATATAAAGGTCAGATCAGGGATGAAGCGGCGGGGGGGAAGAACCGGAGCAAGTCGAAGGTGCGAGCGAAGGTCGAGAACGTGTTTCAAGTGATGAAGCTGAAGTTCGGATTCGTGAAGGTGCGCTATCGCGGACTGAAGAAGAACGCGCACCGGCTGTTCGTCACCTGCGCGCTAGTCAACTTGTTTGTAAGCCGCAAGAAACTGCTGCTGGCGGCGTAGGCTCCGTCCATCTTCACATGGCCCAAACGCAGTCAGAATGGCGGTACGAAACAAGTTCCAGAATCCGAGAGTCGCACCGGAAGTGGCATTTCCTGAGCTTTGACGTTGCTTGACTTAGAAACAGTGCTTATTCAGAGTGTCCCTAGGGATGAGTAGGCTCCGCGTGTCGTGCGGAACCAGGTCCTGACAGCCACAGAGCGCGATCAGGCTCAGGAAGAGAACCGCGAGCGTCGCTCTGTTGAACCGGCCCATACCAGCTTCCTTAATTCCTCTAGCTCGTGAATCGAAACCTCACCCCGTGCTCCACGTTGCAAGGGCAAGATGCATCGCGGGATACAGAATCTATTGACTTCTACCCCGCTACCTGCTCACGAGTCATCCGAGCTACGAGGTCAGCCTTGCCGGTCTTGAGCGCATCGGCTGGCTTGAGGCGTGCAAAAAGATCGAGTGATCGCGCTATTATCCCGGTCCATCCGGTTTGATGGCTCGCCCCAAGCCCAGCGCCGTTGTCCCCATGGAAATATTCGTAGAACAGAATATAATTTTTCCAGTGCTGATCTTCCTGAAACTTCTTGGTTCCGCCATAGACGGGCCGCCTACCATTGGCATCGCGGAGGAAAATACTCGACAGCCTGCGAGCGAGCTCCTTTGCTACCTCGAACAAGGTCATGTATTTCCCCGAGCCCGTGGGACATTCGACCTTGAAGTCATCGCCGTAGAACTGGTAGAGGTTCAGCAAACCCCGGATCAATAAACCATTCACCGGCATCCAGACCGGACCGCGCCAGTTGGAATTGCCCCCGAACATCCCGGTGTTTGATTCCGCTGGCAGATATTGGACTTTGTATTCGTGCCCACCGAGATTGAATACGAAAGGATGTTCGAAGTGATAGCGGGAAACGGACCGTATGCCGTAGGGGCCGAAGAATTCGTTCTCGTCGAGCATGTAAGCCAGGATCCGCTCGATCTTTTGCTTACTGCAAACCGACAAAAGCCGACGATCAGCGTACCCCTTGAAGATGCCATCAGCCGGTGCTATATGCTTCAGCAAATCAGGGTGACGCTTCTTGAATATCTCCACCAATTCCATCATTCGGGGATTCCGCGCCACAACGCCGGATTCAAATACCGTCGAAGCGCACAGTGGCAGCAACCCCACCAAAGACCGCACCTTCAGGCGCATGGCATCGCCATTTGGCAGGTGGAGCAGGTCGTAGAAAAATCCTTCCTTTGTATCCCACATTTCGTCGTGGTGCTCGCCAATTCTATCCATGGCATACGTGATGCAGAGGAAATGCTCCATAAACCTGAAGGCGATATCCTCATATAAGGAGTCGTACTCTGTCAGAATGAGTGCGATCTCCAACATGTTCTGGCAGTAGAAGGCCATCCATGCCGTGCCATCCGCCTGGTCGAGGTGACCACCCGTCGGAAGGGGAGCACTGCGATCGAAGACGCCAATGTTATCCAGCCCGAGGAATCCCCCGGCGAAGACATTCTTTCCCTGCGGATCTTTCCGGTTGACCCACCAGTTGAAATTCTGCAGCAGGCCTTGAAACGATCGTTCTAGGAAACGTAGATCCGATCGGCCCAGTTCTTTTTCGACGTTATAGAGGAATAATGTCGCCCAAGCGTGCACCGGCGGGTTCACGTCACTGAAGTTCCACTCGTAAGCTGGGATCTGTCCGTTGGGATGCGTATACAAATTCCTCAGCATCAGCAGGAGCTGGTCCTTGGCAAAGTCGAAGTCCACGAGCGAAAGCGCGATTGTGTGGAAAGCTAGATCCCATGCGGCATACCATGGATACTCCCACTTGTCGGGCATTGAGATGATGTCGCTGTTCAGCATGTGGAACCACTCGGTATTCCGGATATTGCGATGAGTAGTGCCCGTCAGAGGGTGAGCCTCATGCTCCTCCAGCCACTTGTCCAAATCGAAGTAGTAATACTGCTTGCTCCAGAGCATCCCGGCCAGCGCCTGGCGGTGTACGCGGCTTTCATCCTCGGTGAAAGAACGCGGGGTGATCCGATCATAGAACTCGTTCGCATCCGCGAGGCGGGTGACGAATGTCTCGTCAAAAGTGTTGAAAGGGTCGGCCGGAGGTTTCAAACTCAGGCGCAACCGTACGACCTTGCTGCCGCCTGCGGGTACGTCCAGACGATAATGCGCAGCAGCTTTCGTGCCCGTCTTGAACGGATTCACAGTCTCTGCCTTGCCTGAGACTACGTAGTCGTGAAATGCGTCTTTCACGTATGGCGATGGATTTGGTTGCCCCCACAGCCGGGTGGCATTGGACTCATTTTCGGTGAAGAGAACTTCATGATCGCCTTCGCAGTGAAGCGTGCGGTCGCCAAGCTCGGCCTGTGAGGCCAGTACTGTCCCTTCTTTAACCTGCCGCAACGTGGGCTTGGTCGCGCCCTTGTCCCACGACCAAGTGTTGCGAAACCAGAGTGTGGGAAGCAGATGAAGCTCCGCCGTCTCCGGACCCCGGTTGTGCACTGAGATTCGGATCAGGATGTCTTCTGGATTTGCCTTGGCGTATTCGACGAACACATCGAAATATCGGTCGGCATCAAACACCCCGGTATCGAGTAGTTCATACTCGAAGTCTTCACGAGACCGGCTCCGATTCGTTTCCACCAGATTGTGGTATGGGAATTCCTGCTGCGGATACTTGTACAGATACTTCATGTAGGAGTGCGTCGGCGTGCTGTCGAGATAGAAGTAGTATTCCTTTACGTCCTCACCGTGGTTGCCCTCGCTGTTCGTCAAACCGAACAAGCGTTCTTTCAGGATCGGGTCACGGCCGTTCCATAGGGCGATCGCAAAACACAGTTGCTGTTTGTCATCGGAAATGCCCGCCAGACCGTCTTCTCCCCAGCGGTAAGCACGGGAGCGGGCGTGATCATGACTGAAGTAGTCCCACGCATTGCCGTCTTGGCTGTAATCTTCGCGAACTGTGCCCCACTGCCTTTCACTGAGATACGGCCCCCATTTCTTCCATGGAACTCCCGTCTCGCGGGCATCATTCAGCCTGCGCTGCTCGTTGGTTTCAACGTAGGCAATGTGAGCTTTCTGGCCGGATTTCATTGGTTTATCCTTTCTTGTGCGAATCGATCCTAGCTCTTGCTCGTGCGCAGAGCCTGAAAAAAGTGATAGTTCCAGGGTGCCAGTTCCACGTAGAGGCCCGGCGACAGCATTCCATGTCCATCGCGTTCGTAGGTCGCACCTGATAAGACGTCAATCAAATGCCACTTTCCGCCACCGGCGTCAGCCCACCGCACTTGAACCTGGGCTTGCACGGGACAGTCGCTGAGGTTGACCACGATCAGATATCGCTCGTCATCGTGCACCCAACTCCAGGCCACCAGATTCTGAAAACTCGCGTTATCCGGCCAACCCGTTCGCTCGCACAGGCTCCATTGGCCTTCACGGAAGGCTTTGCGATTGACGGCTTCCAGAAGCTTCCCGTAGAACCCGCGCAGATCCTCATTCACTGGTTCATCCGGACGCCTGCCTAGAAATACGGGCGGCCTTACCTTGCGACCTTCAAACTGCCCTTCATGGAATAGCTTTATTCCCGGCAGGGTAGTTGTGGTCAGGGCGGCGGCTCTATGCTTCACGGGTGAAAATGTCGCCGCTGCCTGGGGCTCGTCGTGGTTCTCGATGAACCGAAGTAGTTTTCCTTGGTACGCAAGATCGGCACACAGATGAAGGCGGGTGTTCTCTGCATTGCTGTGTTCCAGCCGATCGTAGAGTTTTTTGTCGTAGCAGAAGTCGAAGCCCTGTTGCTGGAGTTCCCATTCCAGGTCCCAATAGGCCTCGGCGATAAACAGAAATCCGGGATACCTGCTCTTGATGGCCGAGATCACATCCAACCAATACTCCGTTGCCGGGCGTGGCCCAGCATGGTCGCCCCAAGTGCGTTCGAAAATGGGGTTCAGCATGACCATCGCCATGTCACAGCGCACGCCATCACACTGTTGCGCAATGGTAGAGATGGTCTCAATCACCGCTTGTCGAAGGCCCGGCTCAAATGCGCTAAGCTGCAAACCGTCGGGCCAAGCTGGAAAGTAAGGGTCCCTTCCGCACGCGCATACTCTTCCGCAGACCCCAATATAGGAGGAGGGACCGTTCCTAATGTCGTCGGAATTACCTCGTATGAAGTACTCCGGGTGCTCGGTGGCCCACGGATGATCCGGCGCCACACGGTTGGGAACGAAGTCCAAGACCAAGTTCACGCCCCGTTTCGAGAGCTCTCGTCGGGCAATGGCAAGACCTTGGGTACCTCCAAGGTGCTGGTCAACTACATAGCGGCGCACACAATAGGGGGATCCCACGTTGTCCTCAATACGAAAGTCAGGAAGTGCTCGCCGAAAATCCTCAAGCAGGCTCTTATTCTGATTGGCAATGGCAACGCCGGCAGGACTTCGTTCCCAGACTCCCATCAACCAGACCGCATCCAAACCAAACGCAGCAATGGCATCCCATTCGGTTGAGGGTAGCGAGGATAAGTCAAGGTTCTTTCCGTACTTCTGCTTAAGTTCGGAAAGCCAGACCCAGGTGTCTATCTCGTATAACGTGGGATATCGAGGCCAAACGGATACGTCAGCTGGCACTGCTGTCGGCTCAGCAAGTGTTGCACTCATATTGATCTCTCCTCACGCAAACGACCCTCTCAATGTGGTCTAGCAATCGGTGCCTCGCGCGCGCCGGACTCTCGTCTACAGAACAAAACCACCTAGGACTGTCTTCATACGCGATTTTGTTTCCCCTTTTGTATTCAACTAGTTCTTCCTTATTGCTTCTCCCACTGGCGGGATTTCTTGTGAACTGTCATATTTGTCAGTATCCACTCTGGAGATCAGCGCCTAAATACACCTAGGGACTCAAAAAACAGAGGGCACGCGGAAGAGAGGAGATTCTATAAGATCGGTTGTGATGGCTCTTTTGCGCGGCCATCGGGCTAAGGCCGGCGCGGTGCGTGGCAGGCGCCAACAGAAAAAGGCCCGGAAAGAAGCTCAGCAGCAAGCAGCCCAGCAAACCGCTCAGGCACAACAGCAACCCAAGCGGAAGCCAACGCCCAGCATCAAGGAGCATGGGATACATTCAAGAGAGCATTTTCAGCATGCATGGATGCTCGAAGTTATTCGGTCAAGTAACCCATGAATCAATGGCAAGTTGAATCGTCCTGAAAGCTGCCGCTCGCCAACATCTGCGCCAGGAAACGCCCGCAAGTAACGATCTTCTGAGATAGTGGGTCGTCCCGCAGCGCGCTTGTGGAGATAGCATACTGCGCTGCGCCCATCGACTTATGGGCCTCTACCAAGTTGTTACTCCACTGTCGTACCGCCTCGAACTCATTGGTAAGAAGCTGAAGGGCACTTCGATCAGCGTCCGTGGTCGCTGCTACAGACGCTAGCCGGAGGCCGTGCACGGCTGGTTCGCGGTAGTTTGCCACCCAATATTCCGTCACCGGATATCCATTCTGTATAGCGTTTGCAAGCGGACTGGCCCATTCCCTCAATGATGCGATCTCTTCAATTCCTGCCTTCATAAAGTCTTTCGACAAGCCGGAATCATCCCCTGGGTCTGTTGGGAGGGTGGGGGTCGGTAGTGTCAAGACAATCCGATTCGCTTTGAAGCTTAATGACCCATTCGCGATGCGCGCCAGTGTTTCCAAGTCGACGTACGCGCGGCCGTCTATCTGCAAGACCGACGCTTGACCGGCTTTTCCATTTATCACCACGGATTGCTGCTTCTGCGCCAAAGTGATTCCTGAGACGAACAGCATCGCCAGCAACACCAGCGACGTGCCCCGCCAGTTATCTGGCATAAGTGTATCCTCCAAGGGCGCCTTAGATGTGAATCTGAAGTCACATCACCAATTCTTCGCCTGCGCTGCTCGATCGAGTGAAAAGACTTTTCCACCACTAGCGGCGGGGCAACAATGACGATTACGTTAAACATCCTATGGAACGGTTCAACTGTCAAAAGTGATGGTCCCGCCGACAAATTCGGGAGATGCGCCCTTGCGGCGATGAGTGATGCGTGCAGCCCACTCGAATAGTCGGAAGCTGTTCGCTCAGTGACTATTGCCGCGCGGGGCTGGTATTTTTGCCAGTTCATGTCACCCTCATCTGGCTGCAGCATTGGAGCATATTTTTTCTCGTGCTAGCGAAAGGACGATCGTTAGCAGGTACGACTTGTCGAGATGTGCGTATGAAATGCCAAAGATGGGCGCTCCCGCTTGTTTTCGGATACTTGCTTTCCAGCATGCCAATGCTAGTAGCGCAGGTAGACGATACCAACACCCCGCAAGCTCACGAGGTTCGAGGGGCGAAACACACTGGCGGCAAAGATGACATACAAGCTATCGGCAACCGTAAGATGGGAGGAAGGGGCCTGGGCAACTGGTATTCGCTGCAACACGAAATAAGTGTTGGCCAGGGGTACTCTCAGGCGGTAGAACACAGCGTAAAACTGGTTGGGGATCCGGTGGTCACAGAGTACGTGAATCGAATTGGACAAAATCTGGTTCGTCATTCCGATGCTAAAGTGCCTTTCACAATTAAAGTTATCGACTCCGACGAGATCAACGCTTTCGCTCTTCCGGGCGGCTTCTTGTACGTGAGCAGCGGTCTCCTTCTAGCCGCACAAAACGAAGCGGAACTGGCCGGAGTTATGGCACACGAGATTGCCCACGTCGCCGCCAGGCACGCCACCAGACAGATGACTCGTTCGCAAATGTTGAACTTAGCATCTATTCCTTTGATCTTTGTCGGCGGTGGCATAGGCGTTGCGGTGCGGGAGGCAGCTGGGCTTGCGGCACCGCTGGCCTTAACTAAGTTTTCAAGAGGTTTTGAGGCAGAGGCTGATTACCTTGGAGTGCAATACCTGTACAAAGATGGACACGATCCTCAGGCGTTCATCGCGTTCTTTGAGCGGGTTCAGGCGCAAGAGAAGCAGAACCCCGGATTTATCACCAAAGCCTTCTCCAACCACCCACAAACCACCGATCGCATAAGAAAAACACGACTGGAGATCACGAGAATACTTCCCGCGCGAGAGACTTATGTCGTATCCACTTCGGAGTTTGACGACGTGAAATCACGCCTGACCGCCATGGAGAGCCGGCGACGGTCAACTGAAGGGGGGACAAATCGCCCAACTTTGCGACGCAAAACTGCCGATGATGGTGAATCCAACGACGATTATCGCCCAACGTTAAAGCGGCGCCCTAATTGATACAGGCGGCATGAAATAGCATATCTCATTATTCCCCAGGGTAGGTGTGTGCAAAAACTGTCAGGGTTTATGGCCTTACCACCGCGAAGCTACCGCCAGACTGGCCTGTGTGAGTCCAGAATGTAAAGTGCAACGCGCCTCCTGCTCGTTCACTTCTGGCCTCGTCTCTACTGCTTGCGCGTTGTAGCGGATTCTTCATCGGTTTCATTTCTAATCCGGGCGGCACCATAAGTGTCAGCGGCACGTTACTACTATTGTGCAACTCGGGTTTATCCAGAAAACAACTGGCTCCACAGATACCTTCACAGCAGTCACATTCGTGAATCCGGGAACCGCCATCACATCAACTTCTGTGGAGACCGGTGCAGCCATTTTCCCGATGAATCACTTTGTACAGGCGGATTGCAACACGGAAGTCTCTTGTTCAGCGTTGCTAGTGGTGGTGATCAGTCCATGAATGCCTCAGTGTTCCATGCAAATGTGCCACATTTCCGCGCCACTAGCAGCGTTCGATCCGAGGGCAAACATTATAACGAGACGAACCTATTCATACTGCTAGTTTTTTCGTTGAGGCAGCTCAGAAGATAATTCTGTTTCGACGACAATGGTCGTGATCAGAGAGATGTCATGGTTACTAAATGTGCGAATCCGTTATGTGATAGTTCTTTCGTTTATCTGCGGGGCGGACGTCTCTACCTGATTGAGCGGCCCCTGTTCAAAGCGGCGCCAGATTCAGAATTTCAAAGGAGCTGCCCGAGGACCGAGTACTTTTGGCTGTGCGAACGATGCGCTGCGACAATGACGATCACTTCGGATCGGGAAGGCCACGCGGTAATAGCGTCGCGCTTTCAGTCAGCTTGACTCTGTTGGGAATAGCAGTGCCAGGTTATGACAGCACATCTTACGTTTGACTCCGAGCGTTCGCGATCAGCAGGTAGTTACCACTCCTCGTCATAGAACTGTCAATTTTGGCAGTCGTATCCTGCCTAGCGGTGAGTGATTATCGGTTGAAAGGTTTCGCCACAATGCGAGCCTGGTCGGAGAAACGCTCTGCTCAAAGCGGCAGCTTCAGAAGAGCAGCGTGACAACACTGAGCTGAGCCCAGAGAATCCGGAAGCGCGGAGGAATTGCAATGAAACTCACCGCAGTTTATGCCGGACGTTGTGTGCAGGTTGCTCGCATCTGTTTGGCGCGACCGGGGAAGGCCCGTTGCGGTCAATAGGGAGGTACAGTGACCATAAAATCGAGAACCTCTCGATCAACGCACATCATGCGAGATGTCTCGGCTATCATTTGCGCGATAGTGCTTGTCCCGGGAGACATGAGTTTGTTGGCAGGGCAAGTGCCCACCCCGGCAGCCGACGAAGAGGCGGCGAGAATCCCGAACGATCAATTGGATTCCCTTGTGGCACCGATCGCGCTCTATCCAGATCCACTCTTGAGCCAAACTCTCGTGGCTTCCACTTATCCTCTGCAGATTATCCAGCTCCAGCAGTGGTTGGAGAAGAACAAGAATCTCAAAGACCAGGCCCTAGCGGACGCCGTGAAAAAGCAGGATTGGGATCCAAGCATCCAGGCCATGGCAGCGCTTCCGGATGTGGTCGAACAAATGGCCGACAACATCAAGTGGACGACGGATCTGGGCAACGCTTTTCTGGCGCAGCAGAGCGATGTCATGGACGCGGTACAACAGATGCGCAAGAAGGCCAAGGACGCGGGGAACTTGAAATCAAGTGAGCAGCAGAAAGTGGAAACCCAGCTGGTCGAAAGCAAGCAGGTCATCGTGATCCAGCAGGCCAGTCCGGAAGTTGTTTATGTTCCCAGTTATAACCCGACCGTGGTGTACGGCGCACCAGCTTATCCGTATCCGCCTATTGCTTATCCGCCCCCCGGTTATTACGCCGCGGGGATGGCGATTTCGTTTGGCATCGGCGTCGCAATGGGAGCGGCTTGGGGTGGCGGATGGGGCTACAACAGCGGGTGGGGCGGCAACAACAATATCAACATCAATAACAACAACAACTTCGTAAGAAACTCCAACAGACAGAACGTCGCGAATCGGCCGGCTGGCGGCAACAGTAACTGGCAACATAATCCGCAGCACCGCGGAGGAGCTCCTTACTCGAACAGAGCAACGGCAAACAAATATAGTGGCTCAGCTCGCGGAGATTCCATGGCCACGCGCCAGGACAGGGCGCGCCAGAACCAGGGTCAGCGTGGGGGCCGGCAGCAGGCAAGCGCTCGCGACCGCGGTGCTGGCGGCAGAGACGTCGGTAACCCTGGCGCGGGAGCTGGCAATATGAGTTCGAATCGAGGCGGCGGAGACCGCGTCGGCAATCGGAGCGTTTCTAGTGGCGGTGGCTCCCGTAACTCCAGCGCCTTTGCTGGCGGAGGTGGGCTTAATGGAAGCAGCGCACGAAGCAGCAGTGCACGTGGCTCATCCAGCATGGGAGGTTCCGGTGGTGGCATGAGAAGAGGTGGAGGCGGTGGACGGCGGCGGTGAGCAATCCGCTTACGGGGAAAAACATATGAGATCAAAAACAGCTAACATCGTTGGACGCAGCACTCTGGTCGTGCTGTTGCTCACCACCTTCTCCTATGTCATCGCTGCCACTATGCACACCCAGTCACAATCCGCAAAACAAGCATCCGTGACGTCGCCTGACGTACAGAAGTCGTTTGCAACGCCTCAACAGGCTGCCGAGGCATTGATCCAGGCAGCGGCAAATTATGATGTTCCTGCCTTGCTGGAAATCTTCGGTCCGGATGGCAAAGATTTTGTTTCCTCGGCAGACCCGGTGCAGGATAAGAAATATGCTGTGGCATTTGCCGCAAAGGCTCGTGAAAAGAATTTGGTGACCATAGAAAGTCGGGCCCGCGCCATCGTTTTAGTTGGCAATGATGGCTGGCCGCTTCCGATTCCGATAATAAAGAAAGGCAGAAAGTGGTATTTCGATTCCCAAAAAGGCCGCGATGAGATTCTCTTGCGGCGCATCGGAGCCAATGAACTGGATGCAATCCAAATTTGCCGTGGCTTTGTTGAGGCGCAGAAAGAATATGCCTCCGAGGTTCACGACAACTCCGGAGTCAATCAGTACGCGCAAAGGATCATCAGCACTCCAGGGAAGCGCGATGGTCTGTACTGGCAGAACGAAGATGGTACGCCGGGGGGGCCGATCAGCGAGGCTATTGCCCGAGCCATCGAGGAAGGTTACTCACCCAGCAGACCGTCTGGATACCATGGCTACTACTTCAAGGTTTTAAAGCGGCAGGGCCCTGCAGCGCCGTTAGGACAACTTGATTACGTAATCGAGGGAGTGATGATCGGTGGTTTCGCACTGGTTGCGGTACCGGCTGAATATCGCGTCACGGGAGTCAAGACTTTTACGGTCAGCTACGACGGAATCGTCTACGAAAAGGACTTGGGGCCTGATTCACTCAGCATCGTCAAGAACATGGATCGATACAACCCGAACAAGACTTGGCATCGCACCGAAGACGAATGGGCGAATGCTTCGCCTGCCAGGGATTGAGACATTGAGAAATGAAACCAGGAACGGCATGGCTCAGGGCATTGCAAGTTCTCTGCCTCACACTTGAGCGATTATTTTGACGTGTCCTGCTGGATTGTCGCCCACTCGTAGAAGACACTGAGCTGCCGCTGTATAAGATTTAGAGAGAGACCGATGCAATGTGTTATGGTTTACACTTTCAGGCGTCGGCGACCTGCAATCCAAAAATACCCTGGAAGTGCCCGCAAAATTCAATGGGAACATCACCACAGACTGGACAGACTGGTTCAGTTACGGGCTTTGGAGAATGGATGGAAATAAATGAGTTGCACACCTCACACCGCCACAGCGTAGCCTGCAACAGTGGAGTTGTGGCACCGTAATTCGAAGCCCTCACATTTGGTTTCATAAATTACCTGCGTTCCGACGCGCCACGGTGAATTATCAGCTCCTTTGCCATTTTTAGAACTGTCAGTTGTTACAGGACCGGGTAATCGCGCCTCGCGCCGAGACTGATCAATCAAGGCTTTCACCTGAATCTTTTTCACCAAGATGACTCGATCCCTGCCACAGGTCCCGTCTGTGTCGAGAGCACGCCGATTTCGTTAGCTTGTAATGTCCAGCAATCGGACTACGGCTCACTATAGGGACCAGGCAATCCTAGATGCATTTAGCAGCACAGAGATGTTAACTGTCAGACCTAGCAGAGGGGAGGATTCCGGCCTGAGCCAGATGTTGGGCCTGTAACGACTGACAGTTTCCTTCTGGTCCAGCACTTCTGTAGTGTGGCTCACGTATGCGTGTGTTTAGCCGGAATCTCTGTGACCGTTACGCTGACTAAGCTTCAGATTGTGCTGTTAGCCGCGGTAGCATTTCTGCCATCCCGCGCCTCCGCATAGAAAGTCCAAGTGGGATATGACAAACGTGTGGACTTCTCCAATCTTACGACCTACACGTGGTCTGAGCCCGCAACTCCACCCACAAGAGCCCTTCTTTACCAGAGCATTGTCGGCTTGATCGACTACGAATTGAAAGCCAAAGGGCTTTTAAGGACCGACAACAAGAGCGATCTCATCCTTATTCCTGCTGGCGGAATGGAGTTTGGACTCAACATAGCCGCGGGTACCCCGATTATGCCTACGTTTGGCGGCCCCGCTACAATTGATGCCACCATGTGGACCGGGGCCGCTGGGACGTTGACCCTCATGGCGCCATATGCTCCAAGAGGAACTCTAATATTAACTTTTGTCGCTCGAGGGACTCACAAGGTAATTTGGTCTGGCACAGTCACGCAAAAGCTCGACATGGAAAAGAGGAAACAGTCTGTGGAAATGGTCGATAAGGCTGTTGTCAAGTTGCTCAAAAACTTCCCGCCCAAGAAGAGGTGAATGCTCCCTTCCACTTGTCAGATGTTCTTATCAAGACAACTTTGGCCCCTAAACGTCATTGATGGCGTCAATTGAGAACTGTCATGGGTGACAGTGACTTGTGATTGGGAGAATCGGATTTCTGCACTGAGAAATAATCCGGCAGTCATTACATAACATTGCTGGAAGTCGCTCATTCTTAAAAAACGACGACCCATCGACACTTTGGCCAAAAGGTGGTGCCGCGTTTAAGGCAGCTAATGAAAGAGGGTAGTCGGCACCTGCTAGTTCTAACGGTTCACATGTCTGTCCTTAGCTGCTGAGATAGTTGTAGCGGCGCCTCCTGAAGCTTAAGCAGCTCAGATTGATTCACATGCGAATGATGGTATGTCGAGTTGTTTTCGGGGTTTTCGGTAGTGATGGCCGGTATTCCCGCACGCAAAGTGCGGTACCGGCCAAACCCGCGGCAGCCATAAGACTCAACTGAAGGGAGAAGCAAATGCGACCAACTGGTACCGTACCAGTGGCGTTACTCGAAGACACAAAGGTTGGCGACGTAGCCGCATTTGCGAGCTTATACTCCCTGTACAAACGCGGTGTGCATGCCCTATGCCTTCGCATGACAGGAGACGTCCTAGACGCGGAAGACCTCACTCAGGAAGTCTTTCTGCAAATACACCGCAAAATCAAGACGTTTCGGGGCGATGCCGCATTCGGAACGTGGCTGTACAGAGTGGCCACCAATATTGTCTTGATGCATCTTCGGAAGCGACACATACAGACATTGCTCCTAGACTATGTTCAAGAGCTACAGGAACGCCCAAATAGAGTTGCAGCCCTACCCAATACCTTTGCGCGTTGGGCACCGGTTGAACGTATTGCGCTGGCTCGAGCACTTGGTGCTCTACCCCAACGCCGACGAACGGTCGTTCTTCTTCATGACATAAAAGGGCTGAGCCACGCGGAAGTCGCCGCGTGTTTGGGGATAAAGGCGAATACCAGCAAGTCCCAACTTCATCATGCGCATCGAAGCCTTCGAGATCTTATCCGTGGCCCTTCAACATCGGCCAAAGACTTGGAACGTGCTCCAAAACGAGATGACGTACAGGAGATGGTTAGATCATGATCCATAGAGTCATTATAAAGTGTGAGGCACGCAACAGTTCTCCCGGCCTTGTTAGTCGATAGAACCGATACAAATCTCGAACCACACTCGGGAGATTGAGATTGTCCGGGCGGATGTGAGGACCACCTAGCACCACAATCATCCGGCGATTGCCTGAAAGTGTTGAGTTTATTGGCCTCACCGCAAGGTCTGATACACGACGACACGCGAGAGCCTGTTCTGGCCAGTTCAAGCATAAACAGTTGGCTGGCGAATCGCTTACTGGGTTTGGGAGCCACGGTCGCTAACCGCATAAGCATTACGGAACGAAGAGACAGCGTGGAAAACGAAGTATGATCTTACCCCTGCTCTTCACGACAGCGCCCCTTCGTTGCCACTCACTCACGAGCCGGCTTGCCGTGAATACAGTGGTGTTTGCCGCATTGGCCAACTGCTCGTTGGTAATGTCGAGGTGAACTCCACCAGGACATTTCTGGCCGATACCACTGGCAAGGCTGATCAGCACATGGGCAAGCCTTTGGCGAGCGGTGTGGCAGACCAAACCAAGATGAGTGGCTACATACCAGGTCAAGTAATCGGATGCAATGGACAGTGCATTGTCCAACAACCTGGGGAATCGCACAGCCAGAGCCCGGATCGCGCTTCGATGCCAAACCAGCACATAGCTGTCTTTTATCACTTCTGTGCTAACCAGATAATTGGATGGCTCCGATAAGAGCGCTGCACCTCCACATATCTGCCCCGCCGTTAACCAAAAAAAGGCGATCTTCTTGCCCTCCGACGTGATATAGAAATATCGGGCACAACCCTTTGTTAGCAGGAACAAATAGTCGGCAGGTTCGCCCTGGTTCGCTACCACGGAACTGGCTAATACTCGGCGTTGGGAAGCAGCCGCTAGAATTGTTGCTCGATCCGAACTTGCAAGCCCCGTCAAGAATCGCGACTTCACCTTGTCGGCCGGAGGTGAGGCAATCGACGAGGCAGTCATTGATTCGTCCTTTGACGTTGAAGAACCGGGCGATGACTCTCCAAGCTTGAAGACTCAATACCACCAGCTTGCAATCATGACTGGGATGTTATCGAACTGAACGGGCAGCTTTACACTGGTAGTAATAACAGTTCCGGCGGAATATCAAGTCGGTCACCCTGAACCGAGTTCGTGTCCTCGGGAAAAACATTGGGTTCACCTGTACACATTGGCTCTGGCTCATCCCCACCAAAGACTGCGCTTGTGGTCGGACCCGACAGTGCGCTCGCCGCCGGTATCGCAACCATTCTGCCGGATTGGAAGATCGAGCGGGCAGAGGACAACGCGGCAGCATTTGCCGTGATCGAATCAAAGCCGTTCGAACTGGTTCTTACCGGTGAGAATACGACAGGAGAAGATGACGTCGAGCTGCTCCGCCAGCTTCGACTGGTCCGGCCCCATACTCGACTGATCATTCTCACCAACGAAAGTACACCGGCTGATGTTATCGCCTCCATGCGGGAACGGGCCTTCAGCTACTTCTCGAAACCGCTTTCGTGGACCATCTTCGCTGAAATGGTGCGACTGGCGGCCGAAGGACCGTGCTGGGATGATGGCATCGAGGTTCTTTCTGCGACTCCGGCTTGGATCCGCCTTGCCGCTCGTTGCGACACAGGAACGGCAAATCGATTGCTGCAATTTTTCCATGAAATTGCTGCTTTGCCAGAACCAGAAAAGAGCGATGTCGCCGCGGCCTTTCGTGAAATGCTGCTGAATGCAATTGAGCATGGCGGGCGCTTCGATCCTAGCCAGTATGTCGAGATCTCCTATCTACATGCTCGCCACGTGGTCATGTGTCGCGTGAAAGATCCCGGTGAAGGTTTCTCGCTAGACGAAATCCGCCATGCTGCCATTGCGAATCCACCCGACGATCCCATTCGGCATCAGGTATATCGGGACGCTCTGGGGCTTCGTCCAGGTGGCTTTGGTGTGCTTCTTACCCAAAGCCTTGCCGACGAGGTCATCTATGGGGAAAAAGGCAATGAGGTTCTGTTGATCAAGTATATGAACTCTGAGGGGCCATACACGCCGATTCAGAAGAGGCTGCGGTGACAGTTCCCAACCGTGATGTCCCCTGTCATTGTTGACAGTTTTCCAGGGCGAATACTGCCCGTAAGCTTATCATCAGCGAATAGAAATCGAGGACGTCCATCCGGGGCAGGAATCTCCCCGAAAATGACAAACGCATGATCGCTGTAGCTGAGCGGAGGTATTTGTGGGCCGACAACTCTGTGTGCTTCTGGTGTGCGTGGCAACGCTTCCACTTTTCTGTCAAACGTCTTCACCCAAGCCTCAAGTCGGCACAATCACCGCTGTGAACGTTCACCGGAGCATCGCTCAAACTCATGATAGTGACGCGCTGCAGTATGACGTCTCTCTAAAGGTCGGTAACACGATCTACATGGTTTTGTATACACCGCCCAGCAGTTCCAAAGGTGTGGAGTATGCGCTCGGACAAAATGTGATCGTGCTGATCGGAAGCAAATCGATCACATTCACGAAGTTTGGCAAGACATTCGAAGTACCGATCCTGAGCCGCGAAATCCTACCAATCAAGACCGGGATCGACTGGTCCCGGGCCCCCGGCGAGTACTTCAGCCAAAAGCTACAGCACCTTTCTGAAATCTTGGATCTCACGGCAGATCAGCAGACAAGAATTAGACCAATTCTGGAACAAGAGGCAGGCGAAGCAGGACAAATTACGACTAACCCCGTGCTTTCGAGCGAGGAGAAGCTGAACAAGCTTGAAAAGATCGTGCGCGCATCGGACCAGAAGTTAAAACCCATCCTGTCCGCCGATCAGCGGCAGACACTTCAAAATATGCGTAAAGAACAAAAGCGGGAAATGAGGGACTTGGTCGAAGCGAAAGCGCAAGCGCAATGACGATTCTTCTGAACATACGATTCACGATGGGGAACGATGTCGTTAGTCTGCAAACTCAATGACCGGAAACCTACTTGTTTTTCGTGTCCATGTGATGGCCTAACTTCATCAATTCTAAGACCCGGCTTCGATCCATCACCAACCTCATCCGCAGATGGCCAAGAATGCGAGTCGTTGGTTTATCTTGCTCCCTCTCTGCCTAGGTCCGCCCAGAAAGGAGGCCAAGGATCGCACCGTTTTAACCCGGGTGGATGAAAAACGGCTTCTTATTTAAGGTGCTTGCTCTATCAGGTCTTCAGCTCGGCCCGATCGAGCAATCTGTCGATCAGTAAGCCATTAGTCCCTCTGCACGAAACTGTGCGCAAGCGTGTTCCACCGCTTCTTTAGCCGGAGCCTTGACGGTGTTAAGTGTGTAATTAAGTTTGAGTTCCTTCCACTTGAATCGGCCCATTTGATGGAAGGGCAGGACGTCCACTCGTTCTACGTTCCCGAGACTGGCGGTGAATCTTGCAAGCTGGGCAATATTGTCAGCATCGTCGGTCAATCCGGGCACCAATACGAAGCGCAACCAAACAGGCCTCTCACGGGCGGCCAGACGACGCGCGAAATTCAGGACGGGGTCAACCTCCATTCCGGTAAGCTTGCGGTGGCGTCCCGCGTCCCAACACTTGATATCCAGCAGCACCAACTCGATTTTCTCCAGCTCTGCATCAGTGAGGCGGTTCCCCAGGCTGCCGTTGGTGTCGAGAGTGGTATGAATGCCCATTGCTTGCGCCGCGGTAAACAGCTTTACGGCGAACCGATCCTGCATGAGTGGCTCGCCACCGCTCAAGGTGAATCCGCCCGACATGACCTTCAGGCCGTGTCGATACTTGCGAAGTTCTTCGGTTGCCTTCCCGAGCGTTATTGGGATGCCGTTGCTCATATTCCACGTGTCCGGGTTGTGACAATACAGGCATCGAAACTGGCAACCGCTTGTCCATGCAACGAGGCGAACACCCGGGCCATCGACGGTCGAGCCGGTAGTGAACGAATGGAGGAAGCCCATCTCCCCGGTGGCCAATGCAGTCCGAACGTCGGATTCCGGGACGCCACGGCCCAGGTTCACGCGCAGTTCGAAAGGGCTAGCTGCCTGCAGCGGAACATTCTTCAGTTGCTCTTTCTCACTCATAGGCGCCTAGTTTCCGTGAAAAGTGCGGTTGATCACATCCATCTGCTGCTCGCGAGTCAGCCGCACGAAGTTCACGGCATATCCTGAGACTCGGATCGTCAGGTGCGGATACTTCTCCGGATGGTCCATCGCCTCCAGAAGCGTGTCGCGATTCAGCACATTCACATTCATGTGATAACCCGTGGCGCCGAAGAAGGCGTCGACCATGCTTCGCAGATTCGTGATTCGATCTTCCCCCACTCTTCCCAAGCCTTCGGGGATCAGCGTGGTTGTAAGCGAAATGCCGTCGGCGGCGTCGCGATAGGGAATCTTGGCGACCGATGCGGCCGAGGCGTGGATGCCGTGTGAGTCCCGCCCGTGCATTGGATTGGCGCCGGGGCAAACGGTTCCCCGCGCGGCCGTCCGTCTGGGGTGTTGCCGGTGCTCTTGCCGTACACCACGGAATTCCGAGAGTCACGATCGGCGGTGAGTTTCAGTTTGGAAGACGGACGAACTTTAGTGACGGCTTCAATGCAAACGATTATCGCATGCAGTTCTCGATATTCTCCATCGAATAACCAATCGAACTGCTGAAGCGGTCGCTCCAGTTGTGATCTAGAAATGACACGACGCCCAACACTGGCAAGGCAACACCTTTGATTGGCGCGCTCGGGTTCCCGAAATTGTGTTTGACACCAACATCAACCGGCGCGGTCCAGCTGTTGGAGCTTGTCCTTGAGTTGCTGCAGGTCTGGCGTCTGTGTGTCCTGCGATTGTGCCTGCGTCCAAATTGCGCAAAAAGCGAGCGTCACCAGGGTCAAGCTTGCGATTCTTATCCATTGGTTCAGACAGAGCGATTTCATAGTGTCTCCGCCACTTACAGAGCAAGGTACCAGATGCCACGGCAGACGAAAACTGTCACTTTTGTCAGTGAGAACAGCGCTGCTTGTTCCGTTAGCATTCGCATGTAAGCTCCAATCAGGTGCGCTCTCTGGATCCTGTCCCAAGAGTTGCACCTAAGCCTCCGAAGAAAAATGCAAAGTAATCGAAAGCAGACACAACCTATGCTTCGGTCGCTGTCAACCGGTCAGGAAGGCACTCAAGTAATGAAGATACTGGGGTTTTCAGCTCCTGTTCTCCTCAAATGCATTGCGCTAATCGCAGTTCTAGTGGTATTTGCCTGTCCCTTGTTCGGGAAGCGAAAGGATGATGTGGTCATCATGAAAAATGGCGACACGTTTACCGGTGAGATCAAGGGCCTGCAGCATGGAGAGCTTATTTTTAAATCCGATTACATGAAGGATTCAGTCCATCTTGACTGGGCGCAGGTGCAGACTTTGCAGAGCAAGGATATCTATATCGTCGGACTGAGCAACGGGGAGCGTTTGACCGGGATGATTAACAAACCAGCAACTCCGCGTGATCGCACTAAAAATGTTCGGGTTGTCGCCGAGGAATCAACCGTTGAGGTTAAACCCTTGGAAGTTATAGCCATCGAGCAAAGGGAAGGAAGTTTCTGGAACCAGTTAACCGGCTCCATCAACTACGGGTTCAGCTTCGCGAGCGGCAGCAATTCCACAAACTCGTCATTGGGTGCAGATGCTGCTTTTGATACTGCCAAGAACTCAGTGCAGCTCGCCACCAGTTCGCAATTTGATTCGCAAGCCAACAGCAAGAACACTAACCGCCTTACCTTCGATTCGCGGTACGGAAGGTCACTCACCAACAAATGGATTGCCGCTGGACTGTTCGGCCTGCTGAAGAGTAACCAACAGGATTTGAAACTGCGTTCCACCTACGGCGGTGGTTTCGGCCGGAGACTGCTGCGGACCGACAAGACATCATTGATAGCAATTGCTGGTGCTGCCTATAGCCATGAGAGCTACGTTCCACAGCCTGGTGCTGAACCGGTCCGTGACAACGCGGAGTCTTTGATTGGTATCACGTTCTCCACCTTCCGATTCAAGACCCTGAACCTGAATTCGCGGACGCTGTTGTTCCCGAGCCTCTCCGACCCAGGACGCCAGCGATTGAGTTCGCAATCAAACCTGCGAATCGAGTTGGCGCGCAATTTTTACTGGAATTTTCAACTGTACGAGAACTATGACACGCGTCCTCCCGTTAACGCTGCAAAAAACGATCTGGGAGTCACGACCTCCGTGGGCTGGACATTCTGATGTGTGCTGGTCGTCCTCTCAGATTGCCGAATCAGACTGAGCAAGGAGCACGAACGATGAGGGACTAAGCTCGATGGTGGCTTTCTTCGCAACCTTTGTGGGCAAAATACTTAAGACCCCGCGACGGAACGTCTCCGCAGCCGCGTGCGGGTCAGGGTTCATCGTCAGGCGAATCAGCTGAGCCGCGGCGGGGACACCAGAGCCGTTACCAACTGACCGTCAATCGTCCATTCGAGGAACGCGGGGAACTAGTGGTTATAAGTTAGGCGAGTCTTTGAAGGTGAAGCAAGGTACCTTATATAGACAGTGGAACCATCGGCGGCCTAACGCAGCGGGGGACTTACTCTAGTGCCTCTTCACCTTTCTAACCATCACTTCATATTCTCACGAGCCTTGACCAGCAGTTGGTCGGCCGTCTCAAGGCGGATGAGACCGGTGCGCGGGTACTCGACGTCAAGGACGACGTACACGACGATTACCGTGATGACCGTGAAGCCGAGGATGTGAAGCCAACTTCGGTGTTGGCCGCTTGCCATGCGATAACCAGCCAGCAGGGAACAGATGAGTCCTAGGCCGAACAGAAGTGCGTAAATGATTCTTGGGGGGTGGACTTGCAGCGACATGGCACGGGTGGTGGCGATGTCAATCATGTTGTTTAGCGCAGGAAGCAGCAATTTGCCCGCGTCGGGATGAGAATGCGGGAGGCGCGTAGCCTCCACCGACTGGATCCAGATCTCTTCTTGGAGCTTCTTGGATTTGGCCATCTCCATTTCGGCTGCCTGCATATCGGGCAGCTTGCGATAGGTCTCCAGCCGCGAATCAACATATCGGCGGAACAGTTCCTGAAGTGCGGCCTGTGCATCCTGGGGTACTAGGTCCAGCCGCAGATACGCGGTTTCGATTGTATTGACTTCCTCTGCGATGAGCATTCTTTTCTCGTTAAACCGCAATGCCGCTCCAGAAAAAGTGAATGCCATCAGCAGGCCAAACAGGGCAAAAACTGCGCCCTCGATCGTACCCAGGCCGCCCCGCTCGCCTTCCGACTCTTTGGCAAGGCGCCTGACACCAAGCCGACGGCCGCTCTCCAGCAGGATCAGCATGCCGAGGAAAAGCAGCACAGCAAAAAGTAGAGCTGAAATAGGAGGTTCCACGGGACATACTCCTTTTGCCGATTAATTAGAGAGCCATGTTTCACCAAATACTGCGCAGTTCCCTAAATGCGAACTTTGGATTCCGCTCGCGCAACGCCCGTGGCAGATAGGGATCACTCGCCCGCTTCCCTTTTCTCCCTGCGGACAAAATGAAAGTACGCGCCGACGCTCAGGAAATTAGTCAACACTGCTACTACATTCCACGCGATCACCGGCCGCGAAACAATCAACAAGCCGTAGTAGACCCAGAGGATCTGAAACAGGCCCATGATTGCCGCCATCCTTGGGTTCATGCCCGCACTTGACCGACTCCTGAGCATTGCGATCAAGTCCGGCACAGCGGCAAAGGTCGTTCCAAAACCCGCCACGAAGCCAAAGATCTCTGACCTGAGAAACCTGGGGATGAGTAGGCTTGGCGTGTCGCGCGGAACTAGGTCATCCTGACAACCGAAGAGCATGGTGAAACTCAGCAGAAGAACAACGAGCGTCACTCTATTGAATAGATTCATAATCACCTTGCAGCCCTAAATGCATAGATTTTTTCTAATTGGTTTTGAAGCAATAGTACTGTGCCCCACTCCGAGAACAGGCATTTCACTCAGAGCCCCATCGTGAGGGCGATGTTTCGCGACCAACAGCGTGTTTGCCGGACCGCGCGTGTCTGGAAATCTTCAAAACACGATCTTGTTGACGCGCATGATGATTTCTTCGGGGGAGAGCATCGTGACCAGGAGAGGCGACACGGGAGCTGTCGAGGCGGCGGCCAGACGGGAGATGTCCTAGAGGGCTGTTCTGTATGCGAGCGGGATGGCACAGCCTCGGTTATTACTCGTGTCATATACGTTGTTGCCAAGATCGATGACCTGATGGCCCTTCGTCCCGCAACAGCTTAGCCAGTTGCTGCTTCATTTCGAATCCGCCATGATCCCCACTTACAGCGACTTTCATGTTGGGATTCTCCTCAGCTCTGCGCTTGGCATTGCGCAATCTGCTTCTTCGCCGCAGCGACATTTGGCTGGAGCAAATACAGCGGTTGTCAAGGACATAAGTTTGTATTGGAAACGTTTGGAGCCTCGACACATTGAAAAGCAACTAACGGGTAATCGCGCTTCATCAGGCGAATTGCTGTTGTAAGATCGCTTAGACATGTGGTTGTTCATGTGCTTAGCTATGGCTGTGCCGCGGTCTCGTAGCTATCCAGTTTTCTCGCCTCAGCTTTCTGAGCTGCAAGTTTGAGATTGTTGTGGTGTGACACCCAATCTGAAACTCTGGTATGGCCATCGCTCAACTGTGTCGTTGTCATGATTTGCGTTAGCGCCTCCAGGGCACGCCTGCTGGCAGCCATGCCGCTGTTTGCAGCTAACGTGAACCACTTATAGGCCTCGGCGTAATTCAACGGAACACCCAAACCATTCTGGTAAAGTATTCCCAGATTCTGCTGCGCCAGCGGATAGTTCTGCTCTGCTGCTTTCTGGAGCCAGTCGGCTCCCTGTCGATAATCCCGTATGACGCCTTCGCCACGGCAGTACATATAACCGATACCATTCTCTCCGATTGGATGCCCCTGTTCAGCCGCTCGCCGGAACCACTTTGCAGATTCGAAATAGTCTCGCTGCACGCCTTTCCCAGTCATGTACAAGTAGGCCAATTCTACTTGCGCGGCCACAATGCCATGCTCCGCCGCCTTACGATACAATTCCGCCGCCTTTAGGTAATCTCGGTGAACACCATTTCCGTACTCGTACAAATGCCCCAAGCTGCGATACGCCTCAACGATTCCTCCATTTGCAGCCTGGCTGAACCATTTCAATGCCTCAGGATAATTCCGTGCAGTGCCTTGGCCTTCAAAGTACATCATTCCCAGGTTATGTTGCGCAGACGGCTCACCCTGCTCTGCGGCTAGATGAAAAAGGTTAAAGGCTTCAGTCGCATTTCTCGGAACCCCAGTGCCAAGCTCATATGCCATCCCTAACTCGTTTCGAGCTCGTGCCAGACCTTGGGCCGCGGCTTGGCCGTATAAATCTGCCGCCCGAGCGTAGTCAAGCGGCACGCCCTCACCATATTGATACATATGAGCGAGGTTGTGCTGCGCTGCTGGCAGTTTCTGCTCTGCTGCATTGCTAAACCAACGCACCGCCTCCCCATAATCCTGAGGCACTCCAATTCCGTGCTGGTATAGATATCCCATGCGATTCTGCGCTTCGGGGACCCCCTTCCGGGCCGCTTGCAGGCACCACCTCACCGCTTCCGCATCGTTCTTGAGCACACCCCTGCCGGTAATGTAGGTGTTAGGGCCGCAGTATTGCGCGTAGTTATCGCCTGCTTCAGCCTGTCGTACAAGCTCGACTAAGAGCACGGATCGATTACCTAGCGCCCCCTCCAGGTTCTCACGGGTCACCGGGGATACGTCCTGAGCGTTAAGTAACATTCCCCCAAAGAGGACAAACCCGCAAATCCAAAATTGTCTGTTCATGGCAACAGCTTCCATTTCCGCCATCACGCCACCTACGCGAGATGGCCCAGATCCCGACTACTCGGGTGGCGCTCTCGGGCAGCAGCGCTGGCATCTTGCCGCGTCACTGACAACAATTGGAACGTAGATTAAGGAGCCCGACGGACAAAACTGACAGAACTTACAGTTTGCTTAGCTTTAGCTGGCAGGTATATGACGTGACATACGGAGCTGGTCGATCTAGAAACAGACGAAGGTAAGCGGCTCGCTCTCGCTGCACGGCGCCGCGGTTGATCAAGAACTTCTTGTCATCGGCGGTTAAGTCGTAGGCACCTTGCCGGAGTTGGATGACGGGCGCGTGGAAGAGTTACATGAGCCGGGCCGAGATGCACCCCGCCGCCGACGTGCTTATGATGAACCGCCACCGTGTTGTCGAGCGAATCCAGGAAGAAAAGCTCTTTCCAACTCCGCGTTTGGTGCTGCGCAATCTGCTTCTTGGCGGCAGCGACAATGTTTTTCGCGCTGAAGCCGAACTTCTTCAGCAGCTGCTTAAGAGGTGCCGAAGCTCCAAACGTTTCAATACAAAGGTTGTGCCCCTCGCAACCGGTGTATTTGCTCCAGCCAAAGTCGGATGCCTGTTCCACCGACACTCGGGCCTTCACGTGTCGAGGCAGAACCGACTTCTGGCAAAACTCGTAAGCATCCTGCTCCTGCTTAAGCACAAATACCAGATCTTCTTGCCAGTTGTCCTCGAGACTGCGCGCGATCTCCTCCTCGGTCGCCTTCACCCGCGGATCACGAAACGCAGCGAGCTTATGCGGATCGCGTTCGCCCGCCAGAATTGCCTTAATGATTGCTTGTCCTGTGATTCCGCTCACGTCAGTTAATACATTGGCCAATTGAACATTCATTTGCGTCAGAGCCTTCTGAATCCGGTGGACGTGCCGTGCCGCCCCTCGCACCAAGTCATTGCGCTGGCGCCAGTACGTCCGCATCGTGCGGATCTCCTGCGACGGGCGAAACGAATTCCGCAATAAGCCGTAGGTGTGCAGCTTCATCAGCCATTGGCTCTTTTGCACGTCGCTTTTGCGCCCTGGTAGATTCTTCGTCTCCCGCGCATTCACCAGGTACACTTCGAAACCAGCCTCCTCGAGGATGTCGAATACCGCGATCCAGTACACGCCAGTCGACTGCATCGCGACGGTTCGAATCCGGCATTGCTTCAGCCAATCGGCCATCGACTTCAACTCGGTTGTGGTGCACCCGAACCGACGTACCGGTTCGCCGTCCCGTGTCGGTGGAACAGCCACGTAGTGGAATTCGTTGCCAATGTCAATGCCGGCGGCATCGGGATGTACCACTTCCAAGCTGAGATTTTCTCTCTGGATTCTCCGCATCGTCTCCCGCCGTTGCTTGCGATTCATCTGGTGCCAATGGCCCTGCGTTGGACGGCAGGTTGCTTTCCTGGTTCCCTCCTGTTGTTTGGGTTTCATGCGAACCTTTCCATGTTGAATTCAACTTGGCTCGGCCCGGTCGACGAAACTACCCAGTCTCTCCAGCGGGGTCGGGCCTTTTCCTTTCCAGGACAACGCCGCCACCATCTTCACAATCGTCAATACCGGAGCCATGCTAATGTTCGGGCAGGACCGCTCCAGAGAATATGCGGCCTTAGCTGTCGAGCCAGATTGTGCTTCAGATTCTAGTTGGACCGAGCTACTCCCCGGCTTTCGAGCGCTCTGATCCAGTTTCAGGCTCGTACAACCACCGCGAAGCGGCGGCCACTGCTAATGTGGTGTGACAGATCACGTCTTCGGATCTTGTTTGGATCACTGGTGGCGCCTTAAGGTAAAGGATTTCCGACCTTGTCGGGCCGTTGTTCCTCCATATGAGTTTTCTCACCCTTGCGTGCTCACGTGAAGTGCACCTATTGACACATTGGTGTCACTGAATGGGCGCGATCGAAATCTGTCACGGCTACGTAGAAGCGCAGCAGGTATTGCCCGGAACAAGATCAGTAGAGATCCGAAACAAACTCCATACTCTCTGGTCTGCTTAATTGGCAAGCGCTCAGAGTTGGCGTATACGGCATGCTCCCCTTTCGATTCGAAAATCATCATGGAAATGAGCCCAAGGCTACGGCTGTGCGAGGGTTCCGGGGAGTACGTTCGGCATTGCTGCGATCTCCTCAACCGAGTAAGACTTGGTTTCGGCACTTACTGATAGTTCTGACAGTGGCATTGTTTGCTCTCTCGGTTGACTATCTTGTGTCAGCAATGCGAAGAGCTAGTTGCTGATTTCTTTCGCGGCATTCGCACTGTTGCTGATGGGAAACCGGTTTTGAATCACGCGTTTGTGTGGGTAGGAGACTAGCATCTTACCTTCGTGCACCGCCCGACGCCCGGTCTAGCATCAGTCGTTGGGAACAACCGATCAGAGGCTAGGTTTGAAGAAAAGCTGGCATGTATGGGCGAGAACTGAAACGGGCGGAGATTTCCGTCTGAATTCAAGAACTGAGAAAAGAGAGGCAGCTTATGCACCGAAGAATGATTGAAGTAAGTCTAATGGCATTGTTCTGTCTGGCAGCGGTATCTGCGTTTGCTGGTGACAAAGCCGAAGTCAAAGGAATGATCACTGCCCGGACCGGAGAAACGTTGATCGTGAAGTCCGGCGAGGGAAGCACGACTGTGGTCCTCACCGATGATACGAAAACCAAAGATGACAAGGGGCTCTTTGGCCTAGACAAGCAGCATATGTCCAATGTGGTGCTTATCCCCGGACTCAAGGTGGACATTGATGGAACGTCCGACGAGCAAGGCCGAGTGGTAGCGAGAACTATTACTGTCGATGGCGATGACCTGGAAGCGGCCGAGATGATTGAGGCCGGTTTGCATCCCACCGCGGAGCAAGTCGCGGCCAACGTGCAGACGCTCGAGGCTCACCGCGGGCAGCTCGCATCTCACGATGTGCAGATGGCGGCCCAGAAGGAAAAAATCGAGGCCAACCAGCAGAATATCGCGGCTAACAAACAGCAGATTGAAAAGAACATCAAGGACATTGAGGAGAACACCAATCGCTTTATTGCGTTGAGCGAATATGACGTAAAGGGCGAAGCAACCGTCAAATTCAATGTCGGTAAATCCGATATCTCGGCGAAGGACCAGGAAGCACTCAAGCAACTGGCGCAAACCGCCACTGGCATAACTGGATACATCGTCGAGGTGACAGGCTATGCCGACGCGACCGGCAGCGCTGCGATGAACACAAAATTGAGTGAGGATCGCGCTAAAGCGGTGATCACTTGTTTGGTCCAACAGGGTAGCGTGCCGATTCGGCATATCGTGGCGCCGGGCGCGATGGGCGAATACGAACCAATGGCGCCGAACGAGACTAAGGCCGGGCGGGCCGAGAACCGTCGTGTCGAAGTCAAAGTCCTGGTCAACAAAGGCATCGCCGGTAGCTAGGGACACTCTTCCAGCAGTGGGCGGTTTCCGTAGTCACGCGCTATTTTCTCTTCCTAAAGCAGCGCGTGGGCCCGCAGCCGCTTGACCGATTGGACTGGGCAAAAGTCCGAAATCCTTTGAAGCCGCGAAGCCCTTCATTTGAGGAGGTAGTCGAAATCTATCGCGTCGCAGATTGCGGTGCCATTACGCTGTGGGTATATAACGTGTCATGTTTGTTGCGCAACGTAAGCCCATAACCCTTGGCTTCCGTATATGCCCGTCAAACGGGCCCAGGTAATGTCTGACGGTGCTCCACTGGAGTGCGACCAATGGCCCATGCTACTGACAATCGCCACATGGCGTCGGAAGATATCCTGCCCAGATTGCAATTGTATCTGCCGCGCAATTTTCGGCGGGCAATCTGGGCGATGTTCTCCAGACTATCAATAGCAGCTGGCACGAAGCAACATCTCCAAACGGCATCCAGTAAGCCCTTCATTCATTGGGCTGTGCCGCACTTCGGATTACGCCACCGTTTTGCTTCGACTACCAGAGACTTTTAACGACTTAGAGGTCGTCCGCCTCTTCTAAGTCTTTTAAAGCTAAGGTTCTAGCCGTTATTTCAGACCGGTAATCAAGCCTGACAAAGAACGCCTCGCACCGAACCCCTACGGCATTCTTCGGTGTTTCGGGCTGGAGTCTAACGCCCCAAAATTTGCTGGGTAACAAACTAGGTAACAACCTCGCCTAATTCTGCCTACTTGTGACCACGAAAATGCCTGGGAAATCGTTGAAACCATTGATTTGTGGGTTGCTGATCGAAAATCAGTAGGTTGAAGGTTCGATTCCTTCCGCGCTCACCATTCCTTTCAATCACTTACCGCAACTACCACTGCATCATTTTCGAGACTTTGACCAAGATTTTGACCAAAGATCTCTTCCGTCCCGTCTAACGTCTTCATCGCGCTCGTTCGGTTCTCCACGTTGC
>Ga0209266_1000577_pt1 | contig 27812 bp, 28 predicted proteins | sample GraSoiAngelo_132_FD_185889 | JGI IMG/M metagenome (GOLD analysis project Ga0209266, IMG submission 185889) | Grasslands soil microbial communities from the Angelo Coastal Reserve, California, USA - 14_0929_02_40cm (SPAdes) (version 2) | ecosystem: Environmental > Terrestrial > Soil > Grasslands ...
GACAGTATCTCTGTCTGCATGAAATCGCTGCACACTGTTACAACAGCGGAGACCGAGAATAGCCTACGTAGGGACACGATCCGAATCAATGGGACTATTCCGACGACGGGCGAAGAGGCGAGGGCGCGCGTTGTTATTGATAAGCTCAGAGAACTCGCGGGCGAGAAGACTCAGTTGAGGGTTGAGTCGAGGAACGTGAATGTCAAAGGGAAGGGTCTGGGCTTCTCCGCGTCTGGTTTCGCGGCTCTGGGTCTCGCAACGTCAAAAGCTCTAGGGCTGAGCCTTGAGCCTCGGGAATTGTCAGAAGTCGTCAGACTTGGAGCGGGGTCCGCAGCCCGGAGTCTCGTGGGCGGATTCTCGATATGGTATGCAAACAGGAAGGGACACTCTTATGCGGAGCAGCTTGCGTCTGCGAGTTCTATCAGGTTGAGGACCCTGATTGTTCCTATTCCATCTGCGATAAAGACTGACAGGGCCCACGCGGACGTTTTGACGTCTCCATTCTTCAAGGCAAGGCTGGCATATCTAAAGGGGGTCCTCCGGAAGATGAGGCGTGCGATAGCGAGGAAGGATGTCTCGGAGATCTGCAGACTAGCCGAAGTAGATACATTGAACTTGCATGCTGTCACAATGACGGGCAGACTGGAGACGATCCTCGTCAGCCCGTTGTCGATTGGGATCATGGACGAGGTTCGGAGGCTCCGTGAGGAGGAGGGGGTCCCGGCCTGGTATTCTCTCGATACCGGACCCTCAGTGTTCATCAATACGACACCCAAGTCAGCCTCGAAGGTTGAGAGGAGAATCAGGACGGTAGCTGACAAGGTCATATCGTCTGATCCGGGAGGTCCTGCAGAGATTATCTCTCGTCACCTTTTCTAGAAGAAAAGAATGGCGATTCTCGCCTGCTGGTTATGGAGTGCCGTTTGACCAGTGTGAGTAGCGCGAATTACTATGACAGATGTTTTCGTGCGTTGGAATTGTTTGAGGATGTCCGGCTTTTCCATTCCCGGTGCAGTAACATAGTCGGAAACTGGGACTTGCCCATGCTGTCGTTTCCAGGACCCTAGCTGACTACAGTATTTTTCATGCGAACTCGCCGGATCAACCGAGCGTTTGACGCTGACCGGTTGCCGCGGCCGTCTCTACCGCGTCCAGCATGCGATGGCGCGTGACTGCGTCGTCAAACGTAGGGCACAAATGCGTTCCCTCGCGATAATCGCGGGCGAAACGCGCGTACGCTTGGGCGACGTTGGTGGAAGGGCCCTGCGGCGGCGACCACCAATACTTCTCTGGCACGGGCAGGACTTCGAGCGAGGACTGCGCGCCTTTGCCGCCGCGTACGGTCATCTCGAAGATCTGGGCTTGGCCGCCGGCGGCGGTGAGCTGCAGATCGCCCTCGATGCCGTTGATCTCCCAGAGCAGGTTCGTCCCGCGCGAAACGCCGCCGCGATAGTGGATCGATAGCGCGGCCCCGCCCTCGAGCAGTCCGCTGACCAACACCTGATCATCTGCGTTCATGGGATTGCTTTCGCTCGTCCCGGTGATCGTGAAGGACTTTCGGCGCACGGTCATGATGGCCGAGAGCTCTCGAACTTCGCCGAGGCAGTGACACAGCGCATCAGCCGCATGGCCGAGCGCGATCGAGAGCATCGTCGCGCCGTTTTTCTTGTCGTTGACGTAGGCGTTGTACGGCTCCACCGTTGGTCCCCAGCCCATTCCCGAACCGATCAACGTGGTGGAGAGCACCTCACCGACGTACCCTTGCTTGATCAGGTCATGCACGTAGGCCACCGAGGGCGCAGAGCGGGCTTGCAGTCCCGCCACGGCGAGGACGCCCTTCTTCTTCGCCAGTGCGGCCAAGGTCTCCGCCTCTTTCAAGCCGTTACCGAGCGGCCATTCGCAATAGACGGCCTTCCCCGCGTCGAGCGCTGCCGTCGCAAGTTCGAGGTGATATGGCACTTTCACGGTGATGGCGACGACGTCGACGATAGCGCTGTTCACGAGGTCTTGGTGATTGTCGAACGCGAAAGGGACTCCAAAGAGCTTGCTGGCAGCGTCGGCAGATTCGCGTCGACTGGTGGACAGCGCAGTGATCTCGAAGTCATTCGAGAGCGACTTCAGAGCAGGGATGTGTGCCTGCGCCGCCCATCCGCGATCCGGGTTGGCGCCGATGATGCCGACTCGAATCCTCTTGTCTCCATTCTTGCTTGTGGTGGTCATACCTTGTCCTTGTAAACTACACCATCCAGGAAGCAACCTCCTAAGATTGTCGAGTTCTGGGTACTATCGTTTCGGTTTCGGTGTGAATGCGATTACAGGGATGATTCTCTTGGTCTTCTGTTGGTACTGTGCGAACTGTGGGTAGAGTGAGGCCTGTTGCTTGTAGAGTCGGTCGCGCTCGGGACCTTTGATTTCCTCTGCGTGTACCTCGATCGTCTCAGTCCCGACCTCGATCTTGACATCGGGGTGAGCCTTGAGGTTATGGTACCAGTCAGGATGGGTGTCCGCTCCTCCCTTCGACGCGAAGACCAGGTAGCGGTGGCCATCCTTGAGATACATTACCGGGTTGATCCGGATCTTGCGGGTGCGGGCGCCAGTGTGATTGATGAGTAGTATGGGCGCGCCCTCGAAGTTGCCGCCTACCTTTCCCCGGTTTTTGCGGAACTCTTGAATGACGCCAGCGTTCCAGTCGCTCATAGTGTTCGTCAGCCGTTATTGCAGAAGGAGGAGTTATTGACTATTTGCATTGAGAAACTAGCCACATCCACGGAAACACTCATTTCTGGGCTGTTCGACTTCGTTCAGAGTAATGCGTTGCACGATATGCAGAGAGAAACTGCCCCACAACACGCCTAGGTGGTGGAGACAATCCCACTACCAATCGTTGCATGCCGATTATGCAAGATCGATAGGGCGCTGGTACAGAAACTTCTTTGCTCTACTCGGGCCTTTCCTTCTTGCGCTCATCCTGACAGAGTATCTTTGGTTTAGTTATGGAGGATTGTATATGACGATATGGGGCGTTACGATCCTCTCGTTCATCGTTTTTTGTATTTGTGAGATCGATTATCTCTTTCGCAGAACATCCCGACGTTACGCGCGCGAGTGGAAAGAGCAACATCCCTCACAATAGGGAGAAGTAATCCACGATCGTGACACGGCTCTCGCCGAACACAGACTTTGTCGTACACCTGGCTCAATCCAGGCGATAATCCTCCGACATGGTCCGTCTTCTCACAGAGATCAATCCAGTTCTCGGTCCGGTACAGCCATGCACAATCAGAAATTTGCAGCCTAACTCTGTTTCACATGAATGCGTATATATTTGGAAATACGGATTGTCGATGTGCTCGTGTGAAAGCTCAAGAAAGGATCTACAGTCTAAACAAGGGCGTAGAGTCCCTGAGCAAGGAGGAGCACGGCTTATTTTTCGATGCGATGCAGAGGCTCGGATTACCAAACGAGGTGAAGCAGGCTGCAGTTGCGCTCTATCTCGACTTCAAGAGCAGGCCGATCGGCGAATACAACGCCGATCACAAGAATCTAGAAATCTTCCTCATTGCCTCGGTATCACTCGCAGCAAAAGCCATGGGAGATCTACGAACCGACCATGAATTTGAGTCTAAGATGTTTGTGAGCAGGGAAAAGCTTCTCGATGCCGAGGAACGCATCATCAAGTCATTCGGGGTCCAAGACAGCATCCTACCTTTTCCAGACCTTGTTTCGCAGCTCACAAAAAGGCAGATAGAAAGTATGGCCGAGGGCTTCGCCGAGCGCGGTCTAGTAAGCAGCAACGAAAGAGAGGAACTGGTCCGGCGATCCCATGACTATCTTGATGCAGCAGTCGAAAAGGGTCTGGGCCCTAAAATGAGTTACAGAGGGAGAGCCGCGGGCGTGATGCTCAAGGCAGTCAGAGACCTAGAACTGCAAATACCAGAAATGGACATTGCAAGAGCAGCCGGCTTTGACAAAAGGACGATGGCAACTAACGCGGACGTCATTGACGCGTTGCTTAAGGATTCGAAGAGCTCGCGGAGAAAGGAGACGTAGCACACCAATGGGCACTTTGTGAGTCCGCTGTAATTGTAATCTACGATGCCCTCGAATACACTATTGTGTAGCGCCATCACGCGCTAAATGTATAAGATTCAAACCCAATTCTAGCAGCTATTGTTGGATAGACTGCGCCGGCGTGGCGGGTACGAGAGAATCAAGACAGGTCCAAGTCCAGACGACAACGCGCTTTTACAATTGACAAGAGAACTTTCAGCGCAATTCCAGATGCCGTACTGGTACAGACAGATTGTCTGGGGAAGACTAGACCGCTATCGCAGCACAGGCGGGATAATATCAAAACCAACAATCCTCTCTAAAGAAACTGTCACTGTTTCAGGATCTCTCCTCGTGGCCGAACTTATGCTGCCTGAATTCCTGAAAGGAAAACTGTCACTAGATGAATGGAAGATTCTCATCGCATTGCACATGGTGAGATTCAAGGCCTACAACAAAGGAAGAATGAGCAGGCTGCTCGGAAAAATCGCCCTCGCCCCCCGCGAACTATTCTTCCTTCTACTTTTCGAAATCCCTGCTGCCTCCTCCGGAGGATTGTCGGGTCCGGTTCTCTATTTCCCGAGTCCCATATTTCTGCTCGCTGCACTCTGGATCCGGAGATCCCTAAGAAAATCTCTGAAACGACAGGAGTTTGAACTGGACAGAAACGTGGCCAAACAGCTCGGAACCCAGCAAGTGTTACAGGCCCTCGAAAAAATACAGAATCTCGATCAGAGAGGAATGTCAACAAGCCGCCTGTTTCGCTACATAGCATATTGGAGCCCGAGCATCAAGGAAAGAATTGGAGAGCTGAGCAGCCCGCGCCTTGAAGAACTTCCAAGACCGTCTAGAACGCCGAAAATAGGCCTCCGCGGGCGAGTCACTATCACTATTGTCGGCTTCGCTATCTTCTGGGGCTCAGGACTGGTCGCGGGTAACATCTACGCCCGAGGTCAAACGATGGTTGTCTGCATGGACAATACCTGCGCAGCCCTTGTTGTTATCGCCGCGGTCGGATTCTGGATCGCTATTATCGGCGGCATAAGTGTCGTATTATGGATACTCCGACGATTTCTCTAAACTAGAGATAAGAGATAGAATCTAGTTGAGTAGCGTCCAAGCCATGTCCGCTAGGGCAGTATCGCCTCAGAGCCAGTCCGGGTCCAAGGCTCTGCCTCCTTTGCAGAACACCGACAAGTACGCTATGATCGTGACTAGGTTCGCGCCGAACCCGGACTTTGTTCTGCACCTGGGTTCGATCCGGGCGATAATCCTCTCCCATGACTACGCGCGGATGTACAAGGGACGATTTCTCCTACGGTTCGATGATACTGACCCGCGGCTGAAAAAGTCGGCGCTCGAGTATTATGATCTGATCCGGGAGGATGTTCGCTGGCTGGAATGCCAGTGGGACGCGGAGTACATCGCTAGCGACAGGATACCAGTCTACTATGAGCATGCTGAGAAAGTTCTGAAATCAGGAGACGCATACATCTGCACTTGTACTCCCGACAATTTCCGTCTAAACGTCAACGCTGGTAGAGCGTGTCCCGATCGCTCTAAGACCCCGGAGCAGAATCTGACTGACTGGGCGAAGATGTTGAACGGAGGGTTTGGAGAGGGAGAGGCAGTACTACGAATAAAGACTGATCTGGCTCATCCAAACCCGGCGGTCAGGGACTGGCCCGCGCTCCGCATTATTGATCCTGTGAAGTATCCTCATCCTAGGGTGGGCTCGAAGTACCGGGTCTGGCCCTTGTTCAACTTTGGATCGGCTGTCGATGATCATCTGCTCGGAGTGAGCCACGTTATCCGGGGAAAGGAGCACTTGACAAACGCGCCGCGGACTGAGTATCTGTACAAGGCGTTGGGCTGGGAGATTCAGGAGTATGTGCATTATGGCCGGTTGAAGACGACTGATATCAAGCTCAGCAAGTCGTTGATGGTTAAGGAGATCGAGGAGGGCCTCGTAGAGGGCTACTCGGACCCGAGACTTCCGACGCTCGCCGCTCTTCGTAGGAGAGGATATGTTCCGAGCGCGTTGAGGAAGATTGTCTACGAGATGGGACCGAGACCCGTCGATGCTACGCTCAGCTGGGACAATGTGAACGCGACGAACCGGAAGGAGATCGATAAGATCGCACACAGGTACAGCTTCATTGCAAACCCGATCACAATAACAGTCTCAGGGGTCGAACGGACCTACGATGCCCGTCTCCCACTACATCCAGAAAGGAAGGACCTCCCAGACAGAATCTTCAAGGTGATCCCAAAGAACGGCACAGCCAATCTTCTGATCTCTTCATCGGACATTGATCTTCTCAGAAAGAGCAAGGTGGTCCGGCTGATGGAACTGTTCAATGTCGAAATCAAAAGCGTCGAGAACAACTCGATCATCGCAGCGTTCCACAGTCAGGACTACATGAAGGCTCGAGAGGTCAAGGCGCCCTTGGTCAACTGGCTACCAGATGAGAACAATACGGTCGGGGAGGTGGTGATGCCTGACGCGACGAGAACGAAGGGTCCAGTTGAAACGAATATTCGCCAGGAGAAGGTGGGGAGCATAATTCAGATGGTTCGGTTCGGATTCGGCAGAATCGACTCCATCAACGAGGAGCAGGTAACTATCTACTATGCCCACAGGTAAACGCCAGCTAGGTCCCCGAGTGACCCTGTAATGAAACAAAGACTTCTGAAGTCTTCGACATCAGAATAATGATTGGTTCGCGTCAATCGACGGCCGAGGAAGGAGAATCAAAGCTACCTACGTAGAGTTTTCTTGGTTCGGACTTTTTGACTGACTTGATTGACTAGGGAGTAGTGTCCGGTTACAGGACAATTGAATATGAAGTTCACGAGCCAGATGAGGATCAAAGCTGAACTCCAAGCTAGTTGCAATACTCGTAGGCCTGATCTCTGTAGGGGCAGTCGCATTTCTCTTGACTGGAGCACCCAGCACTCAGCAAACCTCCACATCCTCCTGCAACACTGAAAACCCGAATCTTCTAGCGGGAAGTTTCACGGCAGATCAAAGCGCGTCCTTCACATACACTATTAACGTCCATAATGCGCAATCACAAGCGGTTACACTCGCGTCTTACACACTTGGGACACAGTCGTACAGCATCAACGTAGAAATCGCAGGAGGACAGAACGGAACGTTCACAACAGTCCAAGATCCTAACTCCGAAACCTCGATTCCAGTCAAGACATCGTGCGGGAACGAGTTCATGACCGTCTCTGCTAATCCGTCAAATTACACGGAAGACATAGCTCTGGGGCCCACTACATTCGAAGACTCTACACGGGTAGATGTCGATCTTCAGAACATTGGCACCCGAACGACGACACTAACATCCTACTACGTCACAGACTCAAGCGGCAACGAATATACGCTCGCAAACTGGAACGGTCCGTCACTTGCACCGAATAGCGTGACGACAGCAACATTCAGCATCGGTTCGAGTTGTTCACAGTGCACTCTCCACGGTTCAGCATTCACCTTCACAAGCGGAAACCAGTACACCATAACGATGGTGACAGGACGCGGCACCATCTTCACGTTTACAGTTAGCCTAGATTCTGGCCACCATTACTTCATAGAACTTCAAGAAGGATTTGGGAGCATGGCTACCTAGGCGAAGGGCTCAGTCAATGGCTGTTCCTTAGAGTCGATTCTTCCGAAACCGAATCTGACCATCTAAATGACTGTCTACTACGCCCACAAGTAAGCCAGTTATGGTCTCGTCTTACAAGTCGTCTGGAACGTAGACTAGTTCGATCTTCATCCGGTCGGGGTCCTCGAAGTAGACTGCATAGTAGCCCGGATCATAGTCTTTCCATTCCTTAGCGCCGCCGTAGAGAACTGGAATCTTCTTGGGAAGAAGATATTTGCGATAGAGCTCGTCGACTGCCGCGCGGCTTGGTGCTCGGAAGGCTATGTGGTTGAGACCGACACGTTTCCGATGATAGCCGTCGGGAAGGAATCTCTTTGGAGACTGGGCAACGATTATTCTGGTTCCCTCCTTCTGCCATTCTACCATTCCCTCCGTTTCGAAGACTTTGGCAAAGCCGAGGCGGGCTAGCAGCTCGCCATAGAATGTTGCAGATTTCTGAAAATTAGAGACTTGGATCTGGAAGTGATGGACCGGATGCTTGAACCTATTTTCCAAGGCATGGCCGAGCTGTTTCTTGCTTAGAAAAAGCTGTAGGAATGGTATTTTGGATAGTTTCATTTACGCAAAAGGAGGATAGCCGTTGAAGTTTAGCATTGATCTGCCGGTTCAGTTCCGGGACATTGACGTAATGGGCCACGTCAACAACGCAACATACTTCCAGTACATGGAGACTGGGCGCGTTGAGCTTGCAAGGAAGCTTGGACAGGTAAGAGAAGGGTTCCGTGGCGGATTTATCGTCGCTTCGGCGCGCTGCGAGTTCAAGAAACCAATCAGAGACGAACGCCGGATAACTGTCTCAGTATGGGTGAGCCGGATAGGAGATGGATCATGGGACCTTGACTACTCCATCCGCGGACCCAGAGGGATCGAGTTCGCAGTCGGCAGGACTACACAGGTAGCCTATGACTACAAAACCAGGTCGGGGGTTAAGGTCTCCGGTAGCCTGAAGAAAAAATTGGCGAAGCACGTCGAAGCGCCGGTCAAGTTCAGAGAAACGGGTTAGAGTCCGCCTACTGGTTCTTGGGCGGGAGTTCTCTGTGCGTTCTTCTTTTCAGGACCACGATACTCGCGACAACGGTAACCAGTCCCATTGGTACTAGAGAGAAGCCGAATAGACTGAGAAAGTTTGATCCAGTAACACATGAGTAAGTCGGGGGTTCAGGGCCGATGAGATGGCATATCCCCCTGTAAGCACCCAGCAACCAAAGATCATGGCGGGTATTCCGAGACCAAAGCCGAGCGTTGCTTCGACAATTTCGCTCCTCCTCGCCATGTAAGGGGCTCGATCCTCACTTTTGCCAGCGGGCATGTTGTACAGGTCGCTGATCTTGAGAAATAAGGGGTTTGAGGGAACGATCTCTCAAACCCGTGGGAAGCGGTTGTCTATGTCACTTCGATCGGAGGATGACTCCGCACAGGGAGGAAGAGTAGGAGCTCGGCTTGGCTTCGGTAGAACTCTAACGAGGGACGCGCGGGGTCCACGTCGTGAGTGCGAGCCATTTCCTCGAAGGTAGCAGGTAGCTTGGAGAGGTTCTTCTCCCACTCCGGAAACCTGCGACGAGCGTACCATCCGCCCGGGATGGCTCCTGTCTCCAGTTGCATTTTCTCCGGATCATCGGAATCGATCCGCGCGACACACGCGTAGTATTCTTCTCCATCGGGTGTGGGCTGAAAAGTGCCATAGAACTTGCGACCCTTGATAGTTGGGAGCTTGGACTCTAGAAGGTTGAAGGCGCCGGAGGGCCCTTTCCCCTTCATGTCAGCCCTGACGCGTAGGACGGGTATCTCTTGGAGTTCGACGTAGGTGGTCTCCATAAGAACAATCCTTCTTGGCGAGCTATCTATGAGTTGAAGAGTTGAGCGGATTGCTCGTTTTTCACGATTGCGATGTATATGGTGCGCTTGGTCTTGAAGCGCGGGTTTCAAGAGGCGCATTCCTAGGCCTTGATCAGCCGCACGAGCCTTCTAAGCAGCACTAGTTGAGTGTCTATTGGAACTTGGGCCGGATGATTCATGTCGTAGAATACGTCATCTATACCCAGCTCCTCGAGTCTCGGCAAATCTTCTGCGGCTTGTTGAGACGTACCTCCCAATAACGCCCGAGGCTCTGTGCCTTTCTCTTCGCTCAGGGGGTTGTGAACTCTCAGGATCCACCTGATCTCTTCGGGGTTACGACCTGCTCTTCGCACCATATCGCGAAAGCTATTGATTGTCTGACTCAATTTCTCAATCGTGGTGCTTCTTCCGGCGGCCGGCATGATCCCGTCGGCAATTCTTGCAGCCCGCTCGAGCGAGGCGGGAGCGAAGGCGCCCAGTAGCACTGGAATGCCGCCTGACTGTATGGGTTTCGGCCCGATTCTTGATTCTGGGATATTATAGAAGTCTCCGGTGAAGCTGACTGGGTCTGGGCCCCAGACAGCGCGCATCGCCTTGACAAATTCCTCAAATCCTCTTCCACGCCTCTTTATCGGGATATTGGCAGCCTGAAACTCGTCTCTAAAGTCGCCCTGGCCGAGGCCGGCAATTGCGCTTCCGCCGCTCAGTCTGTCTAGTGTTGCGAAACGCCGGGCGAGGGTCACGGGATTCTGAAACAGAGCGCTCAAGACGCTCGTGCCGAGCATAACCTTCCTCGTCCTCGCAGCCGCGAAGGTCAGCATCTCAATCGGATCATAGACCGTCGCAAAAATCTCGAGCCAGGGATCGCCGTCAAACGTCTCCCTCGGCCTAGTTGGAAGAAGCATCCGGTCGCTAACCCACAGAGAAGCCAACCCCATCTTCTCAGCTTCCTCCGCGACACGCAGGATTGTCTCAGGGGAAGCAACCGTTCCATACTGCGGGAGAGCAATCCCTACAGCAACGTTCGACTCATCTGATCGACTGATAGCTCTTGGCACTTACCTCCACGGTTCTCAACCTTCAGTATAAAGGCGGGCATTGATTTAGGGTAGCAGGGCTAACCTGCCCAGATAGTGTGAGGTTGCGAGTTGGTGAGCGTCGGCCACTTGGTCGAGCGGGAATTTGCTGCCCAGATGAACCTCGAACGGGCCCGCGTCGATTAGCTTGTTGAGCTTACCGATCAAACCATGGTCCAGCTTGTTCCAGTATCCGCTTTCATTGTAGGTGAGCACTCGAACGGTGGATCGGGCCTTTGGCCATGGTGGCGGCATGAATGGATGTGCCACGCGTCCTCCGTCGCGCATGGTGGTGAGTGCACGATCAGCCGCCTCACCGCCTGCTGTAACGAGAGCGGCGTCGAAACCTTTGGGGGCGAACTTGCGCGCAGACGCAACTAGGTCACCAAGGTGCTCTTCCACAGCATCTTCCGCGCCGAGCCTTCGAGCCAGAGCCACGCCGTCCTCGCCTGAAGCTACTGCAAATACGTGAGCGCCCTTCCGGGCCGCGAGCTGAACTGCAAGGTGCCCGATGCCACCACCGGCGCCAAAGATCATCAGCTTCTCATCAGGCCTCAACCGAAGAATCTCATCGAGCCCCCGCAGCGCGACCGCACCATCAATTATCAATGCTCCAACCTGTTCGACTGGTAGCTTAGACGGAGCTTTAGAAACCCAATCCACACCCAAAGAGGTGTACTCGGCGAAGAACCCTTTCTTTGGATTCGTTGCCCAGTTGAGCCCATACACGAGATCGCCCTCTCGGAAACTGCTAACCTTGTCTCCGACCGCCGCGACCTTGCCCGCGCCTTCTGAGCCGAGCACCCAGGGAAACTCGGGCTTCAACCCGAGTTGCTTAGCAGTCCATCCTTGACATTCCGCGACATCCCATATGCCGACGCCGGCGGACTCGACGCGGATCAGAATCTCGTTTGGCTCAAGCTCCGGCATGGGGACGGTTCTGACTGAAAGGTTGTCAGGACTGCCGAACTGGTCTATTGCTACAGCACGCATCTCGTCTCTAGGCATAGTTTCTCAACTAGTAGAATCAGCAGAGTTTATTTGAATTGAAGGTGTATCTTGTAATACTCTGTAATGCACACAGCACTACAGAGCGGTCGTTATCGAGGTATTCTGTGAAACCGTTCTTGAGATACACCGACGGTAGACTCGAAAGTCTCCCCGTGAAACCCTCTTGCGAGATTCAGCTCTCTCGAACGTAATCTCTAGCAAACACTAGTGAATGCATTTCTCTGTATGGCATCCAAGAGTCTTGCCATTCGAGAGGATGCTTACAGGAAGCTTTCAGAAGCCAAGAAGGACGGTGAGAGCTTTAGTGGCGTGATCGAGAAGCTTCTCGAGGAGACGGGGAGATTTGTCGTCCTTGTGGGGCGCATGGGATGATGATGAAGACGTCGCGTTTATCGAGACCAGTGTGAAGGAGACAAGGAAGAGAAGCGTGGCGCGAGCACACTAGTACTGGACACATTTGCAATAGTCGACTTTCTGCGATCTCTGTTACAAATACGATAAGGCGTTTCTCGCATTTCAGATTGGCTACCACTATGGAAGAAAAGAACCGGCATCATCAACGGATGCACGAAATAGACGAGCAGAGAATCAGGGAGAAGGCGTTACCCCATAATCGAGGCGATGAACCCGGCCTTCGACGTGACACTACCAGAACTAGTTACAGGAATAATCTCTGACCGAAGTGTGGGCAAAGCCCCCTTTCGAGCAGAATCTTAGTCCCCCAACGAATGAATAACGAGGAGGATTCTTGAGGTTCTTATCAGGATGATTGCTTGTGTGCTCTTCGCCTGACGTAGACGGTCGATAGGGCGGCGCCGATTAATGTCAAGGCTGGAAACAGTACTTGCATCGACGTTGTACCCAAGACTGGAGTGGTTACAGGTCCGGAAGTTGTTGTTGCTAAGCGTTCCAACTGTTGAGTCTGCATGTTGACGTGCCAGTTTTCCATCTTCGCATTTTCAGCGTCAGTGAAGAACGCCTTAACGAGTGCTGGATTGTCGGTGATCCAGAGCACTGATTGACCCGGTTGAAGAACCGGGATGCAAGTTATAGGCGGGGGGGACGCGGGACAACCTCCAGCCGCCGCGATCGAGCCGTCTGTCTGGTTATAGACCACGTAGTAGACATGACCGGGTTGGGGGTCAGCGGATGCTGCAAAGGCAGGTAATATGCCTCCAGCCAGAGCTGCAAATGTGAGGGCGATAATTCCCAGCAGGATTGTATTTTTCATGTTGTTCACTTCAATAGTAATACGCGTTTAGGCCCACAATGAAGCATTGGGATGCTCCGTCGTCATTCGATATGTACGATTGGGACAGTTACTGTACCACCCGCCGACGCAGCTAGGGTATTACCGTACATGTACGGAGGGGACTGTTGCTCCCAATATATCGCGGAGCCTTGGTCGCCTGCGACGGCCGCACTGGGCTGACTATTGTCGATGAGTCCGAAGTTCCAGTGCACGTATTGCGTGTTGTCGCCGCCGTAAAGTCCGATTGCGTCCGCCACAGACCAGGTTTTGCCGGAGGGCCCTACGTTGTAGATGTGAGTCCAGGTACCATAACTATGCGCTGCAAGACAATCGATCCAGGATCCACCAAACCCGAATGTCATCGAGGTTCCTCTGACCGGCTGAATAGTGCTGATGGAGCCGATAAAGAGCACAAGAACAGTCACAACTGTGGTGAATGTCGCAAGAGTTCTCGTCTGTATCATATGATTTTCGCGACTTTTACTGTTTGGTCGCGTATTATTAATCATTATGTCAGATGGCAGTACATTTGCCACCTCTTCTCCAAACTCAATGACCCTGTTCCCCCGAAGTCGAGGGAGCTTCAACCTGCCCATCCGCAGTAATACTCAAACAGCGGTCTCGACTTTCATCTACTTCACCGCGACCAATCCGTCAGCGTGGACCTTCCCCGGCTATCCATCTCCGCAAAGGAGGGCAGACCAAGCGAATTGTTGAAAGAGGGAGGAATCGAGGAGACAGTGTCGGCGTTACTAGCATATCGTTTTTCGAGCTTCTCAGTCCGATCTTCCATCGGAGACTCTTGAAGAGGGAAAAGGCTGTGAGAGCCTTTACGAGAGAGAGCCAGTTCCTCGTCTTGGACTCTGCAGCGACCGAAGAAGCCTCGAAGATAATGGGCGCGTTATTGCGGATTGGGAAGCCCATCAATGCACTAGACGTTCTCATATCCGGGATCGCCGTTGCAAACGGCGCTGATGAAATAGTCAACTCGGACAAGGACTCTCAGACCATAGAGAAAGTCGCAAACATCAGCGTCACGATGATCTGAAAATAAGACTTCCATAATCGTGTTGCCGGCGAGGAGTCCACAGACAACCCTCTCGTCCCCTTGGCCGAACAACTGCCGCATTGCCCAACCCGTTACAAATGGAACAGGAACCAGCGATCAAACTACGAGACGACGACCTCTCTGTCAGGCATCATAGACACAAGCGAAGGCGATAACGCAACCACATGGCTCCATTTTGAGAAAATTTTGCTACCAGGGTGGTTTTCCTGGCTCTTGTTGTGTCATTGGTGGTGGTATTTCGTGACGGACGATTCTTTCTCGTGCCAGGTAGAATGCTGTCCCATAGAGTGCGGCTGGGATGGCGGCAAGGAAGCCTGTGAAGAGGAGTACTCCGGTGCCGAAGTATAATGTCCAGAATCCGCCGCTGCCAAACGGGAGGAGGAACACGTTGACGACCCCGAGGAATATCGATATTCCGTAAGCTGTCCAGAGGAGCATGTGACGATTGCTGCTCTGGAGGGAGTATGTGAGGAGGACTTCTGAGAGCCCGAAGATTGCGCCGCCGATCAGGAATACGATGCCGAATAGACCCACGACGGAGGCACCAAGCCCCGACGAGATTCCGTAGGTCAAGGCGTAGAAGAATCCGAATATCGTGCCTGCGATTCCGACGACGAAGAATATGAGGGCTAGTGTTGTATTGCGGACGTGGTCTGCGCCGAAGGGTTCGCGTCCGATGTAGACCAGGATTCCCCCGATGAAGCCTACTATTCCACCGATGAATCCTGCGAAGGGAATCCAGGCGATCAAGACGCCGATGACGAGTAGGAGCAGTCCTGTGAGACTGTTGTTTATCTTGTTTGTTCGCGCGACCTCCCAGGAGTTGGCGGGATACTGGTACGGATAGTATTGCTGGGCGGATGGAGGAACGGAACCCATCGGGGGGAGCGTGGGAGCTGGGACGGTTATTAGTGATGTGCCGCAGGTACTGCAGAAACGCGCAGTTGGGGTGTTGCTTGCACCGCATCTAGGACATGTTATGACGGACATTGTCTGCGAGACCAACTATTCTCCTAGACCTTCTTGGAATTAACTTTTGAGCTGGTTTGTGTCTGGTCGCGAATATGTCCAAGCGTCTCTTAAGTTCAGAGAGACTGCCGAGCGGACCCTTGTCTATGGTAGCTGGGCATCCAGATTGGAGCAGCTTTCGTACCACCAGATACCAGTCAGCATCGCGACACTCTGTGAAACCAGTCTTGAGATTAACGCTGAAGGGAAACTAAATACATTGAATCGACACAATCGCCCTAACAGGCAGTCGTTTGCCAGCGCTCAGCACCTACGTGACTAGTACGGCGCTCAGCAGAATTAGGACGATTCTGTTCTTCACCAATATTCTCCAAACACTGGGCTGTGTCATTTGCATTATTGCATTCATTCTGACAACAACACACCCGAGCTCCCCAACAAATCACAGCCCCTTCTCATTTTCCGTGCAGATCCTAAGTCTCGCCATTTATCTAGCAATACCGATCAGTTCCGTAGCATTATCGCTCAGCCAGGATCCCACTGAGGGTTCTTTGCTACTCTCCCAAGTATTGTCCGCTGTTGCGATTGGCATAGGTGTCGTTCCAATCATAGCAATTTTCCAAGGGTACACGGACCCAACGTTGCCTCTCCTCTTCACTTCTGGCTATTTGACCAACATTCCCTCTTTCTTGTTCAGAACCCTCCCACAGACCCACATCGGGCAACGAAAGAAGCGAGCCGTTCCGGTCGGAGTAAGAGGCAATCTGGATGGAATCCAGCTTGAGATGCAGCTTAACAAGAAAGCCAAATTCATTCTCTACTTGGTTTTCTTCGGAATATTGGCTTCATTCATTCTGCTACGGATCGCAATATCGTCGCCCAGTTTGCTCATCTGGTTTCCATTTGTGATCATTGCCTCTGTCTGTATTATCGGGCTGTCAGTATACCTACAGGGTAGAAAGAGTGGATGGCAACCAATGGTTCTTGACACTTACGAGAATAAGACAATGTGGTGGTATACTGCTCGAGGTTCTTTGGCGTCCGTTCTTCTGAAGGACCATCTAGAAGTGCAAGATAACTTGGTCAAGATAACGCTGGTTAAGGGAGGCCTACCGACTAATCTGCGATTCCGTTCTCAAGCCGATCTCGATCGTTTTCTCACCATTACTGGGCTCGGCAAAGTCGACTAACAATCCTCTGGCGTGACTTGAGTCAGAAGCTCATGTAGGGGTCCACGCGGGCGAGTTCTAGAGGTCAGGTAGTGCTGTTTCCCATGGTCACATTCAAGTTTTCGAAATAGTGGTGAATTAGTGTGGTTACTGTGGTAACGAGTACTTGTTTGAATGCTGACAGGGACCCTAACGGACCAGTCAACGGATCAGCTGTGAGAGTTACCTGGTAGTTTCCGTTCGTCTGGTAGGTGTGTGAGACAACCGACCCCGCGCCGGTCGAAGAGTCTCCAAAGTTCCAAGTGCAGTTTGTGAACCCGTCTGCCGCATAGAACGTAAACGTGTTGCCGCTGACATTGTACGTGAAGCTCAGCACGTTGACGTTGTTCGAGGTTTGGGGAGGAGGATTCGAGAATAAGACTGCTCCAACGACCAAAGCAACAACCACAACTATCAAGCCGAGCGCTAGACCGAGCCGCTTCAAAGCTTCAAGGCCGGGCGAAGGAGCAGGTCAAGCTTCTACTGTAACTTCGACCCTGTCGCAGAGGTAAAAGACGTTCTACACGGCCACTTTCTACTTTGTAAGTGTAAAGTCTCTTGTGCTCACGCTCGTTTCTTCATGTTATCCAGAGCTTTGTCGTGTAAGGTGTTCTCCGCGAATTTACAAAAATTCTCGCGCATTATGGTCGTTCGCGCGGGCAATCATCCCATTAGTCCCGGTCGTCGGATGGAGGGAACCTACTCCCCGGTCCGACGCACCAAAAACCCCACATCAATAATCGCGGATCGTTTGGCGCGAAATCGAAATTCACAATGACCGCGCGTCCATAGGACCGGCTCCGGTGTGTTCATAAGTCGCAACAACCTCTATTGTGGTTGTCCCGGTTATGAACGGTCTTACGGTATGTCAAAGGATTCTGATTGCGAATGCTCGAACCGGATTCTGGGATTGGGAGTGTCCGCGTTGTCGTCGTAAGACGCGAGGTTCCTCTGCTGCCGAATCGGGCTTTAGATGTGTGGACCACGTGGACGCGAAACTTGTATTGCGGGACAATCTAGCGCTTATGGACCAAGAACTCATTAATCGGATTCTCTTCGGGTGAGTGACCTCTCGCTGTGGTCCGATGCGACGAGACCCCGCAAAACCGCCGCCCCAAATAATCGCGGACCTTTTCGCGCGAACTCAAACTTCACAATGAACTCGTACTCGTGAGGGTCCATTCGTCCGCAAAACCGTCGGCTTAAGGATAAGTGACTCGCGTAATTGCTCGGTAACGAACGATTGAACGCCGAAAAGTTTTGGCAATCGTTCGAAGCGGGTCCGGGTGGATGTATCTTTTGGGCGCGGGGAACTACGAGCGCGGGTTATGGAAGTGTTCAATTCAATGGGCACAATGGAATGTTTTGCGGGCGGGTCCGCAGGAAGCATCTTCGCAACAGGTCCTCAAAAGAGCAATGAGTTTGTACTTTACTCCTTTCATCTGAGATTGCTGAGAAACCAGTTAAGGGGTATGCCTAACGTCAGTTACGCTTACCGGTCACGACTCTTCTGGTGACGATTCCACCAGATTTGAGCGAGGAAGCTGTAGAGGAAGGCTAAACCAAGATACCATGCTAAGTTATGATTGTCGTGACCGGGAAGGAATGGCGGAAGGCTGAAGATCACAAAGAGTGTAATCGCAATATACCAGACAGCGAGAAGAACAAACATACCCCAATTTCGAGCCACCCATTGCATCAGTAAATCTCGCATGAATTGTTAAGCCGATTTTTGAATGGTCAAGATTTTGTGGAACTCTTTTTCTGGGGCAGATGGTAGAGATTCAGAAAGGCTAATGTAAATACCGAGAAGAAGAGCTGTGCAAAAGCACCAATCGACAGAGGACTCCAGTAGCCATTACCAGGACCAACACCCAACCAGATTAAGATGGCTACCCCTACCCAGACCGCAAGGTTAATCGTAGCGAGGATTTGTAAAACACGCCAACTCCCGGTTCGAGGCTTCAAGTCTTTGTTGCCTACATGAAAACTGGAAAACCCGGAAAAAAGGATTTTGCTGGAACGGTTCGATTCATCTCAGAATCGTCAAGATTGTAAGGAACGTTTTCTCTGGCGAATAGCATAGAGGGTTAGCGTAGGTATGTAAATCGCTACGAGCCCTAAAAACACAACACTATCAGGCGTTCCAAGAGGTAGAGATGCGAACCCCAAAATGCGCAAGAAGGTTGCAATCGTCAAGTAAAACACAAAGACTGCGAAAGCCAAGACTAAAGCGCCAATTCGGTCTGGCTTATGCATGATTCGATATTTTCCGGCAATCGGTGCGAGAGAAAAAGCGGATAGAATTAGCAAGCCAAGATCTGTATTGAGAGACAAACGGAAGGGTAGGTAGACCGCCCCAAGGGAACCAAGCCAGCTTGCCGTCAGCACATAGACAACGAAGTAACTGTAGATGTTAGTGAAGAGCCGTAACACTACACTTGCCATTCTATGGCATAGTGTTGAAAGCCGAGAAAAAAGGATTACTTGTCAGTAGCTCTAAGCCAATAGAATGATGAAGTCGGCCAGCATAACAAAGGCCGACCCCATGATGACCCGTCAGAAGTGGGATCGTTCACAATTCTTCGGTACGTTTTTCGTTGGGTTAAGGGTGGGTTTTCTCCCAAGCATCTCTGAATGAGATTAGCTTCCTCACATGTAGTCCAATAACGAGAAAGCAAGAACCGAACAAGTACCCTGGAACAATGTACTGGAGAATCTGATTCACAGAGCGAAGGTACAACGCATCCACGATGACGAGCGCGACACCGGAGCCCAGTGCCAACCAGATCAATGTGTGCAACTGACGACCCCATTTTGCATACTCTGGATGAGTTGTCTGATAGTGGACTTTTACCTGAGCAAACTCGACCTCGACCCCACAAATCCTGCATTTGTGCCGGGGCAACCACAGCTTCACATCGTCTGAGGCGGTGGATCGAGACGGGAACATTCGAGAACGGAGTAACCAAATCCGCCTAATCAAGAAAGCGGTGAATTAGCCCGAGACAGAAAGAAGGATAAAGTCAGCCAACATAACAAAGGCTGACCCTACCCCTATCCAGAGAAGGAAATTGACTAAGGACATGTTCTACGTCTTTGCCTTCCTGAGCAGGACGTATACGTCCGGTGACTGGAGTACGATCTCCCAGCTATCAATCAGAGCCTGGTCGAAGTCTGTGGTGGTCATCTTGGTTTTGATGTATTCGTAGGCGTGGCTCGGGAACTGTTTGGTCTCGGCCATGTCGGCCTTGACTCTCTGTTCTGATCTGTCAGGACTTTGAGGCCTCCCTCCCGACACCCCAGATAGACTTCGTTCGCATCCATCATCGATCATGTCTGCAAGAAATCCCAGGGACCCGGGACTCGAACTAGTAGTTAACGATCTTCAAACACAATGAAATCGGGCTCCCCACTTCCAGCAGTTTCGAAGAAGCTGGTCGGGGATGCTATCTGGAGGAAGATTCGCCGATCTTCCCCAGCACTGTCTAGGACAAATAGTCGTAGAGTGGTTTCGCGCCATTCGTGCTGTTCAGAACGTTATCGTGGCGGTGAATAAGTCCTGGTTGGTGCAACCGAAGATGGGCACCGTGTTGCTGCAGGCGTCTCTATTGTCCGCCCAGATAGGGTGTGCAGCGCCCTGACTCGCGGCGACCTGAATGTAGTCTCCCATGAAGGGTTGAGTGTTGCCGAAGTCGGCCCTCTCCACAAGGTTGGGGTTGAACGAGGCCGAGGTTACGCGCATGTTCTTCGAGAAGCTGGTGCCGGCGTTTGTAGACTGTGCGTAGAAGACGTTGAGCCCCGTTATGGTTCCGTTGGAGAGTTGTCCGAATCTGCTGTCGTACCAGACAATACTGATGACCCCTCCGCTGGCTGCGATGCTCGAAAAGAAGTGTTGCCCAGTGATGACGTCATTGACCGGAGTTGGCGTGGTCCAGGTGTTTCCGCCGTCCGTGGATCTGGCAAACATGACGTTGCTGTTCCCCAACTCGTAATCGTCCCAGACTACATAGACGCCGTTACTGTCTGAGGCAAGTTGGGGGATTGTGAAGGTTCGGAAGGAGTTGCCGGGTAGACTCCGGGGGAGTTCTGTCACATCGAAAATCCTGTGTGTTGTGAATGTACGGCCCGCGTCGATCGATATGCTCATGAACATAGATGCATGCGGGAAACCGCTGCTGAGGCTGGAGACGAATACTCTCCCATTCATGTCCACAGTGATCCCCGTGTCGAAGCCGCCAGGATTGATCGCCATGGGGAGGGACCATGTCTGACCCCCATCTCTTGAGCTGACAAGGGTCGCGCCTTGCGGACCTTGAGCAAATACATCGTCGTAGGTTAAGTATACGTTCCCGTCGTTTTGGCCGCCAGATGTATCGACGGCGATCCAGGGCTTGTCGGCATGATGGTAGGTTGAGATCGGAAAGATGGTCGTACCGGCATAGGTAGCGCCGTCGCCTGTGTACTTGACTACGAACAGGGTGAAGCCTGGCGTGGAGCATGTTATGCCGGTGTAGTAGACGTTTCCGTTCAGATCGAATGTCAGAACAGGATCCGATGTGCACTGGAAAGCATGCAGAGGAGACGAGAGTCCCTGGGACGAGTTGTCTCCAGGGAAACCGGGTACAAGGCTAACTGTCCAGGTTAGCCCATCGTCTGTGGACCTGTAGAACCCGTGCCATCTGTGCCCACCGACGCTGAGCAGGCGATAGTCTTGAGCCCCGGCCACGATGATGTTCGGGTTCCTCGGGTCGACGGCTATTGTGGGCTCGACCTGCTGGCGCTCAGCAGGGTCGTTGCTTGCGGTGATGTCGATGTTCTTGCCAACCTTGGTCATTGCGTGGGCTGGCAGTACTGCCATAATCAACACGAGTGCGACGATTGGAAATGCGAGTCGGCTTCTCAACTGTGTTCCATGAAAAGCTCCGAATCTGTCATAATAAGAATATCCATTGTATGAGGATCGGGACGCTATGGGTGGGATCAGCGGCACGCCCGTTAAACCAAAGTGTCCAGATGAGGTTAGGGCATTGCTGGAAGGGCAAGCATCAAGTTGTTCAGCGGGCTACCGCGAATTTCCGAGATCCATACACCCTACGGCAGGAGCCTGCCTAGTTCCATACCAGAGGCAGGCCAATCACTCCAATAGAGAGTAGCCGTAGTGGCTGGACATATCAAAATCAGCCCGAAGGTTCCAAACTTAACGAGAGAGACATTACATTCTCGTGTCTGAGCTATAACCGAACAATACCTCAAGGTCAAAGAGGTCGAGTCAGCGGAGCGAAAAATTATCGATGTCAGCAACCAGAAACCGCAGCTGGATTATTCACTCGTAATGACCCACATGGAGAAGGGATCGAGTGATAGGTGGCTCTCGGGTCCGAGTACTTGATCCTGCTCTGAACCCCGTGTACAGGCTTCTGGGCCCAGCTTATGTTGGCTTCTGGCTCAATCGACTGTTCTGGGGCCGGGGATATGGCACCGAAGTCGCAAAGGTGCTTCTTTCTTTCGGCTTTGACGAGCATCGCTTGCATCGAATCTTCGCGTGGTGCGATGCCGAAAATGTCTCGTCTGCGAGGATTCTGGAAAAGATCGAAATGCGGCGAGAGGGCGTTTTCCTGAAGAATTGGATGATCAGGGATAACTGGCGTGATGCGTTTCTCTATGCTATGCTCGACTCCGAATGGCGCAAGATTGAGGAACCGAAAGTGAGTCCGGTTACGAGAGTCATTCATCTCGAACGCAGAACCGCAACATAGTTGGTAGTCGCGAAATTCGTCCCGTCGGAGTGGTGTAGATCAATCGGACCCAAAGCTTAGGTATCAGACAATCATCGGGGCTTTTCCGCGACGAAGAAACATCTTCCAACCTCTTGTAGGCCCAAGGCTTTTCGCGAGTCGTATTCCCTCGTTTTGGTGAAGCCTACTTTCTTGAGGGCGGAAGAGATCTCAGTTTTGAAGTAGGACTTCTCCTTCAGCTGAACGTCTGAACGGGTCCAATCCGGTCTCTTCTTGAAGAACATTGTGATGTCCATTCCGCCGATTCTCTGTTTAGCGTCATACTTGCTTCTGACAACTAGAGCATGATCGTCTTCAACAATTCCAAACGATCCGCGCCATCGTGTCTTGAAGCCTTCCTGCGTGTTTAGGTCGAAAATGAATATGCCTCCCGGCTTCAAAGCATTGTACGTTTGGTCGAATGCTCGCTTCAATTCGCCAATATTGAGGATGTGGTTGAGACTATCGTAGGCGGAGACTACACAGTCAACTGATTTTTCCAGATCGAAATTGCGAGCGTCAGCTAGGATGAATTTGCACTTAGGCGCGTTTTTCCGAGCGAACCGAAGCATTTCTGGTGAGCCGTCGATACCCTTGACGTCGAATCCTTCGGATGAGAGAACCTTTGCTAATTGTCCGGTTCCACAACATAAGTCGAGAATTCTAGCTCTCGGAGGAAGTCGACTGAGCAGGAGCTTCTCCAAGACTCTCTTTGCTGTGCCGGTGAACGCATCGCCCCAGTGCTTGTTATAGATCCAAGCGAACTTGTCGTAGTCAGAGTATGATTTCACGTATTAGTAATCCGACAAACCTGATTTCAAGATTGTCTCGAATCAACAGCTCGTCACTCAATTTCAATTGGTTGAGCTTATCTTACGCATGAAGAGCAAGAAGCGACCGAATTGCAGGTCTTCGACCTCTCGCCGGCTCTCGTAGGTCCATCAGCCATAATGCTCGTAGGCTCGCTAATGGGGACCAGGTGTATGGTCAGAATACGAAAGCTGGCCGCAAGGGATTACAGGGCTGTCAAGAAAATGGAGAGATTCATCGTGGAGGAGTACCTTGGATATCTGAAGGAAACAGGGGAGGAGGACACGATTGAGCCATGGATTACTCCAGAATACTTCAATCACTACGTCAGAGCCCAAGCTAGCTACGTGGCAGAGCTAGGTCGCAAGCTTGTAGGCTTCATCCTTGTTCAGCCCACCTCTTTTGTTCATAGTGCGCAAAGAGAAATCTGGCTAGAATACATAGCTGTTCAGCCCGAGAGCAGAAGGAAAGGGATTGGAACCATGCTGATGTCAACTGTAATCGAGTACGCGAACACTCATGACATTGCTCTCCTGTACACTACACTGAATCCCAACAATAACGAGTCCATTCAATTCCTCACGAAGCATGGGTTCGAAGTCAAAGACTGGAAGGAAGCAACGAAGAAACTGAGTCATTGGCTTAGCAGTTGAGAAATGTCAATTTTTGTTAAGTCACGCATCGCAGACGTCGTCGTGTTTTGGGGAACTTCTCTGGAAGCAGAGTTGTAGGTTCCCATTTTATGTCCCTTGATTGCAGATAGTACGGTGAGCGACCTGATTGTCCCTAGGAAACGCCTTGAAAATAGGCTGAGGGTCCACGACGATGTTAACGTCAGCGGGAGATCTGCGATCCGCGATACGGACAGGTTGATCAGTTTGTGCTAAAATCTGGTCCGCTGACAACGCTCCAGAAAAAAAAGGTATGAAGGCGAGTCTCGCGACGCAGAACTGGAAGATCCTGTTTCCGGTTTTAGGCTAATGCGACTGGCTTGTCTATGCTTTCGGCTTAGACTCTGCTTTCGCTGGTTTGGCTTCCTTCGCAGCGGGCGGTTTGTCTTCCTTGCCAGCTGCAGGTTTCGCTTCCTTGCCCGCTGGAGGCTTTGCCTCTTTCGCTGAAGCGGGTTTGGCTTCTTCCTTCTTCTCAGCCGGTTTCGCTTCTGCTTTCTTCTCGGCGGCCGATTTGGGTGCCTTGGCCGCTGGGGCAGCGGGCTTTTCTTCCTCAGTCTTCTTCTTTGCGACCCGCTGGTCCTTCGGAAGCATCCGGTTCTTTAAGTACGCGGGAACAATATCCGCTGCCTTAGCATCCGTATAGATTTCGACCATGCATGTGGCACTGGATCCGCCGGTCCGTGTTGCAATGCTTCTCACAAACACTCGATCGACCGGTGCCTTGAAATGTTCAGACGCAAGCTTCCGCACCGTCAACCTATCAGGCGTTCCTGCTCCCTCGTGGTGAACAACTAGCTTTGCTTCGCGGCGTCCCAGCAGGTTGTTCGTATGCTCCTCGACTACTTCAAAACTCAACCTTTCACCGGCTCCGCAACCGCTTCAGCACCACTAACAATAACACTGTTAATCTGCAACGTCTCTTCCGAGATGACTCGTCCCCTGAGCAGTTTTCTCTTCCTCTCACCATCATCACTCGGCCTAAATCCCACTCCGGCGGAGACGAGAGCCCTCTTCCGAGCAGCACCCTGAATATCAAACCGCATCGGCACACCATCCTTATCCGTCCCACCAGTAATCCGCAACTTCACATTCCCCAGCCCGAGAAGTTTACCATCAATCTCTTCTCCGATACTCTTCCCGACAAGAGCCTGCGCCTTGGTTCCTTCCAGCGAGGCCGCCTTCGACGTTTTGCTCTTCGGGTCTGAGACTATCAGCTGAAACTTGGCCAAGGGAATCTCTCGATAACGCGTGGACCCTGTTCCGGCTTAATAAACGTCCTTCGATCCTGTTCCGTTGACTTATCGTAGGAACGGTGCCAGCAAGCCGCGAAAGCTAAACGTAAGTTCCAGTGTGAACTGAATGAGTTTATGCAAAAAATAAACGGTGCATTTTTCGTCGGTGCAGTTCTAGTTGTCTTAGGCCTTTACTTGGCTAATGACTCCGGGTTATTGTTCCATGATTACCAGTGCGTTGGCGGCTTTGCTTGCGGCAACACATACGAGACTGTTCTAAGGCCCGAATTTTGGTCTGGAATCAGCCTTGTTTGTATCGGAGTGACATCAATCATCCTTGGCGGTGTGTGGTCGTGGAAGCATCCACGACACCTCTGATCAGCCAACCGGACTTGAAGTGGCGCCCGCAGTGAGAGTTGGCAGCTCGCTAAGAAGCGCAAGCTCTCCCGGAGTCAAATAATCTCTGAACTTGGAAGAGAGCGCTCTAGCGTGCTGCAAAGGTACATCAACATAGAGCACATCTCCTTCCATGATCTGTCGTCCCACCATCGGCTTGTCAATAGAAACCGCGACCTGTTTCCCGGGACCAGCCTCTCCCACGTCCTTTCCTTGGTCTTGGATTCGGACGACCTGTCCGATCCGCTGTCCTCTACTGTTGATGAGCGGATACTTCGGCTTGATGATCCCATCGAGCACTTCGACACCGACAATGGCAGGATCGCTACGCCGGAACACGAATCCCTTCAACAATTTGATCTTTCCAGGTCGTATGAGAAGGTCCATCTCAGCCTTTGCACCAGCAAGCCTTTGAGTCTCCACCCATCGAGAATACTCCTCCAGTACATGGTAGAGGACATCTCCCTTGAAGACGGGAATCTTCGATAACGCGATCTCCTCCTCCGCATCCGGCAACAGCTTCACACCAAAAGCCAAGACCACACCCAAGTATTGATCCTTGACGCGCACAGCCTTCGCTTCAACAACATCCCTCCTCGAAACATCACCGACATCAGCGAGTCGAACCGGGATCTTCGACGCTTCCAATGACGTCGTCAGTGCCTCAAGCGAGCCGAGAGCGTCCGACTTGACGACTACACCGCTGAGGTCTTTCTTGACTCGCACCTCCTCAACTTCACTGAGAATCCTCTCTTTGATCGCCTTTCTACGCGACGCGTCCTTCACCCCGTAAAGGGATGACCCGGCAATAGCATCCTCCAACCCCGCCGCAGCGATCTTTATGCCCGCCGCCGCATCCACTAACTTCACGTTCGAGAACTTGTCCCTCGGATCACGGATCTCGTCCAAGGGCTTCGGAAGAAGCAACGCCCGGACCCGTGTACCGATAACCCCATTCCGTCCAGCGACCATGATCTGGTCATCCACTTCCAAACGTCCATTGTAGATCATGGCATCAATAGTCACACCCAAACCCGGCTCCTCCTTCACCTCTAGAACCGTTCCCTCAGCCGGACCACTGGTAACGCTCAGCTCTCCCTTCATGTAGACCTGGGTCAGTCCGACGAGAACTGCCATCAGCTCGGGGATTCCCTCCCCCGTCTTTGCGCTCGCCGGGACCAGTGCCACGGTTTTGGCGAACTCCGTTATACGGTCGAACCTGTCTGCTCGGATACTGTATCTTGACAAGGTCCCCATCATAGTGTAGAGCCGGTTGTCCAAGTCTGTCAACACTTCTGGCCGCTGGTTCGCCATGCTTTCCAGAAACGATCCTGCATCCGAGCTTTTCCATCCAGGAACAGCGTCAATCTTGTTACAGCAGATCAGAAACGGGGTCTTTCGCGCTTTCAGAATCGTCAACGACTCGACCGTCTGAGGCTCAATCCCTTTCGTGACGTCAATGACCAGTATGGCGACGTCCGCAGCTGAGCCTCCTCGCTTGCGAAGGTTGCTGAAAGTCTCGTGACCTGGAGTGTCGATGAATAGGATTCCCGGAACCTCTATTGTCAGCTTGAACCGTTCAAGTAAGGGTCCGATAATCTCTGTCAGTGTTTTGGCCGGGATAAGGCTGGCGCCAATCCACTGCGTTATCTGGCCCGGCTCACGAGCCGCGACGGAAGTCCCCCTAAGCCGATCTAGAAGCGTAGTCTTGCCATGATCTACATGGCCCAGAACCACTGCAATAGGCTGACGAATCGGCATATCTAGGAGACTCCATTAGAACCCCTAGTGACGCCGGGGAATATTAAACCCTAAACCTCTCTAGAGATTCGAAACGTAGGCACAATTCCTATACCGTAACGGGCTCCACCCGTATCGTAAGGCGAGGAGGGTGCACGTTAGGCTAAAGAAAATCGGGTCGAAACGCTACGCGTACCTAGACGAAGGCAGGGAACAGGCCAAGAGTTGAGGGCGAACTCGCCGCCCTGACTATAATTGCAAAGAAACGCTTCAATGAAATGTTCAAGCCAGTTGGAGAGAGAACTTACCGTATGAGAATGAGATGAGATGCAGAATACTATCTAGTCATGAAGTGTCTAGCGAGAAGATCGAAGATTCTCTTTTTGCGTTCTCGTTGCTGTCCGATGCGTGAATCACATTCGCTGTAATGGAGACTGACAGATCGCCCCGGATCGTCCCGGGCTCGGCGGTCAGGGGATTTGTTGCTCCAATGAACTTCCGAAGAGTCTCGACAACGTTGGGCCCTTGAAGGACCATAAGCACCACGGGGCCGGAGGTCACATGGTCGACCAGTTCCTGAAAGAACAGCTTCCCCTTATGCACGCTGTAGAGTGACTCCGCTTCCTTGTGCGTGATCTGGTGCAGTCTCAAATGTTTGAGCGTGAACCCTTTCCGTTCTAGCCGGGCAAGGACTTCGCCCACGAGGCGGTTCTTCACTGTGTCAGGTTTGAGAAATGCGAACGTTCTCTGGGTAGAGTCGGTCAGCGTCCTTTCTCTCTCTTTCCGTAGTACGCAGTCCACTTTAGCTTTCTAGAGTCGCGGTCGAAAGAGAGGTTGCTTACCCGGCATCGTCTGGAACAGAAGTAGAGGATCGTTCCATCGTTCTTGATGTGCATTAGTCCTGTGGAGTTTGAAAAGTTCTTTCCACAGAAGGAGCACTTGAATGTCTTCGGCGTGGCAGTCGACTCCCTACCTGATCTTCTTCGCTTCTCGTTCCGTCTCCCGGAGCATCAAGATATCGTTTAGTCGAATGGGTCC
>Ga0209266_1000587_pt1 | contig 27690 bp, 25 predicted proteins | sample GraSoiAngelo_132_FD_185889 | JGI IMG/M metagenome (GOLD analysis project Ga0209266, IMG submission 185889) | Grasslands soil microbial communities from the Angelo Coastal Reserve, California, USA - 14_0929_02_40cm (SPAdes) (version 2) | ecosystem: Environmental > Terrestrial > Soil > Grasslands ...
CGGTGGCGGCGCTTTCCTCCCCGTGCACTGGGGCACGTTCAATCTTGCGATGCATGCCTGGGACCAGCCTGCGGAGACTTTACTGGAGCTGGGCCCGCGAGCGGGTGCGCAACTCGTAATGCCTCGCCTCGGCGAGGCGATCGAGCCGACACGTGCACAGCGCGTCGAGCCGTGGTGGCGTGCTGTCGACACGGCGGGAAAACCAGAGCTCGACACGACTGCGCCCGCTACGCTGCCGAAGGCTGTGCCATGGCCGCTCGACTAGCAACGCCCATCGCTCTCTATATCGCCGCCGAGAACCGTGGCGATGCGGAAGCGATGGCCCAGTGCTTTGCCGAAAATGCCGTGGTGCGAGATGAGGGCAAAACGATCAAAGGTCTGGACGCCATCAAGCAATGGAAGGCTGAGACCAAGAAGAAATACCAGCACACGGTCGAACCGCTTGCGTCCGTTCAGAAAGGCGACAAGACCGTCGTCACCAACCGGCTCACCGGTAATTTCCCCGGCAGCCCGATCGAGCTTCAGTTCATCTTCAAGCTGGACGGCGAGAAGATCGTCTCGCTGGAGATCCGCTCGTGAGCAGCGTCACGGCGAGCGACGCGCGTAAATCCAACCATCGCCATCGCACTGAGTGCAACGGGCAGTATTTTCATATCCGGTGGCATGGCACGTCGAACACTCCTGCCAGTCGGTTGTACTCATTGCGCTGAGATAGAAGCCCTCGCAGCGCTTTCCGTCGGGGCGCCGCACGCAACGTCCGCCGATACTGGCAACATCTCGTCGCAAATGCCCGCATCGTGTGCACTTGGCAACCGGCGGTGATAACTTTTCAGCCATAGCTCTACGGGAAAAGCCCCGGCGGCCGGGAGGCGGGCGCCGGGGCTTGGAGCCGCTCCGAGGCGAAAGGGATGGAAGCGACCATCTGCAGGTTAGAAGAACGGCGTTACACGAATTGCGGCGCGGATCGCATGAGCCATGATCCGAAAGGCACCGCCTGATGGTGAGGAAGCGCCGACGATCGACTGGTGTTGGTGGAGGCGGCGGGAATCGAACTAGGCGGACTAGGGGCGAATGGCGAGAAGCTCCGCTTCGAACGCATCTCTGGCCGCAGCGGCGCCTGCCGAGTATTTGCCGTTCCGGGGCGTAACGGCGAGATAGTTGTCCAGGATCAGTTGCGCGCGCCTTGCCTTGTAAGACCTGAGGAAACGCTTGATCTGCCGCAAGAGTTCAAGGGCCTGCCGGCTCGAGATCTGATAGGTGTAGCTAGCGGCGTGGAGCGGATGGTATGTGCGCTTGGATGTCACCTTGCCTGCGCCGGTCGCGGCCAGAACGAAACGAAGAATCGGCAGCTCGTTGTTGCTAATGCAGACGACGGGCCGCCGCCGCTCGTTGCGGTGTATTCGGGACAGCGTAATCGTGCCTTCGCCATCGACGAGGCCGGCGATGTAGGCGGCACATGCCGTATCAAGCAGGTTGGTGACGCGCGGACGTGCCATGGAAAGATGAACGCGCGACATCGGGAAAAGAAAACGGCCGCTCTGAGCGGCCGAAGAATTGGTGGAGGCGGCGGGACGGCTGTGTTCCGCCTCTTTCGAGGCGGGCCGGACTATGCCTTCATCCTGTTGCCAGGATGCGGGGCGTGTTATCCGCCAGCGGCGGATCCTAGTATGCGCTCCGCGGTCTCCCGTGCAGCGCGCCTATGAGTCTCTACAGGGCAGGCCTGAGGTTGGCCCTCTACCTACCCCTCGGCGTTGCCATGCCGCCCGCTCTTTTCCGAGCGGTGCGGCAACAGGGTTCGCCGATGTGAGCCCCGTTTTCACTTTGCCCTCTCGGGCAAAGGCGACCGTACTGATCGAACCCGCGTCCGTGAACCCTAGGCAGTCAGGACTACATGCTTAGCCTGGTTGTTTGGATCTCGCCTCGCGCCCGCCAACCGGCAGGCTGACGCTCGGCCAGCCGCTTCGACGGATCCCCCCGGCCAAGCGGCCAGACCGGGAGGAGAGGCTGATGTGAATGACGCTGCACCCGATGTTCCGGGCCTGGCCCATCAGCAAGCCAGTGCAGCGTCCAGCGGGTATTAGGCCGCTAGAGCGAAACGCTCGTCGTTGGCGTTTATAGTGTTTCCAGACTGGATTTACGAGGTGATCTGGCCCTCGGCATGCCCTGCGCTGCTTCGCTGCCCACGTCGAAACCAGGTCGCCCCCGGATTCAATGTGCAGTTTACTCCTAAGACCAGCCCGATAGAACCAGTTTTCCAATCATGGTTCCCGCTTCGAGCTTGGCATGCGCGGCGCGCAGGTTGGCGGCGTTGATCGGCGAGAGCGTCTCGCGCAGCGTGCCGTGCAGGCGTCCCGCGTCGAGCCAGTCGGCCACCCGGTCGAGCAGGCGGTGCTGCTCGATCATGTCGGGCGTCTGGAAGCGCGGGCGCGTGAACATCAGCTCCCAGCACAGCGCGGCGCTTTTCGCGCGCACCGCCTCCTGCGGCAGCGGATTGCGGCTGCCGACGATCGAGACGATCGCACCCTGCGGCGCGACGAGATCGCCGATCGCGGCCCAGTGCTCGTCGAGGTCGTTGAAGCAGGCGATGTAATTGACGTGCTTCATGCCTAGAGCTTCGACTTGCGGGCGCAGCGGCGTACGGTGGTCGACGATGTGGTCGGCGCCCATGGTCTTCGCCCACGCCGCGGACTCTTGCCGCGATGCAGTGGCGATGACCGTGAGCCTGGCCATCTTGGCGAACTGGATGCCGATCGAGCCGACGCCACCGGCGCCGCCGATGATCAGCATCGACTTGTCGGGCTGAACTTTCAGCCGATCAAAAAAGGCCTCCCATGCAGTAATCGCGGTCAGCGGCATCGCGGCGGCCTGCGCGAAGTCCAGCTTCTTCGGCTTGGCGCCGACGATGCGCTCGTCGACGAGATGGAACTCGCTGTTGCAGCCCGGCCGCGTGACGTCGCCGGCGTAGTACACCTCGTCGCCGGCCTTGAAGAGCGTCGCTTGCGGGCCGGCCGCCTCGACCGTGCCGGCCGCGTCCCAGCCGAGCACCCGCGGCTGCGCCTCGCTCGCTTCGGGCCTGCGCTTCGTGTCGACCGGGTTGACGGACACGGCTTCGACTTTCACCAGCAGGTCGCGGCCGCCGGGTGACGGTTTCGGCAATTCGATCTCGACGAGCGAAGGGGCGGCGATGGCTTTCATAGATGGTCGATGAGCTCCAGAGGTTGCGAGAGGACGAGGTCGGCGTCCCAGGCGCGCGGGCCCTGGTTGTCCGGGCTGTGGTAGCCCCATGTCACCGCCACAGCACGCATGCCGGAAGCGCGCGCGGCCTGGATGTCGCGCAGGTCGTCGCCCAGATAGAAGCAATTCTGAGGGGATCGCTTCAATTTTTCCGCGGCAAGCAGCAACCCGGCGGGATGCGGCTTGAGATGCGGCGTGCTGTCACCGCACACTACGCAGTCGGGTCTCAGGCGAAGCGATTCGACGATCCGGTCGGTGAAGCGCGCCGCCTTGTTGGTGACGATGCCCCAGGCGATGTCGCGCCTCTCGAGCTCATGCAGGAGTTCGCGCATGCCCGGGAACAGGCGCGTGTCGACGCAAACGCACTCGGCGTAGCGCTCCAGGAACGCGTCGCGCAGGCTCGGATAATCCGCGTCGCCGGGCGCGAGGCCCAAACCGATGCGCAGCAGGCCGCGCGCGCCCATCGACGCGTAAGGGCGCACGGCTTCGCCCGGGAGCCTTTCCATCCCGCGCTCGGCGCGCAGCCGATTCACCGCGGCGGCGAGGTCGGGCGCGGTATCGGCCAGGGTGCCGTCGAAGTCGAACAGCACCGCGCTAGGCGTCACGCAGGCAGCGCAGGAGGTAGTTGACGTCGCAATCGCGTCCGAGGCGATATTGCCGGGAGATCGGGCTGTAGGTCATGCCGATCAGCTCGTCGGGCCGCAGGCCGCTGTCGCGGCTCCAGCGTGCGAGCTCCGAGGGCTTCACGAAGCGCAGGTAATCGTGAGTGCCTTTCGGCAGCAGCTTCAGGACGTACTCGGCGCCGATCACGGCGAACAGGTACGCCTTGGGATTGCGGTTGATGGTCGAGAAAAATACCTGCCCGCCGGGCCGCACCAGCTTCGCACACGCGGCGACCATGCTCGCCGGCTGCGGAACGTGCTCCAGCAATTCCATGCAGGTCACGGCGTCGAATTCGCCCGCATGCGCGGCGGCGAAGTCCTCGACCACGGCCTTCTCGTAGCGCACCGGCAGCCGGCTCTCCAGCAGGTGCAGTTGCGCGACACTCAACGCCTTGTCGGAAAGATCGATGCCCGTGACGCGCGCGCCGCGCTGCGCCATCGCTTCGGCCAGGATGCCGCCGCCGCAGCCGACGTCGAGCACGTTCTTCCCGCTCAGGCCGAGGTGCGCATCGATCCACCCGAGGCGCAGCGGGTTGATCTCGTGCAGCGGCCTGAATTCGCCCTGCGGGTCCCACCAGCGGTGCGCGAGCGAATTGAATTTGGCGAGTTCCGCAGGGTCCGCGTTCATGCAACGATTTTCGCAAATAAAAAGCCCCGCCGGAGCGGGGCTTGCTGGAGCCGGAGAGGGCTTACGGCTGCCGCGTGCCGATGACCTCGATCTCGACGCGGCGATCAGGCGCCAGGCAGGCCACCAGCTTCTTGTTGCTGCGGTGCTCGGGGCCCATCTTCTTGCACCTGTCGCCGGTCACGGGCTGCTTCTCGCCCTTGCCCTCGGTGTAGACGCGGTTCGGCTCGATGCCCTTCGACACCAGATAGGCCTTGATCGCTTCGGCGCGGCGCACCGACAGCTTCTGGTTGTAGGCGTCCGAGCCGATCGCATCGGCATGGCCGATGGCGATGACCACCTCGAGGTTGACGCCGCGGACCTTGCTCGCGAGGTCGTCGAGCTTCTCTTTGCCTTCAGGCTTGACGACGGCCTGGTCGAAATCGAACCCGACGGTGGCGGCAAAGGTGACCTTTTCGGCGGCCGGCTTCGGCTTCGGCGCGGGCGGCGGAGGCGCGGGCTTGACCTCGGGCGCGGGGGCCGGGGGTGGCGCGGGCGGGGGAGCGGGCTTCGGGGGTTCCTGCGTCGCGCATCCGGCTGCAAACGCGAACGCCACGAGGAGCAGCCAACTGTTCTTGATCATTCTCCCTCCGGTTCCGAAAACCTTTTCGTATCAGGAGTCTGCGCGTTGCTTGTGTTGCTCGAGCGCATTCTGCCATAACTGCCAGCGAGTGTCCAAGCCGGAAAACGCGCCGCCGCGCAGAACTCCGTCGCGCACTCGCAGCTCGCCGTTCACGAAAACGTGCGTGACGTGCTCGCGCCCCGCGGCGTAGACCAGATGCGACACCGGGTCATAGCAGGGCGCGAGCTCGGGCGCGCTCATGCTGACGGCAACGAGGTCCGCCGCCTTGCCGGGCTCGATCGAGCCGGTCGTGGCGGCGATGCCGAGGGCTTGCGCGCCGGCGAGCGTCGCGGCGCGCAGCGCCGCGTGCGCCGGCATCGCCTCGGCGTCGCGCGATACCGCCTTGGCGAGCAGCGCGGCGGTGCGCATCTCCTGGAACAGGTCGAGCCGGTTGTTGCTCGCCGCGCCGTCGGTGCCGAGGGCGACGTTGATCTGCGCCTTCAGCAGCGCTGCCACCGGCGCGAATCCGCTGGCGAGCTTGAGATTGGAAGACGGGCAGTGGACGACCGAGCAGCCGTGCCGCGCAAGCAGCTGGATTTCCTCGGCGCGAACGTGAACCGCGTGAACGGCGATCAGGCTCGGTCCGAGCAGCCCGAGGCGGCGCAGGCGCTCGATCGGCCGCACCCCGTGCTCGCTCATCGAGCGCTCGATCTCGTCCGCGGTTTCGTGGACGTGCACGTGCACGGGCAGATCGAGCTCGGCGGCGAGCGTCGCCACCTGGCGGAACGTCGCGTCGGACACGCTGTAGGGCGCATGCGGCGCGAGGCAGAAGGAGACGAGCTGGTGGTCGCGGTAACGATCGCGGATCGCGAGGCCCTTGCGCAGGTAGTCTGCGGGGTCGGACGCGTAGGCCGAGGGAAACTCGATGGCGATGATGCCGTGCGCCGATCGGATTCCCGCTGCAAGAGACGCCTCGAGCGCCGCGTCCGGAAAGAAATACATGTCGTTGAAGCAGGTGATCCCGCCGCGCAGCATCTCGGCGCAGGCGAGGAGCGTGCCGTCGCGCACGAAGTCGCGCGACACATGCCGCGTTTCGGCCGGCCAGACGTGCTCCTGCAGCCAGCGCATGAGCGGCAGGTCGTCGGCAAGCCCCCGCATCAGCGTCATGGCGGCGTGCGTATGGGCGTTGACGAGGCCGGGAATCAGGACCTGGCCCGCAAGCTCGACGGGCTGGTGTTCCCGGAATCGTGCGCGCGCCTCCGGCGCGGGCGCGATCGCCTCGATCCGGCCATCGCGAATCGCCACCGCGTGGTCTTCGAGCACTTTGCCCGCGGGCTCGACGGGCACTACCCAGCGCGGAAGAAGAAGTGAGCCGTTGGCCATGAAAAAAAGGCCCCGGGAGCGCCGGGGCCTCGCGTGCTTCTATTGTCGCGCGATTATCTGCGCGTGCCCTGTACCTCGATTTCCACGCGACGGTTCGGCGTCAGGCACTCGATGACCGCCTTGCGGCTCTTCTGGTCGGGGCAGGACTTTACCGGCATCGTCTTGCCGTAGCCGTAGGTCTCGATCTTCGAGCCGTCGAAGCCCCTCGAAACCAGGTAGTTGCGCACCGCCTCGGCGCGGCGCTCCGATAGCCGCTGGTTGTACTGCGTCCCCCCGAGGCGGTCGCTATGCCCGTTGATGTTGATGACGCGGATGTCGGAATAGTCCTGCTTGACGCGGTCGACTACTTCCTTTTCGAGCTTTGCGCGGCCGGCCGGGGTCAGCGTGGCGCGATCGAACGCGAACAGCTCCCCCGCAGCGAGGGTGAGCGGCACGGGCTTGAGCGGCGCTGGCTTCGGCGGCGGAGGCGGCGCCACCGGCGCGACTTCCGGCTTGGGCGGCGGCGGCGGCGCTACTTCCGCGCGCGGCCGGGGCGCCGCAGGCGCCGCTCTCGGCACAAGATCCGGATCGCAATCGGCATCGGCCAGCGTGGGCGTCCAGTAGCCGGTCCGCACGCAGCCGCCGGAGCCGCTCTTCCAGACGGACCCCGCCGGCGAAGAGGTCACATATCCCTGGGCGGCGGCCTCGAGGGCGGCCAGCGAAAACGTCATCGCAGCAGTGGCGAGCGCCGCGGACAGAGTCAGTTTGCTGGTCAAGGGGTCTCCCTGTTCTTATGTATTGACGACCGCCGAATTTAAGCACATGGCCGTGGGCCGACACAACATTTTTTCGAGGGGAATCCGAGGCTTCGCATGATAAAATTTCATTTTCCCCGGACGCGCTTCTCCGCCCTCCCAGGCGCCCGTGCCGATCGACCGAGAAATGGAACCGTTCGCCAAAGAAACCCTGCCGATCAGCCTCGAAGAGGAGATGCGGCGCTCGTATCTCGATTACGCCATGAGCGTGATCGTGGGCCGCGCGCTCCCCGACGTGCGCGACGGCCTGAAGCCGGTCCACCGCCGGGTGCTGTACGCGATGCACGAGGCGAACAACACCTGGAACCGGCCGTACGTGAAGTGCGCGCGCATCGTCGGCGACGTGCTGGGCAAGTACCACCCGCACGGCGACGCCGCGACCTACGAGGCGCTGGTGCGCATGGCGCAGGACTTCTCCATGCGCTACACGCTGGTCGACGGCCAGGGCAATTTCGGCTCGGTGGACGGCGACGCGGCAGCGGCCTATCGCTATACCGAATGCCGGCTCGACAGGATCGCCTCCGAGATGCTGCCCGACATCGACAAGGAGACGGTCGATTTCACGCCGAACTACGACGGCAAGGAGTTCGAGCCCGCGGTCCTGCCGACGCGCGTTCCCAACCTGCTGGTCAACGGCTCCTCGGGCATCGCGGTGGGCATGGCGACCAACATCCCGCCGCACAACCTCGGCGAAGTGGTCGACGCCTGCCTACACCTGCTCGCCCAGCCGCACTGCGCCATCGAGGAAGTGATCAAGCTGATGCCGGCGCCCGATTTCCCGACCGCCGGCATCATCTACGGCCTCGGCGGCGTGCACGAGGGCTACCGCACCGGCCGCGGCCGCGTGGTGATCCGCGCGCGCACGCACTTCGAGGAGGTCGGCCGGGGCGACCGCCAGGCGGTCATCGTCGACGAGCTGCCCTACCAGGTGAACAAGAAGGCGCTGCTCGAGCGCATTGCCGAGCTGGTCACCGAGAAGAAGCTGGAAGGCGTCTCGGACATCCGCGACGAATCCGACCGCTCCGGCATGCGCGTGGTGATCGAGCTCAAGCGCGGCGAGATCCCGGAGGTCGCGCTCAACAACCTCTTCAAGCAGACGCAGCTGCAGGACACCTTCGGCATCAACATGGTGGCGCTGGTGGACGGCCAGCCGCGGCTGCTGTCGGTGAAGGAGCTGATCGAGGCGTTCATCTCGCACCGCCGCGAGGTGGCGACGCGGCGCACCGTCTACGACCTGCGCAAGGCGCGCGAGCGCGGTCACGTGCTGGAGGGCCTCGCGGTGGCGCTCTCCAACGTCGACGAGGTGATCGATCTCATCAAGAAGGCGGCCGCCCCGGCCGACGCCAAGCGGGAGCTGATGAGCCGCTCCTGGCGCTCACCTCTGGTGGGGGAAATGCTCCATAAGGCGACACCCCAGCAGTTCCGCCCGGAGGGCCTGCCCGAATCATTCGGCATGCAGGACGACGGCTATCACCTGTCCGACGAGCAGGCGCAGGCGATCCTCGAGCTGCGGCTGCAGCGGCTGACCGGCCTCGAGCGGGACAAGATCCGCGACGAGTACCGCGAGGTGATCGAGAACATCGTCGACCTGCTCGACATCCTCGCCAAGCCCAGCCGCATCATGGCGATCATCGCCGAAGAGCTGAAGAAGATAAAAGAGGAATTCGGAGATGCGCGGCGCAGCGAGATCGTGACCGTCGCCGAGGACATCGCGATCGAGGACCTGATTGCGCCGCAGGACATGGTGGTCACCTTCTCGCACGGCGGCTATGTCAAGTCGCAGCCGCTTGCCGACTACCGCGCCCAGCGCCGCGGCGGCCGCGGCAAGATGGCCACCACGATGAAGGAGGACGACTTCATCGAGCGCCTGTTCGTCGCGCATTCGCACGATCACCTGCTGTGCTTCTCGAACCGCGGCAGGCTGTACTGGCTCAAGGTGTACGAAGTGCCCGCCGGCAGCCGCTCCAGCCGCGGCAAGCCGATCGTCAACATGTTCCCGCTGGAGGAAGGCGAGAAGATCACCGCGGTCGTGCCGGTCAAGGAGTTCGACGAGAACCACTACGTGTTCATGGCCACTTCGCAGGGCACGGTGAAGAAGACGCCGCTTGCCGAATTCTCGCGCCCGCGGCCGAGCGGCATCATTGCGGTCGGGCTCGACGAGGGCGATTACCTGGTCGGGGCGGCGCTGACCGACGGCAAGTACGACGTGATGCTGTTCTCGTCGGATGGCAAGGCGGTGCGGTTCCAGGAAGGCGACGTGCGGCCGATGGGCCGCCAGGCGACCGGCGTGCGCGGCATGCGGCTCGGCAAAGGCCAGCGAGTGGTGTGCATGCTCGCGGCGCACGATGAATCGAAGTCGGTGCTGACCGCGACCGAGCACGGCTTCGGCAAGCGCACGCCGATCGGCGAATATCCGCGCCACGGCCGCGGCGGCCAGGGCGTGATCGCGATCCAGACTTCGGAGCGCAATGGCAAGGTGGTCGGCGCGGTGCTGGTCGACGACCACGACGAGGTGATGCTGATCTCGACCGGCGGTGTTCTGATCCGCACCCGCGTGGCGCAGATCCGCGAGCAGGGCCGTTCCACGCAGGGCGTCACGCTGATCTCCCTGAGCGACGGCGAGAAGCTCGCCGGCCTGGAGCGCATCGAGGAGCGCGAACTCGAGGGCGACGGCAACGGCGGCAACGGCGAAACCGCCCAGGAACTGCCGCCGGCGCCCTCCGGCCCGACCGTGCATTGATGTCGCGCATCTTCAATTTCAGCGCCGGGCCGGCAATGCTTCCCGCCGAGGTGCTGGCGCGCGCCGGCGACGAGATGCTCGACTGGCACGGCACCGGCATGTGCGTGATGGAGATGAGCCATCGCGGCAAGGAATTCGTCGGCATCGCCGCCGACGCCGAGCGCGACCTGCGCGAGCTGCTCGCCGTGCCGCAGAACTACAAGCTGCTGTTCCTGCAGGGCGGCGCGACCCTGCAGTTCGCGCAGGTGCCGATGAACCTGCTGCGCGGCAAGGGCAAGGCCGACTACGTGCTCACGGGAGAATGGTCCAGGAAGGCAGTGAAGGAAGCGAAGGGCTATTGCGATGTCGGCATCGCGGCCAGCTCCGAAGACCGCAATTTCACCTACGCCCCCAAGCAATGGAAGGTTCGGCCGGACGCCGCGTACGTCCACTACTGCTCGAACGAAACCATCGGCGGGGTTGAATATCATGAAGTCGTGAACGTGAACGGCATTCCTCTCGTGGCGGATGCGTCATCGCATTTCCTGTCGCGGCCGCTCGAGGTCTCGAAGTTCGGCCTGATCTACGCCGGCGCGCAGAAAAACGTCGGGCCGGCAGGGCTCACCATCGTCATCGTGCGCGAGGACCTGTTGGGCAACGCGGCGAAGGGCACGCCGTCGGTCATGGATTACAAGCTGCAGGCCGGGGCCGATTCGATGCTCAATACGCCACCGACCTATTCGATCTACATTGCCGGGCTGCTGTTCAAGTGGGTGAAGCAGCAGGGCGGCGTGCGCGAAGTCGAGAAGAGAAACATTCAAAAGGCGGCGCTGCTGTACGACCTGCTCGATTCAAGCAGCTTCTACAGGAATCCGGTGGCCAAGGAAGACCGCTCCAGGATGAACGTGCCTTTCACTCTTGCAGATGCAAAACTCGACGATGCGTTCCTCAAGGGCGCGCAGGAGCGCGGCATGGTCCAGCTGAAGGGGCACCGCTCGGTCGGCGGAATGCGCGCGTCGATCTACAACGCGATGCCGCTGGAGGGCGTGCAGCGGCTGGTCGAATACATGCAGGAATTCGAAGCCGAGCATGGCTAGGGCGCGCGCCAAGAAATGCGAGATCCTGGTGCTGAACAACATCGCCCAGGTCGGCCTGAAGCGCTTTCCCGCGGAGCAGTACGCGGTGGTGAAGGAGGCGAAGGATCCGCAGGCCATCCTGGTGCGCTCGGCCGACCTGCACAGGCGCGAGTTCGGGCCTTCCCTCAAGGCCGTCGGCCGTGCCGGGGCGGGAGTGAACAACATCCCGGTGGCTGCGCTGTCGAGGCGCGGCGTGCCGGTGTTCAATGCGCCGGGCGCGAATGCCAACGCGGTGAAGGAGCTGGTCCTCGCCGGCATGCTGCTCGCCGCGCGCAACCTGCCGCCCGCCATGGATTTTGTCCGGGGGCTGAAAACTTCCCCGGAATTCGACGAGCAGGTCGAGGACGGCAAGAAGCAGTTTGCCGGCTCGGAGCTGCCGGGACATACGCTGGGGATCATCGGCCTGGGCAAGATCGGCAGCCTGGTCGCCGATGCGGCGATCCGCCTGGGCATGAACGTGCTCGGCTACGACCCGCACATCACGGTCGACGCGGCCTGGAGCCTGCCTTCGCAGGTGCGCAAGGCCGGAGCCGTCGACGAAGTGCTGAAGCAGAGCCATTTCGTTTCGCTGCACGTGCCGCTCGGCGAGAAGACGCGCCACATGATCGACGCCAGGAACATCGAGCACTTCCGCGCCGGCGCGGTGCTGCTCAATTTCTCGCGCGACGGCGTGGTCGCCGATGACGCGGTCGTGGAGGGGCTGAACAGCCACCGCCTGAGGTGGTATGTGACCGATTTTCCGAGCGCCGGGCTGCTCGGCCATGCCGGGGTCATCGCGCTGCCGCACCTCGGCGCCTCGACGCGCGAGGCCGAGGACAACAGCGCCATCATGGTGGTCGACCAGCTGCGCGACTACCTCGAGCACGGCAACCTGCAGAACGCGGTGAATTTCCCCGACGCCGCGATGGCGCGCGAGGCGCCGTACCGGCTCGCCATCGCCAACGCCAACGTTCCAGACATGCTGGGCGCCATCTCGCACGCGCTCGGGCGGCGCAAGATCAACATCCACAACATGCTGAACAAGTCCAAGGGAGAGATGGCGTACACGCTGGTGGATGCGGACAGCCCGGTTCCCGCCGCGATGCTGGACGAGCTGGGCCAATTGAAAGGCGTGCTGGCGGTGCGCTATCTTCCCGCCGATGTCTGACGAAATCGAAAAGCTGCGCCGCGAGATCGATGCGCTCGACGACCAGCTGGCGGCGCTGCTCAACCGCCGCGCGGGCCTCGCGCAGCGCATCGGCGCGCTGAAGTCCGGCGCGCCGGCCTACCGGCCGGAGCGGGAAATTGAAATATTGAGAAGAATCACCAAGAATCCTGGTGTGCTTCCCGCGGAGCGCGTTGCGGCCGTATTCCGCGAGGTGATCTCGGCCTGCCGCGGCCTGGAGGAGGCGATCCGCGTCTCCTACCTCGGGCCCGAGGGGACCTTCAGCGAGCAGGCGGTACGCAAGCATTTCGGCCGCGCGGTCGAGGGCCAGCCGTCGGGCTCGGTCGATGACGCGTTCCGCCGCTGCGAGTCGGGCGCGGTGCAGTTCGCCGTGGTGCCGGTCGAGAACTCGACCGAAGGCGTCGTCGGCCGCACGCTCGACCTGCTGCTCGCCACGCCGCTTCGCATTTGCGCGGAGATCGAGTTGCGCGTGCAGCAGAATCTCCTTTTCAAGGGAGAGAGCCTGCGGGCCGTGCGGCGCGTCTACTCGCATGCCCAATCCCTCGCGCAGTGCAACGGCTGGCTGGCGCAGAACCTGCCCGGCGTCGAGCGCGTTCCAGTCGCCTCGAACGCCGAGGCGGCGCAGCGCGCCAGCACCGAGGAGGGAGCCGCCGCGATCGCCGGCGAAGCCGCCGCCGAGCGCTACCGCCTGAACGTGCTGGCGCGCTCCATCGAGGACGCGCCGAACAACACTACGCGCTTCCTGGTCCTGGGCAACCTCGATCCGGCGCCGACCGGCAACGACCGCACTTCGCTGGTGATGTCTGCCGAGAACAAGCCCGGCGCGGTGCACGCGCTCCTCACGCCGCTCGCGCAAAACCGCGTCAGCATGAGCCGCATCGAGTCGCGCCCGTCGCGCGCCGGCGCCGCGCTGTGGGAGTACATGTTCTTCATCGACATCGAGGGCCATCAAAAGGACCCGGGCGTTGCCGCGGCGCTCGCCGAACTGCGTTCCAAGGCGCCGTACCTGAAAATACTCGGCTCTTACCCTTCGGCATGCTGATCGACCCGTGTGAGCTGTCGCCCTCGTACGTGCGCTCGATCGCGCCGTACCAGCCGGGCAAGCCGATCTCCGAGCTGGCGCGCGAGATGGGGCTCGACGAAGCCGGCATCGTCAAGCTCGCCTCGAACGAGAACCCGCGCGGCATCGGCCAGCGGACTCGCGCGGCGATCGAGGCGGCGATCGGCGGGGTCGCGCGCTACCCCGACGGCAACGGCTTCGAGCTGAAGCAGGCGCTCTCGGCGCGCTACGGCGTCGACCCGTCGTCGATCGTGCTCGGCAACGGCTCGAACGACGTGCTCGAGCTGGTGGCGCTCGCCTTCCTCGGACCCGGCCGCGCCGCGGTGCTGTCCGAGCACGCGTTCGCCGTGTATCCGCTCGCCACGCAGGCGCGCGGCGCGCGCGCGATCGTGGTGCCGGCGAAGAACTACGGCCACGATCTCGAGACGATGGCCAAGGCGATCGACGACGAGACCTACGTGGCCTGGATCGCCAACCCGAACAATCCGACCGGCACCCTGGCGCGGCCGGACGAGATCGAGGCGTTCCTGCGCCGCGTCCACGAGCGCGTCATCGTGGTACTCGACGAGGCGTACAACGAGTACCTGACGCCCGACCTGCGCGCCGACAGCGCGAAGTGGATCAAGCGCCATCCGAACCTCGTGATCACGCGCACCTTCTCCAAGGCCTACGGCCTCGCCGGGCTGCGCGTGGGCTTCGCGCTCGCGCATTCGTCGGTCGCCGACGTGATGAACCGCGTGCGCCAGCCGTTCAACGTGAACAGCATCGCGCTCGCCGCGGCCAGGGCCGCGCTCGACGACATGGAGTTCGTCGCGCGCAGCTACGCCGAGAACCTGCAAGGCCTGAGTCAGCTCGAGGAAGGCGCCCGCCGCCTCGGGCTCGATTTCATTCCGTCGCATGCCAACTTTCTCACCCTGCGCGTCGGCAAAGCGGCCGAGATCTACAAGCGCCTGCTGCGCCGGAGCGTGATCGTGCGGCCGGTGGGCGGCGCCTACGGGCTGCCCGAGCACCTGCGCGTCACCATCGGCACGCCCCAGGAAAACGACAAGTTCCTCGCTGCGCTCGCCGCCAGCCTGAAGGAATGAAGCTTGCCGTCATCGGCGTCGGCCTCATCGGCGGCAGTTTTGCCCTGGCGCTGAAGCAGGCGAAGGTCGCATCGCACGTCGTCGGCGTCGGCCGCAACCCGGCCAATCTGAAACTCGCGCTCGATCGCGGCGCCATCGATTCGATCGCTCCGGATCCGGCCGCCGCGGCGCGTGGCGCGGACCTGGTTTTACTCGCCACACCCGTCTCGCACTACCCGAAAATTCTCTCTTCGATGAGCCTTCATTCGACGCTGGTCGTCACCGACGCCGGAAGCACGAAGCGCGACGTCATCGTCGCGGCGCGCAGCGCGCTGAGGGAAAAAATTGCGCAGTTCGTCCCGGGGCATCCGATCGCAGGCGCCGAGAAGAGCGGCGTCGCGGCGGCGACGCCGGAGCTGTTCAGAAACAGGCGAGTCGTTCTGACCCCGCTGCCTGAAAACCCTGCCGCGGCGGTGAGCAAAGTGGAACGAGCGTGGGAGTCGTGCGGCGCGCGGGTCGCGAAAATGAATCCCGACGAGCACGACGGCGTGCTGGCGGCGGTGAGCCACCTGCCGCACGTGCTCGCCTTCGCGCTGGTGCACGACATCGCGGCGCGCGAGAACGCGGCGCAGCTTTTTTCCTACGCCGCCGGCGGATTCCGCGACTTCACCCGCATCGCCTCGAGCCATCCGGAAATGTGGCGCGACATCTGCATCGCCAACCGCGATCGCCTGCTGGAAGAGATCGACCGCTATTCGAAAAACCTGGGCTCCATAAGAAACATCGTTGGAGCAGCGGATTCGGCGGCGCTTGAAAAGCTGTTGAGCGAGGCGCGCGCCGCCCGGCAGCGCTGGCTCGACGGCGAATTCGAGTCCTGATGGACAGCCTCGAGCTGAAGCCGATCCGCCGCGCGGCGGGCAAGGTGCGGCTTCCCGGCTCGAAGAGCATCTCCAACCGCGTGCTGCTTCTCGCTGCGCTCGCCTCCGGCGATACCGAGGTGAGCGGGCTGCTCGACGCCGACGACACCCGCGTCATGCGCGGCGCTCTCTCGAAGCTGGGAGTTCGATTCTTGAAGCGGCGCGTTCGGGGCGTGGGCGGCCCGTTCCCGGTCAAAAAAGCCGAGCTCTTCCTCGGCAATGCCGGCACCGCGTTCCGGCCGCTCACCGCCGCGCTGGTGATGACCGGCGGCGAATACCGCCTTGCCGGCGCGCCGCGGATGCACGAGCGCCCGATCGGCGATCTGGTCAACGCGCTGCGCGGGATCGGGGCCGACGTCGAATACCTCGGTGCGGACGGCTACCCGCCGCTCGCTCTGCATCCCGCGGCCATCGAGCTGAATGAACCGGTGACGGTGAAAGGCGACGTGTCGTCGCAGTTTCTCACGGCGCTGCTCATGGCCCTGCCGCTTCTCGATTCGAAGTCGAAGGTCGAGGTGCGGGGTGAATTGATTTCCAGGCCTTACGTGGAAATCACCCTGAACGTGATGCGCCGCTTCGGCGTCGAGGTGGCGCGCAGGGAATGGCACTCGTTCGAGGTCCCGGCGGCGCGCTACGTCTCACCGGGAAAGATTTACGTCGAAGGCGACGCCTCGTCCGCGTCGTACTTTCTCGCCGCCGGCGCGATCGGCGGCGGGCCGGTGCGCGTCGAGGGCGTCGGGCGCGACAGCATCCAGGGCGACGTGCGCTTCACCGAGGTCCTCGAGCGCATGGGGGCGCGGGTATCGATGGGGGACGGCTGGATAGAAGCTGCCGGCGGAAAGAAGCTCAAGGCGGTCGATATGGATCTGAATCACATTCCCGATGCCGCGATGACCGCGGCGGTAATGGCGCTGTTCGCCGACGGCCCGAGCACGCTGCGCAACATCGGCAGCTGGCGGGTGAAGGAAACCGACCGGCTCGCGGCGATGGCGACGGAGCTTCGCAAGCTGGGAGCGCGCGTGGAGGAGGGAAGGGATTCCCTGCGGATTTCCCCGGGGAAGTTGAAGACCGCGGTGATCGATACGTACGACGACCATCGCATGGCGATGAGCTTCTCGCTCGCCGCGCTGGGCGGCGTGCCGGTGCGCATCAACGACCCGGGCTGCGTCGCCAAGACCTTCCCCGAGTATTTCAGCGCCTTTGCCAGCATCGCGGCCGCATGACAGGCGCGCCGGTGATCGCCATCGATGGTCCCTCGGCCTCCGGCAAGGGCACGATCGCCAGGCGCGTGGCCGATGAGCTGTCGTTTCACTATCTCGAAAGCGGCGCGCTCTACCGCTTGATCGCGCTCTTGTCGTTGAGGGACAGGGTGCGCGCCGAGAAGGCCTTGGCGGAGGTCGCCGAGCGCATGGCCGTGGATTTCGTGGGAGAGAAAATCTTCTTGTCGAATCAAGATGTTACTCTTGACGTGCGCAGCGAGGCGGTAAGCAAGCGCGCGTCCGAAGTAGCGAAAATTCCCGAGGTCAGGAAGCGTCTGCTGAAGCGCCAGCGCGCCTTTCGCCGGCCGCCCGGGCTGGTTGCCGACGGCCGCGACATGGGAACTGTTGTTTTTCCCGACGCGACGCTCAAGCTGTTCTTGACAGCGAGCCCGCAAGTGAGGGCCGAGCGGCGATATAAGCAGTTGATCGACAAAGGAATCCCTGCTAATCTTCGCTCCCTTTCCCGGGACTTGGCGGAACGGGATGCGCGCGACAGAAACCGCGCGGTCGCACCTCTGGTTCCCGCGCCGGATTCGCAAGTGCTCGATTCTTCTGCGCTTTCGATCGACGCCGTCGCCGAGCTGATCGTGCGCTGGTATCGGGAGAGGACAGGCGGGCTGCGTTAACGCGCGGCCTTTCATTAACTTGACCCGCAGCGCGGCTGCTAAGCCTGCGGCTTGAAAAGGTTTTTTCCTACATGGCTAGTATTTCCCCAGCTCCGACCTCGAATCTAACGTCCAGCGCCGGCGAATCGTTTGCGGCGCTTTTCGAGGAAAGCCTCAACCGCAAGGAGATGCGCATCGGCGAAGTCATCACCGCCGAGGTCGTCAGCGTCGACGAGAACTTCGTGGTGGTGAACGCGGGGCTGAAGTCGGAGAGCATCATCGCCGTAGACGAATTCCGCAACGACGCCGGGCAGGTGGAAGTGAAGCCCGGCGACTTTGTCAGCGTTTCCATCGAAGCCCTCGAAGACGGTTACGGCGCCACGCGCCTGTCGCGCGACAAGGCGAAGCGCATGGCCGCCTGGCTCGAGCTGGAGAAAGCGCTCGAGACCGGCGAGAAGGTGCAGGGCGTGATCACCGGCAAAGTGAAGGGCGGCCTCACCGTGATGACCAGGGGCATCCGCGCTTTTCTCCCGGGGTCGCTGGTCGACCTGCGTCCGGTGAAGGACACCACGCCCTACGAGGGCAAGGAGATGGAGTTCAAGGTCATCAAGCTCGACCGCAAGCGCAACAACGTGGTCGTCTCGCGCCGCGCGGTGCTCGAGGAAACCGCCGGCGCCGAGCGGCAGAACCTGCTCGCTTCGCTGCAGGAAGGCGCGACCGTGAAGGGCATCGTCAAGAACATCACCGACTACGGCGCGTTCGTCGACCTGGGCGGCATCGACGGGCTGCTCCACATCACCGACCTCGCCTGGCGCCGCGTGAAGCATCCTTCCGAGGTGCTCAACGTCGGCGACGAGGTGACGGCGAAGGTGCTCAAGTTCGACGCCGAGAAAAACAGAGTGTCGCTGGGCCTGAAGCAGCTGGGCGAGGATCCCTGGGTCGGCATCGCAAGGCGCTACCCCCAGGGAACAAGATTATTTGGAAAAGTGACCAATCTGACGGACTACGGCGCGTTCGTCGAGGTCGAGTCGGGCATCGAAGGGCTGGTCCACGTCTCCGAGATGGACTGGACCAACAAGAACGTGCATCCGTCCAAGGTGGTGCAGGTCGGCGACGAGGTCGAGGTGATGATCCTCGAGATCGACGAGGAGCGCCGGCGCATCTCGCTCGGCATGAAGCAGTGCATGCCGAACCCGTGGGAGGACTTCGCGCGCGAGTACAAGAAGGGCGACCGCGTGAAGGGCCAGATCAAGTCGATCACCGATTTCGGCGTCTTCGTCGGCCTGCCGGGCGGCATCGACGGCCTGGTGCACCTGTCCGACCTGTCGTGGTCGGCGGCCGGCGAGGAAGCGGTGAAGAACTTCAAGAAGGGCGAGGAAGTCGAGGCGGTGGTGCTGTCGATCGACGTCGAGCGCGAGCGCATCTCGCTCGGCGTCAAGCAGCTCGAGGGCGACCCGTTCACCAACTTCATCGCCAGCCACGAGAAGAACAGCCTGGTCGGCGGCACGGTGAAGTCGGTCGACGCCAAGGGCGCGGTGATCGCGCTCGGCGGCGACGTCGAGGGCTATCTGCGCGCCTCGGAGTTCTCGCGCGAGCGCGTCGATGACCTGCGCAGCCACTTGAAGGAGGGCGATACGGTGCAGGCGATGATCATCAACGTCGACCGCAAGAACCGGTCGATCAACGTGTCGGTCAAGGCGAGGGATCTCGCCGAGGAGACCGAGGCGATGAAGCAGCTGCGCAGCGAGCAGGCGGCGGCGAGCGCGGGCGCGACCAACCTCGGGGCGCTGCTGCGCGCGAAGCTCGACAAGAGCGGTTCGAACCCGCAGCAATAAGCGGGACCAGCCACCAAGGGGGAAGGCTCGCCATGACCAAGTCCGAACTGATCGCGCGCCTCGCCCAGCGCTATCCGCAGCTGGTCGCGAAGGACGCCGAGTACGCGGTGAAGATGATCCTCGACGCGATGACCCAGGCGCTGCTCGCCGGCAACCGCATCGAGATCCGCGGCTTCGGCAGCTTCGGGCTGAATTACCGGCCGCCGCGCACCGGCCGCAACCCGAAGTCGGGCGAGAAGGTGCAGGTGCCCGAGAAGTACGTGCCGCACTTCAAGGCCGGCAAGGAACTGCGCGAGCGGGTAGACGGCGCGACCCCCGAAGCCCCGGCCGCGCCGCCGCAGCGCGCTTCGCAGCCCGTTCGCTAGGGCGCTCGCGAAGCCGGCGGCGCCATGCGCATCGTCACCTGGGCGATCCGCCTAGCCGTTTTCTTGCTGCTGGTGGCGTTCGCCGCGAAGAACGCCGAGCCGGTGACGCTGCGCTTCTATTTCGGCCTCGCGCTGGAGGCGCCGCTGGTGCTGGTGCTGTTCGCCTTCTTCGGCGCCGGCGCGCTGTTCGGCGTGCTCGCGCTTCTGATGCCGCTGCTCAGGCAGCAAAGGCAGATTGCAGCGCTCAAGAAGCAGGTCTCCCCGGCCGAACCGCCGGCGCCGCCGGTACCGGGCCTCTAGCGATGGAGTTCGATTTCTGGTGGCTGCTCGGCTTCCCTCTGTTCTTCGGCCTGGGCTGGATTGCAGCGCGCATCGACATCAAGCAGATCGTCTCCGAGTCGCGGGCGCTGCCGCGCTCCTACTTCAAGGGGCTCAATTTCCTGCTCAACGAGCAGCCCGACAAGGCGATCGAGGCGTTCATCGAGGTGGTCAAGGTCGACCCGGAGACGATCGAGCTGCACTTCGCGCTCGGCAGCCTGTTCCGGCGACGCGGCGAGTATGACCGCGCCATCCGCATGCACCAGAACCTGCTCGAGCGCGCCGATCTGGGTGCGGAGCAGAAAGTAATAGCGCTCGCGGAGCTCGGCCAGGACTACCTCAAGGCCGGCATCCTCGATCGCGCCGAGGAGGTGTTCGGCCGGCTCACCGACGGCCCGCAGGCGATCCAGGCGCACCGCCACCTGCTGCAGATCTTCGAGCAGGAGAAGGACTGGCCGCGCGCCATCGAGATGACCAAGCGGGTGGAATCCGACCCGCGAGACCTCGCCCAGTACTTCTGCGAGCTGGCCGCCTCGGAAGCGGCGCAGTCGCGCCCCGACGCGGCGCGCAGGCACCTGGAGGCGGCGCTCGAGGCCAACCGCAAATGCGTGCGGGCGAGCCTCCAGCTGGGAGACCTGGAAAGAAGCTCGAATAATCTCGACGTCGCGATCGAGCACTGGAAGCGCATCGAGTCGCAGAACCCGGCATATATCGCGCTCGCGGCGCAGCGGCTGCTCGAGGCGCATGGCGCAGCAGGACGGGGCGAGGACGGGCTGAGGCTGCTCGCCGGCTATCTCGAGCGCTATCCCTCGCTCGACCTGCTCGACACCGTGTTCCAGCAGACGCTGGAAGAGAAGGGTGCCGAGGCGGCGTACACGCTGGTGCGCGACGAACTTCGTCGCAACCCGACGCTGCTCGGCCTCGACCGGCTGCTCGAGGCGCAGATCATCGCCGCCGGCTCGCCCGAGCGGCGGCGCGACCTGGAGCTGGTGCGCAACCTGGTCCACGGCCACACCCGCCGCCTCGCGCGCTACCGCTGCGAGAACTGCGGCTTCAAGGCGCGCCAGTTCCACTGGCATTGTCCCGCCTGCGGCGGCTGGGAGACCTACCCGCCGCGGCGCACCGAGGAATTCGATCTAACTCCATGAACAGATCATGAACGTCACGATTATAGGAACCGGCTACGTAGGGCTCGTTACCGGCGCTTGCCTCGCAGACGCTGGCAACAGCGTTTTCTGCCTGGATGTGGACGAGAAAAAAATAAATTTCTTGAACGAAAACAAAATTCCCATCTTCGAGCCCGGCCTGGAACCGGTCGTCAGGCGCAACCGCGAAGCGGGAAGGCTGCGCTTTTCCACCGACGTCGCGGCGAGCGTGGCGCACGGCGAGCTGCAGCTGATCGCGGTGGGCACGCCGCCGGGCGAGGACGGCTCGGCGGACCTGCGGCACGTGGTCGCCGCGGCGCGCGCCATCGGCCGGCACATGCAGGGCTACAAGGTCGTGGTCACCAAGTCGACGGTTCCGGTCGGCACCGCGGACAAGGTGAAACAGGCCATCATCGAGGAATTGAAGAAGCGCGGCACCGGCAGCGATTTCACGGTGGTGGCGAACCCGGAATTCCTCAAGGAGGGCGCGGCGGTGGAGGACTTCATGCGCCCGGACCGGATCATCATCGGGTCGGACGACGCGCGCGCCGTCGCGCTGCTGCGCCAGCTCTATGCGCCGTTCCAGCGCAACCGCGAGCGCGTCATCGTGATGGGCGTGCGCTCGGCCGAGCTCACCAAGTACGCCGCCAACTCGATGCTCGCCACCCGCATCTCGTTCATGAACGAGGTGGCGAACCTCGCCGAGGCGATCGGCGCCGACATCGACGAAGTGCGGCGCGGCATCGGCTCGGACCCGCGCATCGGCTACCAGTTCCTGTACGCCGGCGCCGGCTTCGGCGGCTCGTGCTTTCCCAAGGACGTGAAGGCGCTGCAGCGCAGCGCCGGCGAGGCCGGGCACCCCTTGAAACTGCTCGCCGCCGTCGAGGCGGTCAACGAGGCGCAGAAGCACGTGCTCGCCGGCAAGATCAGGCGGCATTTCGGCTCCCTGTCGGGAAAGACAATTGCGCTCTGGGGGCTCGCCTTCAAGGCCAACACCGACGACATGCGCGAGGCCCCGAGCCTCAGCCTGATCGACGATCTCACGCGGGAGGGCGCGAGCGTGCAGGCTTATGATCCGGCCGCGGGCCATGAGGCGAGAAAGCTGTTCGAGAAAAACGGCAACGTGAAAATCGTCGACAGCGCGATCGACGCGCTGGAGGGCGCGGACGCGCTGGCGATCGTCACCGAATGGCAGGAATTCCGCAGCCCGGATTTCGCCGCCATCAGGGAAAAGCTGAAGACACCCGCCATCTTCGACGGCCGCAATCTTTACGACCCGGCCGCGGTGCGCGCGCAGGGCCTGGAGTATTTCCCCATAGGAAGAAAGTCTTGAAAGCCCCCGACACGTCGAAGGCGCGGGTGCTGGTCGTCGGCGACGTGATGCTCGACCGGTACTGGTTCGGCGAAGTCTCCAGGATCTCGCCCGAGGCACCCGTGCCGGTGGTCCTCATCGATCACGAGGACGAGCGCCTGGGTGGCGCGGCCAACGTCGCGTGGAACTGCAAGGAGCTGAACGCGCGCATCCGGCTCCTCTCGGTGGTGGGGCGCGACGAGCCGGGCGAGAGGCTGGAGAAGCTTCTCAAGGGCAAGGGCATAGAGGCGAGCCTGCATCGCGACCGCGGCCTGCACACGACGCAGAAGCTGCGCGTCATCGGCAGGAAGCAGCAGCTGCTGCGCATCGACTTCGAGAAGCCGCCTTCGAGCGAGGTGCTGGCCTCGAAGCTGGAGGAGTTCAAGCAGGCGCTGGCCGACTGCGACGTGGTCATCCTCTCGGACTACGGCAAGGGCGGCCTCGCGCACATTGCGGAAATGATCCGCAGCGCACGCCGCGCCGGCAAGCGCGTGCTGGTGGATCCCAAGGGCGACGACTATTCGCGATATAAAGGCGCGAGCATCTTGACGCCGAACCTGGCCGAGCTGCGCGAGGTGGTCGGCAGCTGGCACGACGAGAAAGACCTGGGGCGACGCGCGCAGGCGCTGCGCGAGAAGCTCGATCTCGAAGCGCTGCTGCTCACGCGCGGCGGGGACGGGATGACGCTGTACCGGCGCGGCGGCGCCGTTGACATCAAGGCCGAGGCGCGCGACGTTTTCGATGTCACGGGGGCCGGCGATACGGTCATCGCCGCTTTGGCGGTCATGCTCGCGGCGGGCGTCGGGCTGGAGAACGCCGTGCGCATCGCCAACCGCGCGGGCGGCATCGTCGTCGGCAAGCTCGGCACCGCGGCGGCGAGTTACCAGGAACTTTTCGGGAAAGGCTGATGTACTACGTCGTCACCGGCGCCGCCGGCTTCATCGGCTCGAAGATCGTCGAGGCGCTCAACCGGCACGGCATCACGGACATCATCGCCGTGGACAACCTGCAGCAGGCGGACAAGGTGAGGAACCTCGCCGGCTGCGACATTGCCGATTACGTCGACCAGGCGGAGTTCATCGCCAAGCTCGACCGGTACGAGGGCGCGGTGGACGCCGTGCTCCATCAGGGCGCGTGCTCCGACACCATGGAGGCCGACGGCCGCTACATGATGGAGAACAACTACCGCTACTCGAAAATCCTGCTCGAGTGGTGCCAGGAGGAGGAAGTGCCGCTGCTCTACGCGTCGTCGGCCTCGGTCTACGGCTCCGGTCCCGAGTTCCGCGAGGAGCGGCACGGCGAGCGGCCTCTCAACGTCTACGGCTATTCCAAGTTCCTCTTCGACCAGGCGGTGCGCGAGCGGCTTGCAGCGCGCACCGCGCAGATCGCGGGCTTGCGCTATTTCAACGTCTATGGACCGAACGAGGCGCACAAGGGCCGCATGGCGTCGGTGGCGTTCCACGCCTACCGGCAGCTGCTGGAGCTCGGCCGGGTGAAGCTGTTCGTCGGCTCGGGCGGCTACGGCAACGGCGAGCAGCGCCGCGATTTCATCCACGTCGACGACGTGGTGGAGGTGAACCTCTGGTTCCTCGAGCAGCGCGACCTGTCCGGCATCTTCAATTGCGGCACCGGACGCGCGCAGACTTTCAACCAGCTCGCCGCGGCGGTGATCAACTCGGTGCAGGGCACGCAGCTCCCGGTGCCCGAGCTGGTCGGCAAGGGGCTCATCGAGTACGTCCCTTTTCCCGCGGGCCTCGCCGACAAGTATCAGAGCTTCACCGAGGCCGACCTGTCGCGGCTGCGCGCCGCCGGCTACAGCGCCCAGTTCATGCCGGTCGAGCAGGGCGTCGCCGCGTACGTGAAGGCGCTGCAGCAGAAATGAACAAGACGATCGAGGATTTCATCGGCGACACGCCGCTGGTGCGGCTGCAGCGGCTGCCGGGCGCGGAAAATTTCAAAAGCAAGAATATCGTTCTGGCAAAGCTGGAGGGGAACAATCCCGCCGGCTCGGTTAAGGACCGGCCCGCGATCTCGATGATCCGCCACGCCGAGAAGCGCGGCCGCATCAAGCCCGGCGACACGCTGATCGAGCCGACCTCGGGCAACACCGGCATCGCGCTCGCCATGGCGGCAGCCACGCGCGGCTACCGCATGGTGCTGATCATGCCCGAGCACCTCTCCGCCGAGCGGCGCCAGAGCATGCGCGCCTTTGGCGCCGAGATCATCCTCACGCCGCAGAAAGGCGGCATGGAGGCGGCGCGCGACCTCGCCGACAAGATGGTGCGCGAGGGAGAGGGCACGATGCTCGACCAGTTCGCCAATCCCGACAACTCGCTCGCGCACTACGAGACCACCGGGCCGGAGATCTGGCGCGACACCGAAGGCAGGATCACGCATTTCGTCTCCAGCATGGGCACGACCGGCACCATCATGGGCTGCTCGCGCTTCTTCAAGGAGAAGAACCGCGGGATCGAGATCATCGGCTGCCAGCCCGAGGAGGGCTCGCAGATCCCGGGCATCCGCAAGTGGCCCGAGGCCTACCTGCCGAAGATCTACGACAGGAAGCGCGTCGACCGGCTGGAATACGTGAGCCAGGCCGAGGCCGAGGAGATGACGCGGCGCCTGGCGCGCGAAGAAGGCATCTTCGCGGGGATCTCCTCCGGCGGGGCGGTGCACGTCGCGCTACGCGTGGCGAAGGCGCTCAAGAACGCGCTGATCGTGACGATCATCTGCGACCGGGGCGACCGCTACCTCACTACCGGCGTGTTCCCGGACTGATGACGCCGGTCCTCGCCTTCGATATCGAAACCATTCCGGATTGCGCCGGGATCCGCGGCCTTTACGGCCTGCCCGCCGACCTGCCCGACGCCGACGTCGCCGAGCTCGCTTTCCAGAAGCGCCGCGTCTCGAGCGGGAGCGATTTCCTGCCGCCGCACCTGCAGCGCATCATCGTCATCGGTTGCGTGCTGCGCGAAGGCGACAGCGTCCAGGTGTTCTCGATCGCCGAGCCCGAGCGCGACGAGCCGGCGATCATCCGGAAATTCTTCGACGGCATCGACAAGTACACTCCGCAGCTGGTGTCGTGGAACGGCACGGGATTCGATCTGCCGGTGCTCAATTGCCGCACGCTCCTGTGCGGCGGCTGCGCGGTCAAGTTCTGGGACCAGGGCGAGGACGACCGCGACTTCAGGTACAACAACTACGTCAACCGCTACCACGCGCGGCACCTCGACCTGATGGACGTGCTCGCCCTGTACCAGCCGCGCAACAACGTGCCGCTCGACGAGATGGCCCGGCTCGCCGGCTTCCCGGGCAAGCTCGGCATGGGCGGGGCCGCGGTATGGGAGCAGTACCGCCAGGGCGAGATCCGGCGCATCCGCGACTACTGCGAGACCGACTGCGCGAACACCTATCTGCTGTATCTTCGCTTCCAGCTGCAGCGCGGCGCATTCACCAGAGACCAGTATGCCCAGGAATGCAATCTGCTGAAGACAACGCTGGAAAGACAAGACCTGCCGCACTGGCGCGAGTTCCTGTCGCTCTGGAAAACCTGATCCTGAGCATCGACGCGCTGGACGCCGAGGGACGCGGGGTCGCGCGCAACCCGGGAGGCAAGGTGGTGTTCGTCGAAGGCGCGTTGCCGGGCGAGCGCGTCGCCTGCCGGATTTTCCGGGAGAAGCCGAAATTCGACCTCGGCAGAGCCGTGGAAGTGTTGAGCGAGTCCGCCGGCCGCCGCGCGCCGCGCTGCCCGCACTTCGGCGTGTGCGGCGGCTGCGCGACGCAGCACGCCGATGCCGCGACGCAGATGGCGGCGAAGCAGCGCTGGCTGGAGGACAACCTGGCTCGCATCGGAAAAGTGCAGCCCGAAATGCTGCTGCCGATCGTCTACGGCGAGGAGTGGGGTTATCGGCGCAGGGCCCGGCTCTCGGTGCGCCGCGTCGAGAAGAAGGGCGGCGTGATGATTGGTTTCCGCGAGCGGCGCTCGACTCACGTCGCCGACATGCGCGAATGCCATGTCCTGCCACCCAGCGTCTCCGCGCTGATCCCGGCGATGAAGGAGCTGGTGGAAAAGCTGTCGATCCGGGAGCGGGTGCCGCAGATCGAGGTGGCCGTCGGCGACAACGCGACCGCGCTGGTGTTCCGGCATCTGTTGCCGTTGTCGGAAGATGATCTTTCGCTCCTGCGCCGCTTCGGCGACGAAAACTCTGTTCACGTCTGGCTCCAGCCCGGCGGGCCGGACACGGCGCATGCCTTTCATCCGGAAGCGAGCGAGCTGTACTACGACCTGCCGGAATTCGGCCTGCGCATCCGGTTCCGCCCGACCGACTTCACCCAGGTCAACCACGCGGTCAACCGGATCCTCGTGTCGCGCGCCGTGCGGCTGCTCGACCCGCAGCCCGGCGAGCGCGTCGCGGACCTGTTCTGCGGGCTCGGCAATTTCTCCCTGCCGATCGCCACGCGCGCCGCCCAGGTGGTCGGCTTCGAGGGCAGCCGCGAGCTGGTGGAAAGGGCGCGGCAGAATGCCGTCGCCAACCGCCTGGTGGCGCAATTCGAGGTCTTGAATCTTTTCGAGAACTCTCTTTTCCCGTTCTGGAAATTCGAAAAGCTGCTGCTGGATCCGCCTCGCGAAGGCGCCATCGAGATCGTGAAATCGTTGCCCGACGACTGGCCGCGGCGCATCGTCTATGTGTCCTGCGACCAGGCCACCCTCGCGCGCGATGCCGGGGTTCTGGTGCACACTAAGGGCTTCCGGCTCGCCGCAGCCGGCGTCGTGAACATGTTCCCGCATACCGCGCACGTCGAGAGCATCGCCGTGTTCGAGCGATAGAGGAGAACGAAAGTGAAACGATGGCTTACGGTCCTATGCTTCGCGCTGGCGAGCACGGCGTGGGCGCAGCCTTACCCGAGCAGGCCGATCCGCGTCATCGTGCCGTTCGTGCCGGGCGGAAACGTGGACATCACGGCACGCACCGTCGCGCCGGCGCTGGGGGACGCGCTCGGCCAGCCGGTGGTGGTCGAGAACCGCCCGGGCGCTGCAGGGATGGTGGGCGCGCAGGCGATGATGAGCTCCCCGGCGGACGGCTACACGCTGATGATGGGCTCGAACAGCTCGCTCGCCGTGGCGCCGAATCTTTACCCGAGCTGGCCGTACGATCCGGTCAAGGGCATCGCGCCGATCTCCAATCTGGCGATCACGCCTTTCGTCCTGGTGGTGAAGCTGGGGCTGCCGGCGCAATCGCTCGCCGAGTTTGTCAAGCTCGCGAAGGAGAAGCCCGGGCAGCTCAGCATGGCCTCGGGAGGCAACGGCTCGTCGAATCATCTCGTCGGCGAGCTGTTCCAGATGATGACCGGCTTGAAGTTGAGCCATGTGCCCTATAAGGGCACCGGCGCGGCGCTGGTCGACCTCGCCGGCGGGCAGGTGGACCTGCTGTTCGATCAGGCGAGCTCCACC
>Ga0209266_1000590_pt1 | contig 27400 bp, 20 predicted proteins | sample GraSoiAngelo_132_FD_185889 | JGI IMG/M metagenome (GOLD analysis project Ga0209266, IMG submission 185889) | Grasslands soil microbial communities from the Angelo Coastal Reserve, California, USA - 14_0929_02_40cm (SPAdes) (version 2) | ecosystem: Environmental > Terrestrial > Soil > Grasslands ...
CCTGGACCTCACTGGGATACGATTCACCGGAGGCCAGCAGCTCCAGGATGATACGTTCGCCCACTTTGGGCCGATACATAGCTCACTCCCCGAAGCCTCACCCGACGGCCGCACGCCTCTCCACGCCCCCATGAGATGCGTGAGGACGCGCAGGCGCTGCCATTCAGGCGGTTGACGGGGGGACGGTGAAGATGAGGCCTCCGCCATCACCCTACCCCGCGGTCGGGAGCGATAGACAACGATGGATATGCGATCGCCCCTGCCGGAGTATCATCAGAGGAAATCTTCCATGCAATTGACAGGATGGAATTTCACCTCTCATCACTTATAATTGAAAACGGTTCTGCTGGGGGATCGTCTAGTGGTAGGACGACGGGCTCTGAACCCGTTAGCGGGGGTTCGAATCCTCCTCCCCCAGCCATTCGACTCGCCTGCCTCCCGGCAGGCTCCCTCATGGCCTTCGGCCAAATGCACGCGAGTCGAATGCCCTGAGCGAGCGAAGCGAGTCGAAGGGCCTCCGCTCAAGATTTTTCCAATGTCGCGCATCGCCTTCGGGCAAATACGTGCTAGTCGAGCACCATCGAACCCTAACAGCATGTCTGATCCATGAGCTCGCCATGTACTACGTTTACATCGTTCGCACAAACGACAACAGACTCTACATTGGCCACACGAGTCATCTGGATCGACGATTGTTCGAGCACGCACGTGGCAAATTTGGCGCCAAATTCCTTAAAGACCATGGGAAGTGCTTTCATGTGATCCACTTTGAGGTATTTGAGTCGCGTACAGCGGCGATGAGAAGAGAACGCCAGTTGAAGCGTTGGAGCAGAGCAAAGAAGGAAGCACTCGTTCGCGGCGAGATAGAGTTACTGACGAGGCTCTAGGAGAGTGGCCCCCCTTGAGATTCTTCCCGAGAAAGCGTCAGCGACCGTGCGGGGCTCCGGAGCGGAGGATCATCGTTCTCCTGATCTAATCCCGAGCGAGCGCAGCGAGCGCGGGGACCTTCCGGATCTTTGGACTACTACGTCGGTCCAGGCACCGTGACAGGAGGCTGACCCCCGATGGCCCAAATTGATGGGGACTGGCCGGAAGGGTTTATTGTTGGCCAGGGGGCATTCGACGATTTCATCCATGTCTTTTGTGCCCTTTGCCTACACGACATTGCGCTACTTGGGAAGCCTCTCACGACTCGCCGGCCTATTCTCGATGAGATTCAGAAACACATTGAGGCTCACCACTCGGCACAAGACTGGCTGATAGGAGGTTACAACAAAATGTCTGATGTCGTCCAACTCCAGCGAGAGGCCGATGATCTACGGAAACGTTTCAACCAAACCATCATAATTGAACGTGACACAACCTCAGCACGAGCAAAAGGCATCATGGAGAGGTTAGCCCGTCTAGAGGTTGACCTGCTCAAAGCCAAAGCGAAGGCCAGGATGCTGTAATTCTCCAGGCAGGGCCGAGGCCGAGAGGATGGGCTACACGTCGTGGAGGTCTACAAGCACTTCGCGGTGTCGGGGTTTCTCGACGAGCGCAGAGGCCGGGGTTCGCCGAGATGTTAAAGACCGCGGAGGCGGGCCAGAGAGGCCAGGGGCCATTCCAGCATAGTCCATTCCTGAGCATGGGACAGGACTACATTAGCGGCCAGCCGGACGTGAGCGGTAACGACCTGCAGTCGTCAGGAGTCCCGTCAAGCTCTCGAGGGGGTCGTCAATGTCGACCCTCTAGGTCTGTCAAAGGCAAGCTCCCCCAGAAAAATTTGAAGACCCAGCGATCGCTGGGACTTCAAATTTGTCCCGAGGGAGCGTAGCGACCATGCGGCACCCGAACCAGACTGATAAATCCTATCTGAGGAGGAGGTAATCCCATGACAGTCCGCGTCAGTACCCAACCGGGTAAGGCGACAGAGGATGAGTATGTGGAGGTCGGCATTGAGCGCGCACAAGGCACCATCATCTTGAGGACCGGTAGGCTGACGGTACAGGAGTACGGGTTGCACGTCGAGGAGGATAACCAGACCAGACTCATCCCTTGGTCTGCAGTCATGGGAGTGAGTCTGAAAAAGCGGTAGGACGATTCCCTATCTCATCTTTGGAGGGGGCAAGCAGCGAATCATGACCTGGGATCCGCAACGTGGGTTCCGGCAGCGGTCCAAACAATCGTAGTACCGAAGCGCAGCTATCGGTGCCCGGGCCGGCCGCAGGACATGGGCGCGGCCGGCCCGGGGATGATGTTGGTTCATCTCTCACCGGCCACACGTACGAGCGGCGAGGGGGGCGGTTTCACCGGCTTCTTCAGGCACTGGCGGAGGTTCAAGCGCGGGCACAGCGCCTCAGCCGGCCAGGATGCCAGCAACACCGCCGCCACCACGAAGACGCACAGCGCGACGACAACTCCGTGCCTCACAGCCCATCACCCCTTTTGCTGACGATTCCTCCTGCGCTAGAAGCAGCTGCAATCTCTGACCCTGCCACTGCCACCACCACGCCCACCGCCGCGGCCACCTAAAAAGTCGCGGGCGGCCCGCTCTGCGTCTCGGATGACCCCAACGAGCCGCTCATAGGGACGCGTGACGATCTGTTCAACCTCGGTCCGCCCGCTGCCAAACGCGATCGAAGAGACCAGCAGCGCCCCCGACGCGGCCATCCAGAATGCGAGCAAGACGGCAACCCCTCCGTTCCTCATCGCCTTCACCTCCTCGACGAGTTCGCACTGTGCGCGCGAACTCGTCCAGAGGATAGGCGAGGGCATGACGGAGGTCTGCAATTCAGCGCCAGCAGGCGCCTGAGGCGGGCGGATGGCGTCTGGGACCGACCGGGCGGAGTCAGGCCCTTACGGGAGGCGTCCCCTTTTTCGGCGACAGGTTGCAGTGTATTCTAAGGTCCTATAACACCATGAGTACTGAGACTGAGAAAATCTCACCCAAAGGGCGGCACGTCAGCCCGAACTTCATCACCGAGGTCATCGACGGAGACCTGCAACAGGGCCGTTACCCGAAGGTGGTCACGCGCTTTCCGCCCGAGCCCAACGGCTACCTGCACATCGGGCATGCAAAATCCATCGCCCTGAATTTCGGTCTCGCCCTCGATTACCGCGGGGAGTGCAACCTGCGTTTCGACGATACCAACCCCGAAACCGAGAGTCCGGAGTACGTCGAGGCGATCAAGCGAGACATCCAGTGGCTGGGCTTCCGGTGGGCCCGGGAATGCTACGCCTCAGACTACTTTGAGCGGCTGTTCGAGTGTGCCGTGCAGCTCATCCGAGACGGCGCAGCCTACGTCGACAGTCTCTCAGAGGAGGAGATCAGCACGTACCGGGGCACCATCACCGAACCCGGCAGGCCGAGTCTCTATCGCGACCGGACCGTGACAGAGAACCTCGACCTCTTTGCGCGCATGCGGAAGGGCGAATTCCCATCCGGCGCGCATGTGCTGCGCGCCAAAATCGACCTCCGCAGCCCCAATATGAAGCTCCGCGATCCGGTGCTCTACCGGATCGTCCACGCCGCCCACTACCGCACCGGCGACGCCTGGTGCATCTACCCGCTTTACGACTTCGCCCATCCCCTCTCCGACGCCATCGAGGGCGTCTCGCACAGCATCTGCACGCTGGAATTTGAAAATAACCGCGCCATCTACGACTGGCTGGTAGAGCACCTGCGCGGCAAGTGCGGCCTGCCCGCATCCCCCCGCCCCTACCAGTATGAGTTCGCCCGCCTCAACCTGGACTACACCGTCCTCTCCAAGCGCAAGCTCATCAAGCTGGTCGAGGACGGACACGTGAAGGGCTGGGACGATCCACGGATGCCGACGATCGCCGGGCTGCGCCGGCGCGGGGTGACGCCTGAGGCGATCCGGGAGTTTGCGAACCGCATCGGCGTCGCCAAGGCCAATAGCCGGGTGGATCTCGCCACATTCGAAGCTGCCATCCGGGACGACCTCAACTATCGCGCACCGCGCGTGTTGGCGGTGCTCAGACCGCTGAAGGTGGTGCTGACCAACCTTCCCGAGGGGAACGTGGAGGAACTCCAGGCGCCCTACTGGCCACACGACGTGCCGAATGAAGGCTCGCGGGCGGTGCCGTTTTCAAGAGAGCTATACATCGAGCGCGACGATTTTCGAGAGCACCCACCCAAGGGATTCTATCGCCTGATCCCCGGCGGCCGGGTCCGGCTGCGCCATGCCTATGTCATCCGTTGCGACGATGTGGTGAAGGACGCGGCGGGAAATCTCGTGGAACTGCGGTGCACGTACGATCCGGCCACGCTGGGCCGCGCGCCCGCGGGAGGCCCGGTGAAAGGGACGATCCACTGGGTCTCGGCGCGCCACGGAGTGAGGGCGGAGATGCGCCTCTACGACCGGCTCTTCAGGATGGCCGACCCTGAAGCGGGTGACGGCGACATCAGCGCCTCCCTCAGCCCGGAGTCCCTCACGGTCGTGGAGGGGTATGTCGAGCCCAGCGTGCTGCACGACCCGCCGGAGCTCCGCTATCAGTTTGAACGGCTGGGATACTTCTGGCGCGATCCAGCGGACGCGAGCCCGAAGCGGCTTGTGTTCAACCGCATTGTGAGCCTGCGCGACTCCTGGGCCAAACGGGAGGGACGCGGTCGCGTCTAGGACCCCGCAGCCCTCACACGCCGCGTGAGTCAGGAAGGCGGCGAATCCACTCCACGGCACTATCGAGCCGCTGGACGACGCGATCCCGCCCGAGCAGCGCGGTCAATTCAAACAATCCCGGGCCCGCCGTCTTGCCCGTGAGCGCCAGGCGGGCGGGGTGAATGATCTCCCGGCTCTCGATGCGTAGCTCGCTGGCCATCGTGCGGATAATCGTTTCCACCGCGGCGGCATCCAGCCTGTCCACCTTCGCCACGCGGTCCCGCAGTTGGGCCAGCATCGTGGCTGCGGTCTTCTGGCTGAAGTACTTCTTCACCGCGTCGGGTTCGTACGTCACGGCGTCCGTAAAGAAGAAGTCACCGTAGGTCAGAATATCGCGGCCGACTTTGATGCGGTCGCCGAGCACCTCAACCACCTGGCGGATATAGGCGTGGGTCTGGGCGGTGACCTGACCGTCGAGCAACCCGGCGTGGCGCAGCGGCTCCAAACAGGCGTCCACCACGCGGCCCGGGTCGCGCTGAAGCAACTCGCGCATGTACACGCCGTTCATCCAGGTGAGCTTGGCCATGTCGAACACCGGCGAGGCCTTGCCCAGATCCTTCAGACGGAACCGCTCGATGAGCTCGCGCACAGAGAAGATCTCGCGGCTCTCCTCCGGGTACCAGGCCATGAGCGCAAAGAAGTTCAGTAGCGCCTCGGGCAGAAATCCTGCCCGCTTGTAGTCGCGCACCGCCGTATCGCCCGTCCGCTTGCTGAGCTTCTTGTGATCGGTGCCCAGGATGTTGGAGAGGTGCGCGACTTGGGGAGGCTCCCATCCCAGCGCCTGATACATGATCCACTGCTTGGGCGTGTTGGAAAGGTGCTCGATTCCCCTGATCACGTGCGTAATGGCCATGGTGTGATCGTCAACGACGTTGGCAAAGTTATACAGCGGCGACCCGTCGGAACGCACGATGATGTGATCATCCAGATGCTCGGGGTCGAACTCCACGCGGCCCCGCACGAGGTCGTTCACCACAATGGTCTCCCCATCATCGTGGATGCGCAGCCGGATGGTGGGACGCCGGCCCTGGCGCTCGAATTCCGCGCGCTGTTCGGGCGTGAGGTTCCTGCAGCGGCCAGAATACCGATAGGGCTGTTTCGCCGCCCGGGCGCGCTGCCGCTCGGCCTCCAGTTCCTCGGGCGTGCAGTAGCAGTGGTACGCCGCCCCCCGGTCCAGCAAGGCCTGCGCATACTGCCGGTACAGGTGCGACCGTTCGGTCTGGCGGTACGGCCCGGCGGGACCGCCCACGTCGGGTCCCTCCTCCCAATCGAGCCCAAGCCAGTGAAAGTCTTCCAGGATCGCCCGCTCGTACTCCTCAGTCGACCTGGTGCGGTCGGTGTCCTCGATGCGGAGGATAAACGCTCCCGTCTGGCTGCGCGCAAATAACCAGTTGAAGAAGGCCATCCACGCGCCGCCGATGTGCAGATACCCTGTCGGGCTGGGTGCGTACCGTGTTCGGACTTTCTGCATGGATATCGGCAAACGTGATGGTGATTAGTGACTCGTGATTTGTGATTCGTCAAAGACTCCTGGCATCAGCCCGCACACCTCAGTTTCGAATCACGAATCACGAGTCACGAATCACTAGGTAAAGAGCATGCTCACCGATTGATTCAGGTGAATCCGGCGGATGGCCTCCGCCAGCAACGGCGCCGCGGAGAGCACGATGATCTTGGGCAGCTGCTCGGCGGGGGGGACGGGGATCGTGTTGGTGACGATGACCTCGCGGATTTCCTGGCGCGCCAGCCGCTCGGCGGCTGGACCCGCCAGCACGGCATGCGTCGCGCAAATGTAGACTTCGGGGCGGGCGCCGCGGCGCATTAACACGTCGAGAGCCCCCGACAGAGTCCCGGCGGTGTCGATGATGTCCTCAATCATGATCGGCGTCTTGCCCTCCACCTCGCCGACGATCTCCACCGGCTCCTTCACGTCTTTCCCAACCCGGCGCTGGAAGATGATCGCCAGCGGCAGGTCCAGCCGGTCCGCCAGCTCCTTGCTGCGCTTCACGGCGCCGTCGTCGGCCGCCACCACCACGGCGTTGGACAGTCCCTTGTCCCGCACATAGTCCGCGAACAGGGGCATGGCGCGCAGATGATCGACGGGAATGTTGAAGAATCCCTCGATCTGCCCGGCGTGGAGATCCACCGCCAGCATGCGATGGGCCCCAGCCGTCATCAGCAGGTCGGCCACCAGGCGGCCGGTGATCGGTTCGCGGGGGGCGTCCTTCTTGTCCTTGCGCGCATAGCCGTAGTATGGCGTCACCGCGGTAATCCGCCCGGCCGACGCCCGCCGCAGCGCATCCACCATAATCAGCAGTTCCATGAGGTGCTCATTGACCGGGTGGCAGGTCGATTGAAGAACAAAGGCATCGACGCCGCGGGCGTTCTCCTCGAACCGCACGTAAATCTCGCCGTCGGCGAACCGTGCAATGTTGACCCGGCCCTGCGGAATCTGGAGATACGCCGCGATCTCTTCACCCAACGCGGGAGTGGCCGTGCCGCAGAAGAGTTTCAGTTCGCCGTAGGCGTTGTTCTCCACCATACCGCCTCTACATTACCACGAATCGTTTCACGGCCCCCCGGCTGCCGTTGGGCACAGGACGGGACCGGGATGAACGCGGGAACCCAAGATATATCACGATCCAACAGGGACGCTGTGGGACACGCGGCGGGCGAGACAGTCAGCGGGCCTGCACCAGAAACTTGATGGCCGTTCGTTCCTCTCCTTCAATCATGACCTTGGTGAACGCGGGAATGGTTACCAGGTCGATGCCATTGGGGGCCACAAATCCGCGGGTGATAGCGATCGCCTTGACCGCCTGGTTCACCGCACCCGCTCCAACCGCCTGCAACTCAACCGATCCCCTCTCCCGCAGCACGGCCGCGAGCGCACCCGCGACGGCCTTGGGTTTCGAGTCCGCCCCGACCTTGAGCACCTCCGGCATGGGAGCATGCTCCCTCACTGCTCCGATCACCACCCTATCCATTGGACTTCCACTATTTCGTATGCCCACAACGAATTCCTTCTGGAGCCCGTCCGGGCGGTACCAGGCCGAATTTCGTCATGCACCGCGCCCTCCGGCACTGGCGGGCAGCAGAGCCACGGCCAGATCGGCGGCACGCAGCGCCGCTTCTCGCAGCGCCGCCGTCTGCGCCACGAGACGGGCCCGCACGGTGGATCGCTCATCCCATGCGGTACACACCTGCCGGCGCACGTCATCGGTGGTCAGCGCCGGCAGCGGGAGGAATCGCCCCACCCCGACGCGCTGCAGCAGCTCCTCAACTTTGGGATCGTACGTGACCCCGATCGGCGGGACACCGCAGGCCACCGCGTAGACCAGCGCGTGGAGCCGCATCCCGACGATCAGGTCGAGCGCGCCCACGACGGCCATCATCTCGCGGGGGGACAACCCTGCCAGGGTCCGCCCGCCGGTGGCATGGGCGGCCTGCGCGCATACGGTCAGGTCATGGTCTGGATGAAACGCCAGGGCGACGACCTCAGCCCCAATCTCCCGGCAGGCCTCCCGAACTCCATCCACCAGCGGCTGGAGGAAACGTCCATCACTCCATGGCCGCAGCGCCACTCCAATGCGCGGGGACCGCGGCGCGCCCACGAGATCGCGGATCTCTGCGATCGGGGCAGGATCCAGCGCGAACGCCGGGTCGGCGACCACCTGCACGGGCCGGTGCACCGCGAGCTGTTGGAGCAGGCGGCGGGAGCCCTCGTCGCGGACTGTAATGAGCGTCACGCGGTTGAGGATCCGGCGAGCCAGCGCGCGCAGCCACCCACGGCGGAGGGGACCGATCCCCGCCGCGAACACCATGGTGGCGTGCGCCAGCCGCGTCGCCAGCCCCAGGAGTCCCAGGTAGTAGAGTGCGCCTCGGGCGCTGGTCACGTCTTGAACCAGGCTTCCCCCGCCGCTGATGAACAGGTCCGCGCCGACGATGGCCTGAATTGCCCCGGTGGTCCGGGAGACGCTGGCCACGCCGTGCAGAGCCTTCGTCTGTTCAGGATTGCCGGACAACACCACGATCTGGGCCTGGGGGAGGCGGGCACGGAGGGCCCCGACGATGACTCCGAGTATTGCCTCGTCGCCGCTGTTCCCGAAGCCGTAATATCCTGACACGACGATGCGCGTCAACGCTGGCGCCTGCGCCGCGCTGAGCGGTCCGGGCGAAATGCGAGCATCCAAGCGAGGCGGACGACCCCAAGCGCGGCGGCGCCCAGAAGACTGCCCAGCACCAGCGCGTTCGCCGTGCGCCAGGCCGTGTACAACAGCGGGGTGTGAATGTGAGAGAAGCTATTGATGATGCCGGCCTGTCCAATCGCGCCGACCGCGGCCAGAGGGGCGACCGCCAGCCGCCATCCCGCCGCCGCCGCGGCCGCCGCCAGCACCAGCGCCGGATGCCCGATCAGATACTCCTTCGTCCGCGGTCGCGCGACCAGCAGGTCTCCGGTGAGCGTGCGCAACCGCTCCTCGATGGGCAGCACAGGCAGGCCGAAGTTGCCACTCCGCGCCACCAGAATCACCGCACCCAGGCCCACCACAACCGCCAGGCCCGCGTAGCGGAAGAGCAACGGCCGCGAGGACCACGCCCACAACTGCGCCACGCCCTCCCGCCAGTGCCGGGGCGGGTGGTCCGCCGTCGCGAGCACAACGGCCACCAGGATCACAGGGAGCAGATGCGCCAGTTTCACGCCCAGGAACACATCGGCGGCCATCATGAACTCCCAGCCTGAGAGCAGCGCGGCCACCAGAACGCCCCCGACCAGCGAGATCAGCGACGCCACCCACAGCGCGCCCACGGAGGCCAGGCCCGGACGGACTCCTGCGCGGGGGAAGGCAACCGCCACGGCCAGCACAGGCACGGCCGAGGCCGTCCCCAACGCCAGGATCTTCCGCCACAGGACCCACAACCCACCCGTCATGGTGAGCAAGCTCACCACGATTCCGATCCCCACCAGCGCCCAGGCTACCTTCTCAGGCACCGCAATCCCCACGGCACGACCCAGCGGCATCAGGGCCAGCGCTATGGCCGCCAGCGCGCCCAGGATCACCCCCAGCATCAGCACCCGGGGAATCCGGATGTCGGGAAACGCCCGCGCGGGCCCAGGGCGAAGTCCAAAACGCGTCAGGTCGCCAGTGATCTGATCGAGCAGCACCAGGTTGGCGTCGGTCCCGACGTTGCCGGCGGTGGGGAGGATCGGTCGCAGGTACAGGATGCGAATGTTGCGCTCCCGCGCCGCCAGCACAAACTTGTCTCGAACCGACTCCGGTGTCAGCGCCAGGAGTTCGTCGGCGGTGAGGCTGAACAGCCGGATGACATGAGGACGCATCAGCGCGGCGAGCTGGTCTTCCCCCCGCTGCTTACGCCGGACCGAGAACACCTCGATGCGCCCGTACGGAAACTGGGCCGACTGCAGCGCTGCTGCGGTCTGGGGAATGAGACCGGCATACCCGAGCACTTCTGTCTTGTCGAACACGACCGGATACCCGCGGCCCAGCTGCGCCAACCGAGCCATCTTGGCGCGCAGGCCAGAGGCGGCCATCCCCGGATAATTGCGCAGGCGGAGGAGCGGGTGCAGGCCGAGGCGCGTGTACGGTGCAAGATCCCGCGGCATGTAGCCCAGCGGCGCTTCTTCCAGCTCTTCGAGCAGCCCGGGGACCTCGAGCAGCCCACCGATCCTGCGCACCTGCGCCGGGCCCAGCACCTCGCCGAAACCGGTCCCGACGAATCCCAGCAGCTCCGGTGACGCGGCAATGTACAGCCTCCCGGGCCGGGCGGCCCCGGCGGCCACGAGATCGCGGAACGCGCCAGGGAGGGATCCCATCCGCGCGCGGCTCAGCACCTGTCCGCCGGTGGCGTAGGCAACCTCACCCTGCTCGGCGAGACGCTTAAGCGTCTGTTCATACACCGCCACGGCCGTCGCCCCGTGCTCGCGGGCCCGCGCAAATAATGTGAGCGGGTCCTGCCCTTCCCGCCTCGCCAGCGCCTCCCAGTCTGGGCCGTCCAAAGCGATCTCGACATCGCGGGAGGATGACTCGACCGACGCGCGCATCGCGAGCACGGCGAATGCCGCCAGCAGCCCTGCGCCGACTGCGCCGACCAAGGTTCTGGGCATCGACTTACGGGGTTGGGACGGGGCGTCTGAGGTAGGCGTCAATGAACCGGTCCAAATTGCCGTCGATGACCGACTCCGCGTCGCCGGTTTCCTCGCCGGTGCGGTGGTCCTTGACCAGCGTGTAGGGGTGCAGGACATAGGAGCGGATTTGATTGCCCCAGGCCGCCTCCTTGAATTCCCCGCGCAACTCGGCGAGCCGCTGCTGGCGTTGTGCCGCCTGCAGCTCGGCCAGCTTCGCGCGCAACAGCCGCATCGCGGTGAGGCGGTTCGCGTGTTGGGAGCGCTCGTTCTGGCACTGCACCACGATGCCGGTGGGCAGGTGCGTGATGCGGACGGCGGTCTCCACCTTGTTCACGTTCTGCCCGCCCGCCCCGCCGGCGCGGTACGTTTCTACCTTCAGTTCGTCGTCGCGCACCGCGACCTCGACCTCTTCCACATCCGGGATGACATCGACAAGGACGAACGATGTGTGGCGGCGGTGCGCCGCATCGAACGGCGACAGGCGGACCAGGCGATGGACTCCCCGTTCCCCTTTCAGGTAGCCGTAGGCGTATGGACCGTTGATGATCATCGTCGCGCTCTTGATCCCGGCTTCCTCGCCGGGGGAGAGGTCGACGATCTCGGTGGTAAAGCCGCGGCGTTCGGCCCAGCGGGCGTACATGCGCAGGAGCATCTGCGCCCAGTCCTGTGAATCGGTGCCGCCGGCTCCGGCGTGCACCGAGACGATGGCGTTGCTGGCGTCGTGCTCGCCCGAAAGCAACGTCATCAACTCCAGCCGCTGGAGCTGCTGGTGGACACGCTGCGCGTCGGTGGCGAGTTCTGCAGGATCAAGGCCCGCGGGGTCGTCTTGGGCGAGCCGGGCCAGCACGGCCAGGTCTTCGATCTGACGCTGCAGGCGCGTGAAATCTTCGACCTGCGCGCGCAGAGTGCTCAGCTCTTGACCGAGTTTCTTGGCCTGGTCGGGATGGCTCCATAGATCGGGGCGCTGCATCTGGTCCTGGAGCCAGGCGATGCGTGCCTCTTTCGCGGAAACGTCAAAGATGCCTCCGGATCTCTTCGAGGCGCGTGCGGTCCGAGTCGATCGTCGATTTGATCTCTTCGAGTGTCATCGCACCCTATCATAGCAGATGCGAGGGGAGCCGCGCCGCACGCACCTAGCGCACTGCGGCGATGGCCGAGAAGAGGATATTGCCGATCGCATGGGGGATCACGAGCCCTGCGTAGTCTCCGGTTCTTCCGCGGATCAGACCGAACGCGGCGCCGGTGACAATCGCCCACGCATAGGCTTCCGGTGGCAATCCGGCCTGCAGCGACATTCCCAGCATTGTGGTGATGGCGACGGCGGCACCGGGCCCCTGCCATTCTAGAAGATGCGCAAATGCGCTCCCGCGAAGCCAGAACTCGATCGCGGCGGCCGCGAACAGCTGGCGCGCGCCGACAACCAGCCACCCACCGGGAAGTGGCAGAGCGGGCAGCATCATGCCCGACGCGCGGAAGGCGGCTACCGTCAGACTCCACAGAGCGACCACTGCGACGGATCCACCCACCAGCGCAGAGAGTATCGGGGCGCCATGCCCGCGGGGACGGTGTCCTCTCATGTGCGGGCCCAGACCCCGCGCTGGTTGAAACAACATCGCAGCGCCGAGAAATCCGGAGAGGACCGCGGGCAGCCCCCACCACGGCACCCGCGCGCGCAGCAGGATCATCGCCGCAAACCACGGGAGCCCTACGGCGCTGAGGACAGACTGAAAGGCCGGCCGCCTCCAGTGGTGCGCCAGCGCTCGCCTCAGGTCCGGCGCGGCCGCAACCAGGAGCGCCCCGAGACCTGCCCCCACAAGCACGTCACCCCGGCTGGCGTAGAATGTCGGCGCATCCACGAGTCCGGTGCGTGAGATGAGTACGCCGGATTGACGCGGCGAGAGGGTCGCCCGCACCCGGCCGGCCGGGTCGATCACCATCGACAGCCCGGTGTTGGCGGCACGGACGACCCAGCGCCCTGACTCCACCGCGCGCAGCACCGCGTGCACCGCATGTTGCGCGGGTCCAGCGGTCCCGTCAAACCACGCATCGTTCGTCATCACGGCGAGCACCTGTGCTCCATTTCGGACGAGCTCACGGGTCACATCGGGGAAGATCGACTCAAAACAGATCGCCACACCCACCCGCCCCACCGGAGTCCACAGCGGTTCGTACCTCGTGCCGGGCAGAATCCCCGTCTCCCCGAACGCGACGAGCCGGACCTTGTCGTACCGGCTGACCGCCGTCCCCGACGGTGCCACCGCGACGGCGATGTTAGACGCGCCGTTCTCCAGACTGCTGGCAATGATGGTGGCGCGTGCCTGGTGGGCCCACCGTCCCACCTCGACGAGCGCCCCGCCCGGGCCGAAGAGGTTCAGCGGGAGGGCGGTCTCCGGCAAGACGATCAGATCAGCGCCACGCCGGCCACCGTCTCCCACAAGCCGCTGCAGCGCGCGCATGTGATCGGCTGCCAGCGCCGGATCGAACTTCTGCGCCTGCGGAACGTGCGGTTGGACGGCCGCCATTACAACCGGGCCTTCGCGCACGGTGTGAACCTGCCGGATGCCCCACCCGATGGCCAGCATGAGCGCAAGGACTGGGAATATGATCGGAGCCGGACGCCTGATCAGCCCCACGCCTGCCAGCGATACACCGGCCAGAGCCACCAGAAACGACACGCCGTACACGCCCGCGTACCGGGCCACCTGCAATACTGGGAGAGACCGATGCTGCGTCAGGCCCAAGAGCGCCCAGGGGAATCCAAGAACTCCAGCGGATCGCAGGTACTCCAGACCCGTCCAAGCGATGGCGGCCAGCCAGACCCACCTCCATGTCTGGCGGCCGCCCACAGCCCAGCGGGTGACAACCGCGAACGCCGCCGGGTACAGGGCGAGGTACGCCGCCAGCAGCACCCAGGGCAGCAGCCCAAAGACGCGGATCCACGCCAGAATACCCGCGAATGCCAGGCCCCCGGCCAGATAGCCGAGCCCGAACACCTGGCGCATCGGGCGCCCGTGAATCGCCAGGACGAGTGGTGTGAGGGCAACCCAGGCCAGCCAACCAACATCAAACGGCGGGAAACTCAGGATCAAAAAGAAACCGGTGAGAATCGCGAGGGCGGGTCTTCCCAGTCTCCCCAGTCTCCCCAGTCTTCCCAGTCTAAATTCAATCGAGTCGATAGACAGGGAAGACTGGGTAGACCGGGGAGACTCGATTATTCGTCCTTGCCGTGGCACTTCTTGTACTTCTTCCCGCTGCCGCACCAGCACGGGTCGTTGCGACCGATCTTCCGCCGGTCCGCAGCCGGGTCGATTGTCGCGGCGTGCCGTGGCGTCCCGCCGCCCGCCGCGCTGGCGACTGCGGCCGGCTCGCGGGCAGGGCGTGCTCCGGGCATCACGGCCGGCCGGCGCGGCCCTGTACCAGATGGTACAGGGCGCGGGGCCAGCGAGGCGCCGGGTTCTACCTGGAGCCGGAGGAGCACCTGCACCGTCTCCTCCTGAATCTCGGTCAGCATCTGCTGGAACAGGTCATACCCCTCCCGCTGGTACTCGATCAGCGGGCTGACCTGGGCATAGGCGCGCAACCCAATCCCTTCACGCAACGCCTCCATGGCATACAGGTGGTCGATCCACTTCCGGTCGATGGTCTGCAGGAGCACCAGCCGTTCTACCTCGCGGAGTTGTTCTACGCCGATCTCCTGCTCTTTGCGTTCGTACGCTCCCAGCGCCGCGGACTCCAGCCTCTCCTTGACGTCCTCGCGGCTGGCATCCTCTGCGACCGGGACGTCGGCCAGCGCCGGAATCAACCTCGCCGCGAACTCCCGCAACCCCTCCAGATCCCACTCCTCGGGCCGGGCATCGGCGGGACAGTGGGCATCCACCAGGGTCCCCAGCAGCCGCTCGATCATGTCCAGCACGTTCTCGCGTACGTTGTCGCCGAACAGGGCCTTGCGCCGCTCTCCGTAGATGACCTTGCGCTGCACGTTCAGGACGTCGTCGTATTCCAGCACATGCTTGCGGACGTCGAAGTGATATTGTTCGACTTTCTTTTGAGCGTTCTCGATCTGCCTGGTCACCAGCCCGTGCTCGATCGGCGTGTCCTCGTCGATGCCCAGCCGGTCCATGATCGCCGCCACGCGCTGGCCGGCAAACAGCCGCATCAGCTCGTCGTCCAGGCCCACATAGAAGCGGGAGGACCCGGAGTCGCCCTGCCGGCCGGTACGACCGCGGAGCTGGTTGTCGATCCGGCGGGCTTCATGGCGCTCAGTGCCGATGACATGCAGCCCACCGAGCGCGCGGACCTTGTCCCCCTCCGCCTGATCCGGCGGGTTGCCTCCCAGGAGGATGTCCACGCCCCGCCCGGCCATGTTCGTCGCGATCGTCACCGCGCCAAGCCGGCCAGCCTGGGCGATGATCTCCGCCTCGCGTTCGTGCTGCTTGGCGTTGAGGATCTCGTGGGGCACGCCGCGCCGGCGGAGCATCTCGCTCAGCTGCTCGTTCTTTTCGATGCTCCGCGTCCCCACCAGCACCGGCCGGCCGCGTCTGTGCCACTCCTCAATCTCCGTCACCACCGCACGGAACTTGGCCCGTTCGGTTTTGTAGATGAGGTCGGGCGCGTCCTGGCGGATCATCGGCTTGTGCGTGGGGATGACCACGACGGGGAGATTGTATATTTTCTGGAGCTCTTCTTCCTCTGTCTTGGCCGTGCCGGTCATCCCGGCCAGCTTGGCATACATGCGGAAGTAGTTCTGAATGGTGATGGAGGCCAGGGTCTGGCTCTCACGCTCGATACGGACGTTCTCCTTCGCCTCAATGGCCTGATGCAGCCCGTCGGAGTACCGGCGGCCCAGCATGAGCCGTCCGGTGAACTCGTCCACGATGATCACCTGGCCGTCCTTGACCACGTAATCTACATCTTTCTTGTAGCAGGCGTGCGCCCGCAGCGCCTGCTGGAGGTGATGCATGAAATCCACGTGCTCGATGTCGGCCAGATTCTCGACACCCAGCGCTCGCTCGGCGCGTGTCATCCCCTCCTCGGTCAGCGTTGCCGTCTTGAGTTTCTCGTCCACGGTGTAATCGCGGGAAGCGACCAGGCGCTCGACCAGTCTGGCAAAGTCGTAGTACTTCTTGGTTGACCCCTCCACCATGCCGGAGATGATCAGCGGCGTCCGTGCCTCATCAATGAGAATGAAATCGACCTCATCGACGATGGCGTATCCCAGCTCGCGCTGGCCCAGGTCCTCGGGCCGCAGCGCCATGTTGTCGCGCAGGTAGTCGAACCCGAACTCGCTCACCGTCCCGTAGGTGACATCGGCCTGATACGCCTCCCGGCGGGTCACCGGCCGGAAGTGGTTCAGGCGGTCATCGGCGTGCGCTTGCGGATCGGCGTAGCCGGGATCGTACAGCCCGCTGAACTCGTGCGCAATGGCTGCCACAGACAACCCCAGAGCGTGGTAGATGGGCCCCATCCAGCCCGCGTCGCGGCGGGCCAGGTAGTCGTTCACGGTCACCAGGTGGACCCCGCGGCCGGCCAGGGCGTTGAGATACACCGGCAGCGTGGCGACCAGCGTTTTCCCCTCCCCGGTCCGCATCTCGGCGATCTTGCCCTGGTGCAGCACCATGCCCCCGAGCAACTGCACGTCGAAGTGACGCTGCCCGAGCGTGCGCCGCGACGCCTCGCGCACCACCGCGAACGCCTCGGGGAGGAGATCGTCGAGCGTCTCCCCCGCGCTGAGCCGCTCCTTGAACTCGGTGGTCTTTCCGGCAAGCGCCTGGTCGGAGAGCGCGGAAATCTCCGCCTCCAGCGCGTTGGCCATCTGGAGGAGTGGCTGGATCCGCTGAAGTTCGCGCGCCGTGGAATCGCCCAGCAGCCGCGCCAAAATGCTACTCATAGCGGAGTTATTATAGCATCTTGATGCGAGCGACCTCGTCCGGAGTTGAAAAGTTGAAGAGGTCGTTCAGCGTCCGAGCAGCGAGGACACGGTCCGATTCGTAGCATCGAGGATGGCGCGCACGACCGCTCCGCGAGGATCGTCACGCACGAGGGATGATCCAGCAAGTATCTCCTCCTCGCGGCCGGCCAGTGATACCACGGCGACGACCACTTCGTGGCCCCCAATCCTCGAGAGCATCACCCCGTCAAGCAGGAAGAGACCGCTGGCCCGCAGATAGATTTCGAGCGCGCGCAGGGTGGCTTCGGCGACAAGTTCCAGGCGGTTGCGGGTGGCATTGGGGCCGCTGCTGATGCCTTCGTACATCAGCCCCTCGTCCTCCAGTTGTACTTTGACCTCTGCGGCGTTGCGGAGGGCGGAGACGCTCAACCCAACAAACTTCAAGCGCGCCTGCTCCGGGGGGGCGCTCTCCTCGGTGCGCTGCTGCGCGGCGACCCGCACCTGCCGCGGCTCCAGTTGCACGCCGAGTTCAGCCGCCAGGGCGGAGACGACGTCCACGGCAATCACCTTGGGACTGCGGTCCGGACCCCCCAGGACGTGGACAAGACGGATCGCCCCGGCGTCGTCTGTCTCCACCCGCACCGCTTTCACGCCGCGCAACTTGCGCAGCACGGCTTCAGCGGCCTCGGTCGGCGATCCCCCCTGTTCTGGCACGTCTGGCACCCCACACCCCAACTGACGGAAGCGGGAAACGGGAAACAACCGCTTTCAGTCGCCTGGCCCTGTTTCCCGTTACCTGTTTCCCGTTTCCGTTCTCATGGTTCCGGCTCGATCACCCCGTACCCCCCGTCGTTCCGCCGGTACACGACGTTGACCTCCATCGTGCTGCCATTGCGGAAGACGAAGAAGTCATGGCCCAGCAGTTCCATCTGCAGCACGGCATCCTCCTGCGTCATCGGCTTCATCGCAAAGCGCTTGGTCCGCACGATCCCCCCTCCAGGCGGACCCGCGCGCAGCGCGGCCTCGGCGGAGCTGTGGAGTCTGGCCTTGCGGCGGGACTCTTCGATGCGCCGCTTGAGAATCATCTTGCTGCGGTACTTCTCGATCTGCTTCTTCAGTTTCGCCACCACCAGGTCGATGGAGGCGTACATGTCGGACGACGCGTCCTCTCCACGCAACACGACGCCGTCCCCCCGCACCGTGATCTCAACCACCTGCGCCTTGCCCAGCCCGCCGCGGCGCTCCACGCTCAGCACCACCTGGGCATCCTGTACCTGGTCGAAGTACCGCGCGATCTTGCCGATCTTTGTCTCGGCGTAACCGCGCAGGGCTGGAGTGACATCCATGTGCTTGCCCTGTACGATGACGTGAAGCGGTCGGAGCTCCCTGGTTCGCGCCACGAACATACCTCTCCATTAGAGGTTCGACAACTCATAGAGGTTCTCCCGGCCTGTTTGGTCCCTTGGTCTCAGGGCGACCAAGCATGGGGGATGAAGAGTGATTCGGCCAGGCGGATGGCGTAGCGGTCGGTCATCCCGGCCAGGAAGTCTCCGATTACGCGGCGCACGGGCTCCCCCCGCGCCATAAGATCCTGGTACTCCGGCGAGACCTCGTCGGGGTGGCCGAGGTAGTAATCATACAAGGCCGCCACGAGGCGCTTCGCTTTGGCCACCTCCACCACGGCGGACGGCCCTCGATACACTCGCTCGGTGAGGAAATCCACCAGCGCATTCAGGGCCAGGCGGACGTCTTCGCTGGGACGGATGATGCGCTGATCTCCGCTGCTCGCCACCAGATCCCGCACCAGGCGGCCCAGCCAGCCCCCGTGCGCGGCCCCCAGCACCTCGCGCACCGGGACCGGGACGTCCTGCTCGGTGATCAACCCGGCGCGGATCGCGTCATCGGTGTCATGGTGCACGTAGGCAATCCGGTCGGCCAGCCGGACCACCTGTCCCTCGAACGTGGCCGGGAGTGTTCCATCCGGCCGGTCGTCTGCGGCCGGCGGCAGTTCGGCCAGACCTTTGGAATGACTCCCGATCCCGTCGCGCACTTCCCATGTCAGGTTCAGCCCCCGCACCGGCGTTCCGCCGGCCGGCGTCCGGATCTCCAGCAGGTGCACGACGCGCAGGCTTTGCTCGTAATGGCGGAAGCCGCCGACCGGTCGCATCATCTCGTTAAGGGCGTCCTCCCCGGCGTGCCCGAACGGCGGATGCCCCAGGTCGTGCGCGAGGGCGACGGCTTCGGTGAGGTCCTCGTTGAGCCGCAACGCGCGGGCGACGGTGCGGGCCACCTGCATTACCTCCAGCGTGTGGGTCAGGCGCGTCCGATAGTGATCCCCCTCCGGCGCGAGGAAGACCTGGGTCTTATGCTTCAGCCGGCGGAAGGCCTTGCTGTGAATGATGCGATCACGATCGCGCTGAAAACAGGTGCGCAGGTCATCCTGCGGCTCAGCCGTCTCGCGTCCTTTCGAGGCGGACGCCAGGGCAGCGCGAGGACTGAGCCACTCGCGCTCCCGCTCTTCGGTGATTTCTCGGGGGGTTGGCATGCAAAGCGAAAACCGTCTCCTTAGTCTCCTCGGTCTACTTAGTCTACTTGGTCTGCAAACCCCGCGTGGTGTGGAGCAAGGAGACCAAGTAGACCAAGAAGACCAGGCAGACCAAGTAGACGCAGTTCGTTAGATATCTTTCGCTGTCGCCGTCTTCTCCTTCAGGCGTGCCTGCGCCGCAGCGAGCCGGGCGATCGGCACGCGGAAGGGCGAGCAGGAGACATAATCCAGCCCGATCTGGTGGCAGAACTCGACCGAGGATGGGTCGCCGCCGTGCTCACCACAGATGCCCACCTCCAAATCAGCGCGGACCTTCTTCCCCAGCCTCGCGCCCATCTCCATCAGCTTACCGACCCCGCTACGGTCCAGGACCTGGAATGGGTCGTCTGTGAGGATGCCCTTTTCCAGGTATTGATTGAGGAACTTCGCCTGCGCGTCGTCGCGGCTGAACCCAAAGATGGTCTGCGTGAGATCGTTCGTCCCAAACGAGAAGAACTCCGCGATCTCGGCGATCTGATCGGCCACCAGGCAGGCGCGCGGGATCTCGATCATGGTGCCGAAGAGGTAGCGCACCGACACCCCGGCCTCCTTCACGATCTGCGCCGCGACGGTCACCAGTTGCTGGTGCACAAACTGCAACTCATTGGGATGGCCCACCAGTGGAATCATGACCTCCGGGATGACGTCGATGCCCTCGTCGCGCTTCACCTCGACCGCCGCCAGGAGGATGGCGCGGACCTGCATCTCATTGATCTCGGGATAGAGGATACCCAGCCGGCACCCGCGCAGGCCCAGCATTGGATTGAACTCGTGCAGCATCTGCACCCGGCGCAACAGGGCTTCTTTCTCCTGCAACCCATCCGTCTCGCCGCGCGCTCGCATCTCGGTGACTTCGACGAGCAAATCTTCCATCCGCGGCAGGAACTCGTGCAAGGGCGGGTCCAGTAGACGGATGATCACGGGCCGGTTGCCCATCTCGCGAAAGATCCCTTTGAAGTCTTCCTTCTGGAAGAGCAGCAAGCGGTCCAGCGCCGCCCGCCGCTCTCCCTCCGTGGCCGCCATGATCATCTGCTGCATGATCGGCAGCCGCTCGGCTTCCATAAACATATGCTCGGTCCGGCACAGACCGATCCCTTCCGCGCCAAACTCTAGCGCCTTGCGTGCGTCCCGCGGGTAATCGGCATTCGCACGCACGCCCAGCGTCCGGACCTGGTCGGCCCACCGCAGCAGCTCCTCGATTTCCCCCGCCAGCGACGGCTCGATGACGGGCACCTCCCCCAGGATGACCTCACCGGTGGATCCGTCGATCGTAATCACGTCCCCCTGATGGATGACCACATCGCCGGCCGCGAGTTGCCCGGCCTCCTCATCGATGCGCAGCGATTCCGCCCCGACCACGGCAGGCTTCCCCATACCGCGGGCCACAATCGCGGCGTGGCTGGTCATCCCGCCGCGGCTGGTGAGTACGCCCTGCGCGGCCACCAACCCGTGAATATCGTCGGGGTTGGTTTCCGGCCGCGCCAGAATGACCTTGCGCTGCGTTGCCAGCTTGACCGCCTCGTCGGCGTCAAACACGATGGCGCCGGAGGCCGCTCCCGGACTGGCGGCCAGGCCCTTCCCCACGACGCGGCGCGGGGCGTCTGGATCGAGCCGCGGATGCAGGAGCTGTTCCAGCGACGCCGGCTCCGCGCGCAACAGCGCCTCTTCTTTGGTGATCAGCTTCTCGTGCACCATGTCGACGGCAATCTTGACCGCGGCCTGTCCGGTGCGCTTCCCGCTGCGCGTCTGCAACAGGTAGAGCGTGCCGTGTTCGATGGTGAACTCGACGTCCTGCACGTCGCGGTAGTGCTTCTCCAACAGCGCACACACGTCCATGAACTGCCGGTACGCCTGGGGGAGATCCCGGACCAGCTCGCCGATGGGCTTGGGCGTGCGGATGCCGGCGACGACGTCTTCCCCCTGCGCGTTGAGCAGGTACTCCCCGTACACCTTTTTCTCGCCCGTCGCCGGATCGCGGGTAAACGCCACCCCGGTGCCGGAGGTTGGCCCCAGGTTGCCAAACACCATGGTCTGCACGTTCACCGCCGTGCCCAGATCATGAGGAATCTTGTTAAAGTTCCGGTAGGTGATGGCCCGGGGGTTGTTCCACGATTCGAAGACGGCGTGGATGGCCATCTCCAGTTGCTGCCAGGGATCCTCGGGGAACGCCTGGCCGGCACGCTCCCGCACCAGGCGGCGGTACTCCTCGGTCAGCGCTCCGAGGTCGCCGGCGCTCAGCTCGGTGTCCTGTGTCACCCCACGCGCTCGCTTGGCGGCCAGGAGGATGTCCTCGAAGAGCTCGTGCTTCAGCCCCAGCACCACGTTGCCAAACATCTGCATGAACCGGCGGTAGGAGTCGTAGGCAAATCGCGCATCGCCCGATGCCCGCGCCAGCCCCTCCACCGTCGTCTTGTTGAGCCCCAGGTTGAGGACGGTGTCCATCATGCCCGGCATGCTAAACTTCGCACCGGACCGCACGGACACCAGCAATGGTTTGGTGGCATCGCCGAAGCGCTTGCCGGTCCGTTCCTCCAGCAGGCGCATCTTCTGCCTGACCTCATCCATCAGGCCGGCGGGGAACTGCCGGGACCGGCGGTAGTACTCTAGACAGGCCTCGGTGGTAATGGTAAACCCAGGCGGTACCGGCAGGCCGATGCGGCTCATCTCGGCCAGCCCGGCGCCCTTCCCACCCAGCAGATCGCGCATTGTCGCGTTGCCCTCTGCAAAGAGCATCGTCCATCGGCGCCGCCCTGCGCCGGATGGTGCAGGGCCGCTCCGCGGCTTGCTTGCCCCGGAGGCGGCGCGGGTCGCCCGTGTCTTCGGCACCCGCGTGGCCTTCTTACTCCGTACCTGTGCCATACCCTCACCTCATCGTCATCTGGTGCTCGCGGTCAGCGAGCGGCCTGTACCTTCTTCGTGGTTTTCGCTCGCCGTTCCCCGTCCGGCGTGCTCGGCTGATCCGAGGCCACAACCACCTTCGAAAAGTCCGCCACAAGGCGGAAGGCCTCGACCGCCAGACGCAGCAGCGCCAGGCGGTTGGCCCGCACCGCCGGCTGGGGCGCCATGATGAGCACAGCGTCGAAGATGCGATCCACCGGCTCGGTTAACGCCAGCAACTCGCCCAGCGCGTTGAGATAGTCGCCACCGGCAATCGCCGTGCGGACCCGTGAGGAGACCCGGATCGCCGCCTCATGCAGCCGGTGCTCAGCCGGGACTTCAAACTTCTCGGGATCCACCTGTGAGGCCGCCTCCGCACTCAGGATCCGGGAGGCGCGATCGTATGCAACATAGAGGTGGGCGAATTCGGGGCGCCCGGCGAACGCGCTGAGCGCCTGCGCCCGGTCCGCGGCGGCCAGCAGGTCATCCCCGCTGACGGCCACGGCGGCATCGACCAGATCATACCGGACGCCCTGGTCGATCAACATGGCCCGCAGTCGCTGCCGCAGGAAGTCCACGACGAGGTCGAGCACTTCCGGCCCCCAGCGCCGGCCGTATCCCGCCGCAGCCGCCTCCGCGAGCGCGCGCAGTGGCATGCGCAGCCGCAGCATCTGAATGATCTCCACGATGCCCTGCGCCGCGCGGCGGAGCCCGTACGGGTCCTGTGAGCCGGTCGGCACCAGCCCTACGCCGACGATCCCTACCAGGGTGTCAATCTTGTCCACGAGTCCCAGCAGTGCGCCGACCTGTGTCTTTGGCGCAGCGTCTCCCGCCCGCGCCGGCCGGTAATGCTCCCCGATCGCCCGCGCCACCTCCGGGGGCTCGCCGTCCAGCTCCGCGTAGATCTGGCCGATCACACCCTGCAGCTCCGGGAACTCGCCGACCATCTTGGTAACCAGGTCCGCCTTGCACAGCGTCGCCGCCCGGAGGAGCGCCTCCGTCGTGCGGCCATCGAGCAGCAGGAGCCCTGACACGTGCCTGGCGAGCGCCACCAGGCGGCGCGTCTTCTCCGCCATCGTGCCGAGTTGAGCCTGGAACAGGAGGCCGTCCAGCTTGGGGAGATAATCCTCCAACCGGTGCTTGCGATCTTCCTGGACGAAGAAGCGGGCGTCGGCCAGCCGCGCCCGCAACACCCACTCGTGGCCCTGGCGGACCGTCGCCAGGTGGCGGGCATCGCCGTCTCGCACGGCCAGGAAATACGGCAGGAGGCGTCGTCCGGCGTCCTCGATGGCAAAGTACTTCTGATGGTGCTGCATCACCGTCACGAGCACGGGACCGGGGAGCGTGAGGAACTCACGATCGAATGCGCCGCGCAGTGCCTGCGGGTGCTCGGTGCTCATCACCAGCTCGTCCAGCAACGCCGGGTCCAGCACCGGGACGCCGCTCACCTGCTTGGCCAGCGCGGTCGTCTGCTGAACAATCACCCGCCTGCGTTCATCTTGATCGACGATCACACCAGAAGACTTCAAAACCTTCAGGTACGCCTGCGCGCTGGCGACCGCCCGTGGCCCGCTCCCCAGAATGCGGTGACCTCGGGTAGTGCGCCCGGCCCGCACCCCCGCCACCTCCACGCGCAGGACGGTTCGCCCCAGGAGCGCCACCATCCACCGGATCGGCCTGGCGAACCGTGCCTCGCCCTCGCCCCACCGCATCATCTTGGAAAACGACAGCCGGGTGACCACCCCGGTGAGTGCCCCGGGGAGCACCTCGGCGCTGTGCTTCGGGCGCTCTTCGACCACTGCGACCGCGTACCGTTTGCCCTCCACCTCGCGTGCCTGAAGCCGCTCCACCGGCACGCCCTGAGCCCGGGCAAATCCGATCGCGGCCTGGGTGGGACGGCCCTCGGCATCAAATGCCGCCTGGGCGGCCGGACCGCGGACCTCGCGCACCATCGGACGCTGGCGCGAAGCCACACCCATGCACACCACGGCCAGCCGGCGGGGAGCGCCGTAGGTCCGAATGACCCCGGCGTCGATGCGCAGCGCGGCCAGGGCCGCGCGCATCCCCTCGGCAAGTTGCTGCAGCGCCGGCGCAATGTCGTGGGGAGGAAGCTCCTCAGTCCCGATTTCAAGAAGCAGGTCAGGCACGCGCCCCTCCTGCCCTGCCTGCGGCCGGACGGGCCCTGCCCGGCCTCCGGTTCGCGGCGGTGCGCAGCAATGGAAACCCTAGCTCCTCACGTCTGGCCACATAACGTTCGGCGCAGCGGTGCGCCAGCTGCCGGCAGCGGGCCATGAGCGTCGTGCGCTCCGCCACGCCGATCGCCCCGCGGGCGTCGAGCAGGTTGAACAGGTGTGAGCATTTCAGGACGTGATCATAGGCTGGGAGCACGAGCCCCGCGTCCAGGAGCCGGCTGGCCTCCGCTTCGCCGGCCGCGAAGCCTGCGCGCAGTGTCTCGACGTCAGCACGGTCAAAGCTGTAGGCAGACTGCTCGGCCTCGTCCTGAAGGCGCAGTTCTCCGTACGTCATGCCGGGAGCCCACTCGATCTCGAACGCGCTGGAGCGGCGCTGGATGAACATGGTGATACGCTCAAGACCGTACGTGATCTCGACCGACACGGGCTTGGCCTCCAGCCCGCCCATCTGCTGAAAGTATGTGAACTGCGAAATCTCCGCTCCGTCAAGAAATACCTGCCAGCCCAGCCCCGACGCGCCGAGGGTCGGCGCCTCCCAGTCATCCTCGAGAAACCGCACATCGTGTTCGCGGAGCCGGATGCCTAACTGGACGAGGCTGCGCAGGTACCGGTCCTGGATGTCGTCTGGTGACGGCTTCAGGACCACCTGATACTGGTAGTGCTTGAAGAGACGGTTGGGATTCTCTCCGTACCGGCCATCCGCCGGCCGGCGGGACGGCTGCACGAAGGCGACCCGCCAGGGCTCCGGCCCCAGCGCCCGCAGGAACGTGGCCGGGTGCATCGTCCCGGCTCCGACTTCCAGATCGTACGGCTGCTCGATGACGCAGCCCTGTGCGGCCCAGAACCGCTCCAGGGCCATGACCACGTCTTGAAACGTCAGGACAGACATCTCAGGAAAATGAAAAAAGCCCACCCGTCTCGGGGACCGAGGGCTCCCTTTCTTCCATCATTGTCGCAAAAACTACGTTGGAACGTTGAAGCGTTGGAGCGTTGAACCGGAGTATGATTGAAATCGTCCTCTTCGCTTCAACGATTCAACTTTCCAACGTTTCAACATCGTTAGCCAATTCCGAGCGGTTCTTCGTTCCGCTCGCGCCGGCGGACCGACGGCATCGGCACGGTGGAAAGGATCGCGGCCACCGCAAAGGCCACCGCACCGGCGACGGCCCAGGACACGGGGAGTTCCACGACCCGGTCGTCCGTCTTCACCCGGATCAACCCGTCGGGGCCCGGCCGGATCACTCCGCGTGCCTCTTCCAACGCCGTCCCCAGCTGCAGCAGCGCGTGGCGCGCCCGCTCCAGATCAATTTCCAACACAGTCACCTCCGCCTTCTACACTATAACACACGGGAACGCAGGAACACGGGAACGCAAGTGAACGTGCTCCTACCCTGTTCCTCCCACTCCTCCACGATGCGATAGGTGTCCTGAGTTGATTTTCCGCGTTCCCGCGTTCCCCTGTTCCCGCATTCCCGTGATTTTCCTGATGACCTGCAGGCTCTTCAACTTGGTCTCCAGCCGGTACTCGAGATATCGCTGCAGGAGTCCGCTCACCTCGGCCCGTTGCCGCGGGTCCAGGACCAGTCGGGCAAGCACCTCAGGCTGGCTGTGCAGGAGGTACCCGATCGCCCGCAGCGCGCCCGCAGACGCCATCACCGCATCGGGATCCCGCGGCCGGTCGGCCTCGCACAGCACTCCGCCGAGCGCGTGGCTGAAGGCCGCCCCGTTGCGGACGGGCTTCCCGCACACCTGACAGGCGTCGGTCGTCGGCGCGTAGCCGCTGTGCACCAGCACCTGCGCCGCAAACCACAATCCGATGACTTGAGGGTCGCCGGTCTGCATCAGATCCAGCGCCGCACGCAGGCTCCTGAAGAGGTCGGGAGCCGGTTCGCGGTCGGCGGTGGAACGGTCGACGAGCTCAACGGCAAACGCCGCGTACCCGAGCCGGTCCAGATTCTGCCGCAGCATCGAGAACGTGGCGGCCACTTCCACCTGAGACACCACATCGAGCGTCCGGCCGACAGCCAGCAAGGCGCGCACGTGTGAGAAGAGTTCCAGCCGGCCCACAAACCGGCTCTTCATCTTGCGGGCCCCTCGGGCCGCCACCGTCACTTTGCCGTGGTCAAGACAGAACAGAGTCACCAGGCGGTCCGCCTCGCCTAGATTGGCGCGGCGGATGACAATTCCCTCGGCCTTGTAGACCGGCATGGCCCGCGGCCTAGAGCCCCAACCGAATGAGCGCCGCCGTCAGCACAACCATCACGATGACCGTCACCGAGGCGATGGCGTTAAATACCCACGAGTTCCTGTACGCTCCCATCAAGCGGGTGTCATTGGTCAGCAGGATCAGGAAGATCAGGACAAACGGCAGCAGGATCCCGTTGAGGATCTGCGAGAGCAGCATGACCCGCACCAGCGGGAGTTCTGGAATGAGGACGACCAGCCCGGCGGCTCCCAGCATAACCGCAAAGATGCCAAAGAAGGCGGGCGCGTCCCGCACGGTCCGGTTGAGCCCAGCCTCCCATCCGAATGCCTCGCACACGGCATAGGCCGTGGACAGCGGAATGATCGCCACCGAGAAAATGGCCGCGTTGAGCAGGCCGACGGCAAACAGCAGGGACGCGTAGCGCCCGGCAAGCGGCGCCAGGGCCACGGCGGCGTCCTTGGCATCGCGAATCTCGATCCCGTGCACAAACAGCGTCGCTCCGCAGGCCACGATGATGAAAAATGCTACCACATTGGTGGTGATCATCCCCAGGTAGGTGTCCAGCCGTGTCAGGCGGTACTCCTCTGCCGTCAGGCCCTTGTCTACCACCGCCGCCTGCTGGTAAAACTGCATCCACGGCGCAATCGTGGTACCGATTACGCCGATGGTCATCGCCACAAACTTACCGTCCCAGCCGTGTAACGTCGGAGTGACTACGGCCCGCAGGACCTCGCCCCACGGCGGCCGGGCCAGGATGGCGGAGAGGATATACGTCGCGTATATCAACGTCGCCACCAGGAACACCCGTTCCACAAACCGGTAGTTCCCGCGGACCACGAGCACCAGGA
>Ga0209266_1000606_pt1 | contig 26861 bp, 26 predicted proteins | sample GraSoiAngelo_132_FD_185889 | JGI IMG/M metagenome (GOLD analysis project Ga0209266, IMG submission 185889) | Grasslands soil microbial communities from the Angelo Coastal Reserve, California, USA - 14_0929_02_40cm (SPAdes) (version 2) | ecosystem: Environmental > Terrestrial > Soil > Grasslands ...
CGGAGGCGATGATGGCCGCTTCCGTGCCGATCTTTCGGGGGACGGCCTCGCCTCCGATCTCTTCGCCCTCCAGGATCAACACGACGCCGAACGGTTCGTCGTGTGCGAGGCAGCGGCCGATCATTTCGCGGTATCGCGGTTCGAAAATCTGGAGTGCCAGTGTCGCCTCCGGGAACAGGACGGAATGCAGCGGGAACAGAGGGAGTCGCACGCGGGCCCCGCAATTCCGCGGGAGGGCATAAGCCTTCGTCAACTTGGGTCCCTTTTGGTAATCGCTCCCCCGTGCCGACAGGCTCTTACCGGCCTCCTAATGACCATCAAGACGGCTCGGACATTTCGGCGAGCATATTTGACTCCGGCGGATTTTCACTTTCGGGCACCTCTCCGAGGAGGTTTGACCCGAGGAAACGCTTTGTGGAGGGAGCCATGGAAACACACCGCTCCCTCGTATTCATGGTCAAGTGGCAGAATACACAGTTGGACTGGCTTCTCACTGAATTCCGGCTCCTTGTGAACGAGTCGATCCGCATCGCCCTGAGAGAAGACATCCGGTCTCGCGCGCGCCTCACCCGGACGGCGTACCAAGACTTGAGCCATCGACATGTGGTCTACAAGCCATACATCACGTCCGCGTTCGAGGTCGCCCTCGGGTTGCTGAAGGCCCACCGACGGAGACTGAAACGAAGGAAGAAATCTTCTGTTCCGTACATGCGAAAAGTCATGCTCAAGGCGGAGAACCAGTCGTATCGGTTCGACCGCGAGACAGGATGCCTTCGGATTCCAATCCGCGGAACGGAGGGCGTTCAACTTCAACTGGCCTTGTCCGAATGGCATAGGTCGTTCTTGAGCGATGCCGCGTGGGGCCTCGGTTCTCTCACCGTAATCCCGGGCAAAATCGTCCTTGTTGTCCGGAGAGAGGCGCCGCAAACATTCCTACCGGAGGCGGCAATTGCCCTTGACACAAATGAAGATTCTATGGACGGAGTCGTCGCATCAGGCAACTACATGCCAGGAGCAAGCCTTCCGTTCGGTGGCGTCCGGCGAATCCAGGGAACCCGTTTCTGGCGACGTCGAAGACTTGCGCGGAACAAGAGGCACGACCGGCGAGTGATGAAACGCCTTCTTGGTCAGGAAGGACGGCGGGAGAGGAATCGCGTTCGTCAGAGAACTCCATCGATTTTCGAAACGACTCGTTGGGTTCGCACAAGATCGCCGGGCCGCGATTGTCCTCGAGGACCTGACGCTTCACGGTGCCGGCGGACAGTCCCATCGGATGAATCGTCGACTATCGTCCTGGCCCCGCAGCGAGATTCATCGTCAGATCGAGTACAAGGCCGCCCTCGCGGGGGTACCGATCATCAAGGTCAATCCTGCATGGACTAGTAAGACCTGCCCAGTGTGTGGCGCCCGGCGCCGAGATAGGGTGGGCAAGGTGTTCGTATGCCTGATGTGCGACTGGGAGATGGATCGGCAGATCAACGCAGGCCTGAACATCCTGAAAACCGCCTTGGCCTCGAACGAGGCCTTGGCAAGGGCTGTACGGTTCCAGCCCGGTGCCCTCCGCGATGATGTGGTGAGTCCCCTCTACGACCTCCTCCGAGAAGGAAAAGGCGCACGGGAGGAGCCGAGCGGAGTGGAGTTGCGTCACACACCATGTTGACGCGACAGAATTGTCACTTTGGATGAATGTCGAGTGCCACGACCCAAACGGTGCGACATCCGGGGCAGTGGACCTCGCGGTTCGTCGAGTCTCCTTCGTCCGCGAGCTTGAACGTGAAGAAGAGGGGATTGTTGCACCGCGGGCAACTGAAGTTCAACCCTCCGACCGTCATCGGTTCCCTCGATGGGCCGGGTCATCTTAAGGCTGCGTGAGGTCCCGGTAGATTTATGCAAGTCACGCCCTTGCGGACGCGTCGATGCTGCTCGAAAAAGTCGTGGCTCCCCCCCTCGACAACAATGCCTATCTCGTGATTGACGAGAAAAACATGCAGGCCGCGGTCGTCGATCCGGCGTTGGCGGGAGAAGACCTGTTGGGCCTCGCGGAGAAACATGGCGCCAAGATCGCCGTTGTCCTGAATACGCACGGCCACCCAGATCCAACAGCGGACGACGAATCCATCCGGAAAGCGACTGGGGCGAAGATCGCGATCTTCGAGCTGGACGCGCCCCGCTTGGAGAAGAACGCTCGAGAGACCCGTTGGTTCTTGCCCGCCCCTCCCCCGTCGGTGAAACCCGATCTTCTGCTGAAGGAAGGATCGGAGATCAGAGTGGGAGATCTGACGTTCCGCACCCTCCATACCCCCGGCCACACGGAAGGGAGCGCCTGTTTCTACGTCGCGTCCGAGGAAGCCCTGTTCACGGGCGATACGCTGTATGCGGGGTCCCATGGCCGCACCGACACCTTTGGCGGGAGTCCCGCGAAGATGGTGTTCAGCCTCCGCCGTCTCAAGGAACTTCCGCCGACGACCCACGTGTATCCCGGCCACGGTACCGAGACGATGCTCGGGGACGAGTCCTGGCTGACCGACGTGATGTATCCGATCCTGTGATCAGCGACGACCGCTCGCGGCCCGCCAGCTCCGCGCCGCTGGAATCCGATGGACGAGGCGGATCGGTGCGACTCGCCGGCCGACACCGAGGCCGAGTCGGCGGTACACGACCTTCATGCTGAACACGACGACGAGGAAGTAGGCATACAGGATGGGCAGGGTCACGGGCCAATAGTACTGCCAAAGGATCGCTACGAGGCTGACGATCGCCAGTGCGCCGACGACGATCCGCAGGACGAACGTCTCGATCGCGGAGCGGCTCAAAGGTCCCCCATCGACGCCGTAGTTCGTGTGACGCACCGGTTCCTGGAACGCGTGACGGGCCGACGCCCACACGCCGAAGATCAGGATTGGGGTGAGGACGGACATCGCGAGATGCGCCGGACCGGTCGTGATCGTGAGATCGATGATCCATGCCGAATACGCGATGAGCGCGGCCTGAAACACCCGCTTCCTCCGGTAGATCGGGAGGAAGTTCGGCATGATGACGGTCTTTAGAGTCCGCTTCACGAGCTCCGCCCCGAACGTGATGGACTTAGGGAGCCGCTTCGCCAGGGACGCCGCGATTCGGTCGGAACGACCCATCAGGATCGGCTGCAAGGAGCTCATCACGATGCACAGGATTCCGGCGAAGGGCGTGAGGTACTTCGCCGCGTAGTCGTTCGAGAGGTGAGGATTCGCCTGAATGGCGCGGGCACCGACCGTCGCATAGAGGATGGCCTCCTCGTTCCGCGCGATCATGCTCGTCCCGATCGCTGTGGACGCCCGCCCCGAGAAGCCGATGAAGTAGGCGAGCGCCGCGGTGAGGAACAGGTCGTTCAGCAGGATCAAGGGCGCCGCGATGAGCAGCATGGGCACGACGGATGAGAACGAACTCGGGTCGATCAGCATCCCGAAGCTGAGGAAGAAGATCGCGACGAACGCGTCTCGCAGGGATTCCATCTTCACTTTCAGACGGCCCGCGAGGTGCGTGTCCGCGAAGACCATGCCCATGAAGAACGCTCCGACGATGGCCGGAATTCGGAACGCCTCCGCGAGGGCCGCGGCAAGAAAGACGGTCCCGAGGGCGAAGAGGACGAACAGCTCCTCGCTCTTGATGCGTTCGAAGATCGCCGCGGTCCTGGGGACGACGACGGCGGCGAGGAGCGCGAAGAAGCCGATGAACAGCCCCACTCCAGCGAAGAGGCCACCGATGTTCACGGGTCCCTCGGCCGGGAGGATCATCCCGTTCGCCAGGGTGAGGATGAACATGGCGAGGAACGATTCGAGGATCACCATCCCGAGGATGAATTCGGTCTCCCTGTTCCCGAGTCGTTTCAGGTCGATCAACGACTTGGCCGCGATCGCGGAGCTCGACATGCCGATGACGCCCGCCATGAAGATCGTGTCGATGACAGGCCATCCCAGCCATGCTCCGATCACGAATCCCGCGAAGAAGTTCACCGCGAGGTTCGTCACCGCCAAGATCGCGGCGGCCTCTTTCGTCTTCATGAGTTTCGTGATGCTGAATTCCAGGCCGACGAAGAACAGGAGGAGGACAAGGCCTAGCTGCGAGATGCTCTGCAGGAACGCGCTGTCGGCGAGGATCCCGTCGTACGACGTGCCGAAGATGCGGAGATGGATGTTCGGCCCGATCAAGATCCCCGCGATGATGTAGCCGATGATGATCGGGATCCGGACCCGTGAGGCGAGTGCGGCTCCGATGAAGCCGACGCTGGCGATGACGCCGACATCGAACATGATGGACGTCGTCTCAATCACGCGGTGCGTCCCCTAGAGGAGCCAGCGCGATCGCTCGCGATTTTCGCGAGAGAACCCAGGTTCCCATCCCAATGGCGCATCGATCCTGTTCCTACAAAAAGCCGTTGTCAACGCGAGACGGACGCTGCCGTCCGAGGTTCCGACGGATGTCCGAGAGGAGCTTTATTACGCAAGCGAGGGTTCGGCGGACGATGGCCGACGACTGGCATTCCTTGCCGGCCGACGCCGTTCTCAAGCGACTTGACGCCTCCCCCTTGGGTCTCGATTCCCAAGAGGCGGCGCGTCGGCTGTCTCGGTTCGGGGCGAATGAACTCGTCCAGACGGCCCGGGTGAATCCCCTCCGGATCTTGCTGAGCCAGTTCCTGGACGTACTCGTGATTGTCCTGATCATCGCCGCGATCATTTCCGCGGCCCTTGGGCTCCTGCAGGGCGAGAACGCGGACCTGTACGACGCCGTGCTGATCATCGTGATCGTCGTCATGAACGCGATCCTCGGTTTCGTCCAGGAGTATCGAGCGGAACGGTCCTTGGAGGCTCTCAAGAACCTCGCCGCCCCAAAGGCGCACATCCTCCGCGAGGGAGGGATCGTCGCGGTGCCCTCTCGCGAGCTCGTGCCTGGCGACGTGGCCGTCCTCACTGCAGGTGATCGGATCCCCGCCGACGCGCGTCTCTTCGAGGTCGCGAGCCTCCGCGTCAACGAGGCGTCGCTGACCGGGGAATCCCTCCCGGTCAGCAAGGCGGTCGACGCGCTACCCCGCGATTCCTTCCTGGGCGACCGTAAGAACATGGTGTTCATGGGCACCGCGGTCGACGGAGGCCGCGGCAAGGCGGTCATCGTCGAGACCGGCATGGCGACCCAGCTCGGCACGATCGCGGGACTCGTCCAGCAGGAGACGAAGGAGGAGACGCCGCTTCAGAAGCAGCTGGACCGCCTCGGGAGGCAGATCGGGATCGCGGTCCTGCTTGCGGCGGGCCTCATCTTCCTCATCGGCGTCCTCCGGGACCCGGGTCACATCGAGCTTCTCTTCCTGACGGCAGTCGGACTTTCCGTGGCCGCGATCCCGGAGGGACTTCCAGCGATTGTGACAATCAGCCTCGCGTTGGGGCTCCAGCGGATGATCCGACGAGGCGCACTGATCCGAAAACTTCCCGCGGTCGAGGCCCTCGGCGCTGCTTCCGTGATTTGTTCCGACAAGACCGGCACGCTCACGAAAGGGGAGATGAACGTCCGGGTCTTGGTCACGGGGACCGTGGAATACGAAGTAATCGGGGAAGGCTTCAATCCGACTGGGACGGTCCGGACCGGTGGTCGGGTCGCGGATCTGACGGCTCACCCCGGATTGCAGCAGCTCCTCGAATGTGGGGTCCTGTGCAACGACGCGGTGCTCCGACAGGAAGGGACTCGATGGATCGTGGAAGGCGATCCGACGGAAGGCGCGCTCCTCGTGGCCGCGCGGCGTGCCGGCATGGACCCCACAGCCATCCGAGCGAGATGGCCGCGGGTCGCGGAGATCGCTTTCACCTCGGAGCGGAAGAAGATGTCGACCCTCCATGCGCAATTGCCCGAATCGGAGGGTCGTACGGTCCTTTCCTTGCCCGAGGGAGAGAGGCTACGCCGCCTCGCGGGAGTGCCCGCGATCCTCCATGTGAAGGGCGCGCCCGAGCGGATTCTCGCGAGCTGTTCCCACCACATCGTGGACGGAGAACGGAGACCTTTGTCCGAGTACGATCGGAGCCAGTACCAGTTCCGGAACCAGGAGTTGGCGACGCGGGCGTTCCGCGTGATCGGTCTTGCGGTGCGCGAATTTCACGGGGAGTTGCCGCCTCTGAAGGAGGACACGCTCGAGGCGGACCTCACGTTCCTCGGCCTCGCCGGGATGATGGATGCGCCCCGCTCCGACGCGATCGAGGCGATCCGTCGCTGCAAGAAGGCGCGGATCCGGGTCGTCATGATCACGGGGGACCACAAGCTCACCGCGATGGCGGTGGCCCGGGAAATGGGGATCCTCGGCGAGAGCGACCTCGCCTTCACCGGGGAAGAGCTCGAGAAGATGTCCGACGCGGACCTCGTACGTGAGGTGGAACGGATCCGGGTCTACGCGCGGGTCGCCCCGGAACACAAGATGCGCATCGTGGACGCCTGGAAGAAGGCGGGTCACATCGTCGCCATGACGGGCGACGGTGTGAACGACGCACCCGCCCTGAAGCGGTCCAATCTGGGCGTCGCGATGGGGATCACGGGGACCGACGTAGCCAAGGAGAGCGCGGACATGGTCCTCACCGACGACAACTTCGCGTCGATCGTCGCGGCGGTGGAGGAAGGCCGGGGGATCTATGAGAACATCCGGAAGTTCGTCGCCTTCCTCCTTTCCGCGAACGCGGGCGAGGTCCTGATCATGTTCATCGCGACCCTCGCCATCGGAGACCCCAGGTTCCTTCCGTTCTTCGCGCCGGTGCAGCTCCTCTGGATCAACCTCGTGACGGACGGTCTGCCCGCTCTCGCGCTCGGCGTGGACCCGTACCCGACGGACATCATGGACCGGCCGCCGCGCAATCCGAGGGAGGGCGTGCTCTCGAGGGACATCCTCTTCCTGATCTTCGTCGTCTCGGCGATCCTCACGGTCGGCACACTCGGCGTGTTCTTCCTCGAATTGCAAGAAGGCGCCGACGCCGTCCGAGCCCGGACTGTCGCCTTCACGACCATCGTGTTCTTCGAGCTGTTCCTCGTCTTCTCCATGCGATCTCCGCGCCAGACCATCTGGCAGATCGGTCTGTTCACGAACACGAAGCTCATCCTCGCCGTACTCGCATCCATGGCTCTTCAGGTCGCGGTCATCTATACGCCGTTCCTCCATGACGTGTTCGAGACGGAGGCGCTCTCCCCCCTCGATTGGCTCGAGACGGTCCTGATCTCCTTTACCGCGTACGCCTTCGTCGAAGTGCTCAAAGTCGTCCGGCATCGGATGAAGGCCTCGGCGTCATGATCGAGGTCGACGGAGCCCACGGCGAGGGAGGCGGCCAGCTGCTCCGCATGGCGGTCGCTCTCTCCGCGTTGACTGACACCCCGGTGCGCGTCGTCCGAATCCGAGCGGGCCGGCCGACGCCGGGCCTTGCCGCGCAGCATGTGACGGCCATCGATGCCGTTGCCAAGCTGTGCGGCGGCGAGGTGGCCGGCCTCGCGGTCGGATCGTCAACGATCGAATTCCGCCCGGGAGACAGCCTGGTGCCGGGTCGCTTCTCCTTCGACGTCGGGACCGCGGGCAGTGTGACGCTCATCCTGCAAGCCCTTCTCCCGGTGGCGGCCGCGGCTGGAGGGCCCGTTCGGGTGCGACTGGTCGGAGGCACGGACGTCCGCTGGTCTCCGCCCATCGACTACTTCGGCCGGGTCTTCTTGCCCCTCATCCGGCGGCTCGGGGCCCATGTGGACGTTGAAGTTCTTCGGCGCGGGTACTATCCGCGGGGCGGAGGGATTGTCGAGGTCGCGATTGCGCCGACTCGGTCTTGGTCGTCCTTTGTCCCGTCCGAAGGTGTGGATATCCAGCGCGTGCGCGGCATCGCCCACGCTTCCAATCTTCCCGAGGACGTCCCGAAACGAATGAAACACGCCGCACTCCGTCGCCTTCACGGCATTTCAGACGTGAAGGTCGAAGAACGCGTGTACCGCGGCGAGGAGGCGATCGGGCAGGGTGGCGCTCTCGTCCTCTGGGCGGAAACGACGGCTTCGCTCCTTGGAGCTGATTCCCTCGCGGAACGTGGCAAGCCCTCCGAGCGCATCGGGGAGGAGGCCGCTGCATCCCTTCGCGCGGAGATGGAGGCCGCAGCCGTCCTCGACGTCCACGCGGCGGATCAGCTGCTCGTGTACCTCGCCCGAGGAGACGGCCCATCCCGTTTCCGCGTCCAAGCCGTCTCCGGGCATTTGGAGACGATGATGTGGCTCATCCCGCAGTTCTTGTCGTGCCGATTCGCGGTCGCCCGAGACGGCAACGGGTGGCAAGTGCAGGTCGAGCCGGACGCCTAGCCGTACATGCTCGGTCGCGCGGGTTCGCTCGGTTTCTTCGCGACCTCGGTCTGGTGGTGGATCGACTTCAGCTGCATCTCGATGCGCTCCGCTTCCTCGTAGAGCGGTCGTGCGTCGAGCTCCGTGTGCAGCAGGAGCTTGTCGATGACCTCGATTGCGCGAGCCGCGGCCCGTGCGTCCGGATAGTCCGGATGGGCTTCGCTCAGGAGCGTGATCACGTCGAAGTCTCGCTTGCGTCCCTCGTTCAGGAGGACTCCCGCGACCCCGGTGATGACCCCTTCCTCGAAGACCGTGATGTTGTTCTTGCGGATCATGTCCATCGTCTTGTCCGTCGAGCCGATCCCGTAGACCTCGACCTGCCGGTCTCCGTCGTCCTCGCGGGCGTCGACAATGAGTCCCTCGGGGCATACGAGGAGGTTGCACCGGGCGTCCTGCGCCCAGTCGAGGACCGTCGCGGCGATCCCTTTGATCAAGTTCGGCGGCGGTTGGAATTCGGAGATGAAGACGACGATCTGGTCGCGGTCGTCCATCTTGGGTCCCGCGTAGATCCGGACGGGATTCATCGGCTGTCCGTCGCGGACCAGCGCCACGGTCGGAAAGTAGACGGAGTCCATGATGCCGATCTGGACCAGGTTCAGAGCGTTGATCAGATAGTTCGCGACGATCGAGCTCACGAGCCCGACGCTCGGGAATCCATCGATCACCGTTGCCCCGCGGAGGTCCATCCGCTTGAGCTCATAAATCTGGATGCCTTCCATCGGCGCCCGCGGTCCATCTCGGGAAGGTTACTTAAAGATGCGCGGGCCGAATCTGCGGCTTGAGAACACATCACTCCATAGGGAGGATTTCGTGCGTGTTGACAAATTCCACGCCACCTCGGCGGAGCATGATTCCGACCGTGCAATATTTCTCCGACGAGAGGTCGATCGCCCGCTTGACCGCCGAGTCCGGGATTCCCTTTCCGCGGATCCTGTAGTGAAGTCGGATCTTCGTGAAGACCTTCGGATTCTCCTTCGCTCGTTCCGCATCGGCCTCGATTTCGAGCGACGTGAAGGGGACGCGCTGCTTCCGAAGGATCAGGACGACGTCCGCGGCCGTACAGGCCATTGCCGATAGGAGCGCCCCTTGCACCGGGCTCGGACCCTGACGGGTCTCCTGATCGCCCGCATCGAAGAGGACCTCAGGCGCCTCCTCGGCCTTCGCTCGGAATCGCACCGCGTCGACGTGGACCAGATGGGCCTTCATCTTTGCCGCCGTTCCTCGCAGGTCGGCGCGCTAGATGAACTTCGCTCCGAACCCGCAAAGTTGTTATTCGGCCGGCCCATCGGTTGATCGTGCGACCGCGCGTGATCATCAATGCTGCGATGAGCGTCGACGGGAAGATTGCGCTTTCCGACGGCAAGACCGCGCGGCTGAGCAATGAAGAAGATCTCCGGCGAGTCCATCGACTCCGAGCCGAAACGGATGCGATCCTGGTCGGGGTCGGGACCGTCCTGATGGACGATCCGAAGCTGACCGTGAAACAGGAATTCGTTAAGGGTCGGAACCCTGTGCGAGTCGTCTTGGACAGCTACGGCAAGACGCCGGAAGGAGCGCATGTCCTCGATGGCACTGCGCCGACCCTCATCGTGACCTCGGAGGAATGTGATCGCACGTTCCCGAAGGCCGAGGTACTCCGCTGTGGGAAGGACGAAGTGGACCTCCCTCGTCTATTGGAGGAGCTCGGGAAGCGAGAGGTGAGGAGGCTCCTTGTCGAGGGGGGAAGCACCGTGATCGCGTCCTTTCTTTCCGCGCACTTGGCGGATGAACTCCTCGTGTTCGTCGCGAGCGCGGTCCTAGGAGGCCGCTCGTCGCCCACCCTCGCGAGCGGCCAAGGGGTTACTGAGTTCAAGGACGCGACTCGGCTCAGGTTGGATCGGGTCAAGCGGCTCGGGGATGGTCTCCTCCTCGAGTATGCGGTGATGCGGTGAGGCCTTCGGACGTCATCGTGACACCCGACTCGTTCCTCCGGTACCTCCGAAACCAACTGAAGTTGAGTCCCTCGGAAATCCGCCTGCCTCGTCGCGGGGTCATCGTGTTCGGGAGCGGCGACTTCGAGCTGTTCCGTCGCGCGCTTCGGGGAAAGCGAGCCCGTTGGAGCCAGTGGCAATGCATCGGTCACGCAGGGCGGAACCGAATTGCCCTCGAGCGGTCACAGATCGGCGGACCTGCGGTCGCAACGGTCGTCGAGGAGATGGCCGTGAGGGGAGTGCGCGACTGCATCACGTTCGGGGCTTGCGGTTCCCTGCGGGCCGACCTTCCGATCGGGAGCATTGTCTTACCCACGTTCGCATTCCCAGACGAGGGGACCTCGCGGCACTACGGTGCTCCGCGGCGACCCCGGCCCCATCGGGCGCTCGTTGACGCGATTCGCGCCGCGTGCGAACGTCACGGACTCCGTTTCTCGAAGGGAGGGGTGTGGACGACGGATGCGCCATATCGAGAATCCAAGAGGAAAGCTCGGCAACTCGCCGACCGCGGTGTGATTGCTGTGGAAATGGAGGCTTCCGCCGTGTATGCGGTCGCCCTGTACCGAGGAATGCGGAGCGCGAGCCTGATGGTCGTTTCCGACGAATTGGGCGGCAGCGAATGGAATCCTGGGTTCAGGAGTCCCGTGTTTGTCCGGGCAAAACGACGAGCGATGCGCGCGCTCTCCGACGCCCTCTCCAGGCCTTGGCCATGAACCTCCTCTGCGACCACATGCTCGGTAGCCTGGCCCGTTGGCTGCGATTCATGGGCTACGACACGGCGTATCCGGAACCGGGTCCGGATCGAACCCTCATTGCGCGAGTCCGCTCCGAGGACCGAATCCTCCTGACGCGGGACAAGGAACTCGCCGCCCGGGTCACCGGTGCGGTCCGGATTCGCTCTGACATCTTGGACGATCAGATTCGCGAGGTCGCCGCGGCACTCCCGCTCCGACTCGTCAGTCCACTCTCCCGTTGCTCTTTGTGCAACGAGATCCTCGTAAGTGCGTCCATGGAGGACGTGAAGGACTCGGTGCCGGAAGGGGTCCGCTCTCGACATCGGGCATTCTGGCGTTGTCCCTCCTGTGGCCGCGTGTACTGGCGGGGAACCCACTGGGACAAAATGGTTGCGCGATTGAACGAACTCGAACTGCCGCGAGCGCCGTAGCCGAGTCAGACCGCGCGAAAATTTCCGCCCGAGGGAAACCCTCATAAGCCGAATCGAAAATGGGGTGGGGGTCTAACGAATGGAAGGGTCCCTCGTCCTCGAGGACGGAACGGTGGCCCGGGGGCCTTTCTTCGGGGCCCGGCGCAGGATCCTGGGAGAACTCGTTTTCAACACGAACATGACGGGCTACACGGAAGCCCTGACGGATCCGTCGTACCGTGGTCAGATCCTCATGATGACGTACCCGTTGATCGGGAACTATGGCGTGGATCCGGACGCCATGGAATCGGACACGATCCAGCCGACGGGGTTCGTCGTGAAGGAGGCTTGCGCGACCCCGAGTCATCCCCGGAGCGCGATGGGCCTCGGAGACTTCCTGAAACGGCATGAGACACCCGCGATCGAGGGTGCCGACACGCGTGCCCTCACCATCCGGATCCGATCGAAGGGAACCATGAAGGCGGCCCTCGTGCCGGCGGACGAAGACGTGGACGAGGTCGCGAAGGAAGTCCGTGCCGCCCCCCATCCGGAAACCCGGAACCTCGTCGCGGAAGCGAGCTGTACGGCCGTCGAACGATACCCGGGTCCAGGGAGGCGCACGATCGTCGTGGTCGACTGCGGCGTGAAGCGAAATATCCTCCGGGAGGCCCAGCGCTACGCCGAGGTGGTCCGGGTCCCCTACGACACGACCTCGGACGAGATTCTCTCTCTGAAGCCGGACGGCGTGATCCTGTCGAACGGCCCCGGAGATCCCGCCCACCCGGACATCGTCGCGACCTCCGTCCGAACGACCCGGGAGCTCGCGGGACGCGTCCCTCTCCTGGGCATCTGCCTCGGGCACCAGCTTCTGGCCCTCGCCTTCGGCGGGAAGACGTTCAAGTTGAAGTTCGGGCACCGCGGCGGGAATCAACCGGTGAAGGACCTCCGCACCGGCCGGGTCCACATCACCTCGCAGAACCACGGCTTTGCCGTCGATGCGACGTCCCTGCCGGAGTCGGAATTCGAGGTCACCCACGTGAACCTGAACGACGGCACCGTGGAAGGGATGGCCCATCGGGAGATGCCGATCTTCTCCGTCCAATACCACCCCGAGGCCCACCCGGGGCCGTGGGACAACGAGTACATTTTCCAAGATTTCGTGGCGGAGCTCAAGGGGGCGTAGGCCGCGGCACGGGGGTGGGGCGGTGCCCAAGCGCCAGGACGTTAGGACCGCCATGGTGATCGGCTCCGGGCCCATCGTGATCGGCCAGGCCGCGGAGTTCGACTACTCGGGTTCCCAGGCGTGCCGGTCGCTCCGGGAAGAAGGGGTGCGGGTCGTCCTGGTGAACAGCAATCCGGCGACGATTCAGACGGATCCCGACACCGCGGATGCAGTCTACGTGGAGCCCCTCACGGTCCCGTTCCTCGAGAAGGTGATCGCGAAAGAACGGCCGCAAGGGATCCTGAGCGGGATGGGCGGACAGACCGCGTTGAACCTGTGCAGCGAGCTCTCCGAGGCCGGGATCTTGGCCCGCCACGGCGTGGAACTGCTCGGGACGAAGATGGAGGCGATCACCGCGGGCGAGAATCGCGAGCGGTTCGCCTCCCTCATGCGGTCGATCGGGGAGCCGATCCCAAGAAGCCGGGCGGTGTCCGACTCCGCGACGGCGGCCACGTTCGTCGAGGGAACCGGATATCCGGTGATCGTCCGAGCCGCGTACACGCTCGGAGGCAGCGGGAGCGGCGTGGCCCACAATGCCGCGGAACTCGACCGAATCGTGGGGCTTGGCCTGGCCTATTCGCGGATCAAACAGGTCCTCGTGGAGGAATCCGTCCTCGGCTGGAAGGAGTTCGAGTACGAGGTGATGCGAGACGGCGCGGACAACTGCATCACGATCTGCAGCATGGAGAACCTGGATCCGATGGGCGTCCACACGGGCGAATCGATCGTGGTCGCCCCGGCCCAGACGTTGAGCGACTCGGACCACCAGACCCTTCGGTCCGCCGCCCTCCGGATCATCCGCGCGCTCGGGGTCGAGGGCGGATGCAACATCCAGTTCGCGGTCCATCCGAAGACCGGCGAGTACCGGGTCATCGAAGTGAATCCGCGTGTCTCGCGGTCGTCGGCCCTCGCATCGAAGGCGACGGGTTACCCGATCGCCCGGATCGCCGCCAAGATCGCGATCGGCCTGCGCCTCGACGAGATCCCGAATCCGGTCACGGGCAAGACCCTCGCCTCGTTCGAACCCACGTTGGACTACGTCGTCACGAAGATTCCGCGGTGGCCCTTCGACAAATTCCCGACGGTGGACCGCCGGATTGGCACGTCGATGAAGAGTACCGGGGAGGTGATGGCCATCGGCCGGACCTTCGAGGAATCGCTCCTCAAGGCCGTCCGCTCCTTGGAGATCGATCGAATAGGCCTCGAATCGAATTCCTGGTCGGAAGAGGAACTCGTCCGCGAACTACGGGAACCCACCGACGAGCGGCTCTTTGCGATTGCCGAGGCCGTGCGGCGCCGCCTACCGACGGAGAAGATCGCTTCCCTGACGGAGTGGGACCCGTTCTTCATCGAGAAGATCCGACATCTCGTGCGAATCGAGTCGGGCCTCCGAGGATCCCGGATCAGCAAGCCGGTCCTCGCGGAGGCAAAACGGTTCGGGTTCGCCGATGAGTCTCTCTCCGCCCTGACCGGCGGCACGGAGGAGTCCGTGCGGCGGGGTCGACCGCGAGTCGCGTACAAGATGGTCGACACGTGCGGAGGGGAGTTCGAGGCAGAGACGCCCTACTTCTATTCCACCTACGAGCCGAGCGGTGAGACGCAGAAGCTCGCGGGTCGGAAGGTGTTGATCGTCGGGAGCGGTCCCATCCGGATCGGCCAAGGCGTCGAGTTCGATTACTGCTGTGTCCAAGGAATCCTCGCATTGCGGGAAGAGGGCGTCGCCGCGATCATCGCGAACAACAATCCCGAGACCGTCTCGACCGATTTCGACATCTCCAGCCGATTGTACTTCGAACCTCTCCTGCTCGAGGACGTCCTGAACATCATCGAGGAGGAGAAGCCGGATGGTGTCATCGTGCAGTTCGGCGGCCAGACCTCGATCAATCTCGCGGTCCCGCTCGCCCGCGCGTTGGCCCGCCGTCGTTCGCGGACTCGGATCCTCGGCACGCCACCGGCCGCGATCGACCTCGCCGAGGACCGTCGAAAGTTCGCGGCCCTCATGCAACGCCTTCGAATCCGGCAACCGGAGGCGGCTTCCGGGTACAGCTTCGACGAGGTCCGAGAGGTGGCCTCCCGGATCGGCTACCCCGTTCTCGTCCGGCCGTCGTACGTCCTCGGTGGCCGCGGGATGGAGATCGTCCACGGCGAAGAGGATCTCGCCCGATTCATGGAAAGGGCGGTCCGCGTCTCGAAGGCGCACCCGGTCCTCGTGGACCGCTATCTTTCCCACGCGACGGAGATTGACGTGGACGTCGTCGCGGACGGCAAGGACATCTTCATCGGGGGGATCCAGGAGCACATCGAGGAAGCGGGCATCCATTCTGGCGACGCCGCGTGTGTATTGCCGGCCCAGACCCTCTCCGAAGCCGTCCTCGGTGAGATCCGCCGAATCACGCGGAAGATCTGCGACGCGCTGGAAATCGTCGGCCTGATGAACCTTCAGCTCGCGGTGAAGGACGATGCCGTGTACGTCCTCGAGGCGAATCCGCGGGCGAGTCGAACGATTCCCTACGTCTCGAAGGCCATCGGCGTGTCCCTCGCGAAGGTCGCGACGAAGGTGATGCTCGGTCAATCCCTGCGCAGCATGGGCCTCGTGGGAGAGGCGAGCATCGACCACGTCGCCGTGAAGGCCCCCGTGTTCCCGTTCCAGAGGCTCCCCGGCGTCGACACGATCCTCGGCCCCGAGATGAAAAGCACGGGCGAGGTGATGGGGATCGATCGGTCCCTCGGCCGCGCGTACTACAAGGCGATGGTCGCGGCGGGGAACGCCCTGCCGACGGAGGGGGCGGTCTACATGACCGTGCGGGACGAGGACAAGCCCGCGATCCTTCCGGTCGCGGTGCGGCTCGCGAAGGTCGGCCTCCGCATCTACGCCACCCGTGGGACCGCGCAATTCCTGCGGGAACACGGCGTGGACGCGATGACTGTGTATCGGATCAGCGAGAACCTATCGCCGGATGCCCTAGGGCTCATGCGCCGCGGGGAGATCCGCCTGGTGATCAACACGCCCACGAACTCGACGGGCGCCCGGCGGGACGGATACATGATGCGGCGGCTCGCGGTGGACCTGAATATCCCGTTCATCGCGACGATCCAGGCCGCGGAGGCGGCTGTCCAGGCGATCGAAGAGGCCCGTGCGGGCGACCTCCAGGTCGTTCCTCTCCAGGAGTACGGCCGGGCGGCGAGGGGGAAGACGTCAAAGAGGTCAAAGCTTTAGAGGACTCGGAGAATTGGGCGTGGCGTGCGCCCGATCCGATTCGTGGGACCCGGGATCCTGCTCACGGGATTGGTTGCCCTCGCCCTGGCCGTCGCCCGCGGGGAAGCGAGCGTCTATCTCATCTTCATCGTCCCCGCCGTCGTCGGGACCGGCCCTCTGGCATTCCTCGGGATCCTGCTCGTCTTCCTCGGATTTTTCTTGACGTTCTTCCTCTGGACGACCGGCGCACCGGCTCCCGCGATGGGACCGCCGGGAACGGATTCGACCGGGATCATGGAGGTCACACCGCAAGGCACCCCGAAAACTCGTCGCTGGGGCGGCGTCGTATTCCTCGGTCCCATCCCACTCGTCTTCGGCTCCGATCCGCAGATGACCCGCTGGATGCTCATCCTCGGCGCAATCTTGTTTCTCGCGCTCGTTCTGCTTACAATCGCATTGCTCATCGCCTGACGTCTTTTTATTCTTCTCGGGCATCCGGCGCGACGCGATGCAGGTCCTGATCACGGACGGAATCGATCGGACCGCCATCGAGATGCTCCGCACAGCCCACCAGGTCGCTGTGCGGGAGCTGGACCCAAAGGCCCTCCTGGCCGCGATCCCGGATTATGAGGCCCTGATCATCCGGAGCCGGACTAAGGTCACGAAGGACGTGCTCTCTCGCGGAGCGCGCCTCAAAGTCGTCGGCCGCGCGGGGGTTGGGGTCGACAACATCGACGTGGACGAAGCTACCAAGAGGAAAATCGTCGTCGTGTATGCGCCGACCGCGAGTACGGTGAGCGTCGCCGAGCTTGCGATCGGGCACATGATTTCCCTCCTCCGCCATCTTCCTGAGGCCGACCGGACGGTGAAGGCCGGCAAATGGGAGAAGGGAAAACTCGAGGGACGGGAACTTTTCGGCAAGACCCTCGGCCTCCTGGGGTCCGGACGGATCGGCGCGGAGGTGGCGAAGCGGGCCCAGGCCTTCGGGATGCCCGTGATCGCCTACGACCCATACCTTCCCGCCGCCACCGCAGGACAAACCGGGATACGCCTCGTCGAAAAGGACGAGCTGTTCCAGAATGCAGACGTCCTCAGCATCCACGCCGCGCTCACGCCGGAGACGCGCGGCCTCATCGGGGCGGCTGAGCTTGCGAAGATGAGGCGAAGTGCGATCCTCGTGAACTGCGCACGGGGCGAGATCGTCCAGGAGGCGGCGTTGGCGGACGCCCTGCGGGCGGGAACGATTTCGGGCGCGGCGATCGATGTGTTCGAGAAGGAGCCCCCCGCGGGAAGTCCCCTCCTCGGTGCGCCGAACATCGTCTTCACGCCGCACCTGGGGGCGTCGACCGTCGAGGGACAGGCGCGGGCCGGTGCGATCGTGGCCGATCAGGTGGCCAAGGTGCTCGCGGGGAAACACCCGGACTTCGTCGTGAATCCGGCCGTCTACGGCTGATCCGCCAGGGAGCGCGCAGCGTCTCGGAGGTCCACCTTGTGCACCCGACCGTAGTCTCGGACCTCGGCGATGAGGGCGACATATTCAGCGAAGGAGCCACCGAGTTTCCGGACGGCCCGGCCGAGCGCCTTCTCGAAAGGCTCGTGATGGCGGGTGCGGAGCGCTTCCTTCAGGATCTTCGTCCGGACGCTTGGTGAGGCCAACGCGATGCACCGTCGGATGCGAATCGAACCGGCCGATTCGCGTCTCAGGTCGAGTTCTCACAGACCTTAAGGAAATTTCGGAAAATGTCCGAGCCGAACTGCGTGTGCTCGACCTCGGGGTGGAATTGCAGGCCGAACAGGGGCCGGTCTCGATGCCGCATCGCTTGGACGCTGCAGTTCGGAGAGCTGGCGAGGGCGGTGAAGCCCGGCGGAATCTTCGTCACCTCGTCGTTGTGGGACTCCCACACCTCGAACCGGTCGGGAAGCCCTTCGAAGAGGACGTCCGGCTCGTGAACCTTGACGACGGATTTACCAAACTCAGGGACCTTCGCCGGAGCCGCCGCCCCTCCCAGGTGGGTCGCCATGAACTGGTGGCCTGCGCAGATCCCAAGGATGGGTCCGCGGAAGGCGTCGAGGTATTCGCCGTTCTTGCCCATCTTCTCCGGATCGATGCCGACGCGGGGGGCGCCTCCGGAGAGGACGAGTCCGTCGACCTCCTTCAGATCTGAGACGGGCGAGTCGTTCGGTACGATCTTCGTGTCGACTCCGAGGTACTTCAGGACGCGCCATTCTCGGTGCGTCCACTGACCTCCGTTGTCGACGACGTAGACGCGCATGGGTATCCTGTAGCGGCGGGATGACAAAAAGGTTTCCGCGGGCGGCGACGGGTCACTCCCATTCGATCGTCGCGGGAGGCTTGTTCGAGACGTCGTACACGACTCGGTTGATGCCCGGGACCTCGTTCGTGATCCGAATCGAGATCCGGTCGAGCACATCGTGGGGTATTTTCGAATACGTCGCCGTCATCCCGTCGATTGAGTCGACCGCCCGGACGGCGATGGTCTGCCCGTACACGCGCAGGTCGCCGTGGACCCCCACGGTCTGGACCGGGAGCAGCACGGCAAAGTATTGCCACGGGAGTGGCACTCGTTTGTCCTTGGCCGCGACCTCGATCTCATGCTCGACGATCGCCGACGCCTCTCGCACGAGGACCGTTTTTTCCGGAGTGACCTCGCCGACGATTCGGACGGCCAACCCGGGCCCTGGGAACGGTTGCCGTTCTGCGACCCGCACACCGAGGGTCCGCGCGACCGTTCGGACCTCGTCTTTGTAGAGGTCTCGGAGCGGCTCGACCAGCTTGAGCTTCATGTTCGCGGGAAGGCCTGCGACGTTGTGATGGGTCTTGATTCGGTCCCTCAGCTGTCCGCCGCTCTCGATCCAGTCCGGCGCGATCGTCCCCTGGACGAGGGAGTCGGCACCGAAGGTCTTTGCCTCCCGCTCGAACAATTCAATGAATTTGTTCCCGATGATGACCCGTTTTTTCTCGGGGTCGGAGATGCCTCGAAGGGCAGCGAAGAACTCGTCCGCGGCCCTCAGGATCCGATGGTTCACCTTGAGCTCCTTCAGAGTCCGTGCGACGTCTTCCGTCTCGTCCTTTCGCATGAGCCCGGTGTCGACGTACACCGCGAGGAGGCGATCGCCCAGGGCGTGACTCGCGAGGACCGCGGCGGTCGTGCTGTCGACACCGCCCGAACAGGCGATGATCGCCTTTCCGGCGACGCTCTTCCGAATGCCCTCGACCTGCTCGACGATGAGGGCCTTCGCGTCGAACGTCATTCGCCCAGCGTCCGCGAGTCCTCGAGGACCCACTTCTTCATCGCGTCGCGATGGTCCTTGAGCTTCTCGGCGAGGCGCTCGTCCTTGAGGGCGAGAATTTCGACCGCGAGGATCCCCGCGTTCTCTCCCCGGTCGAGGCCGACCGCGGCGACCGGGACTCCGGGCGGCATCTGCGACACGCTGAGGACCGCATCGAGGTTGAGCTTCCCGCTCACCGGCACGCCGATGACGGGCTTCGTCGTGTGGGCGGCGATCGTCCCGGGGAGGGCGGCCGAGAGCCCTGCGACGCCGATGAAGACCCGCGCGGTCGTGTTCCGGATCATGTCTCGGAGGAGGTCCGGCGTGCGGTGGGCCGACGCCACGACCATTTCGTATTCGACCCCGAATTCGGCGAGGATCGAACCCGCCTTCTTGCCGACCTCGGCATCGCTCTTAGAACCGAGGATGACGAGCACATCGACGGCCATCGCGTGGGACAAAGAAGGCTCGCGAATAAAGGCTTGCGCCCTCTCCGACTACCGGTGCACGTCGTGCTTAGCTCTTCATGATGGCGAGCAGGAAAAGTCCGATGGCGATCGCGGCCCCGATGATCGCCGCGAGAATCACGCCGATCGACTGGATGATGACGTCGATCAGGACAATGCCGGTGGAGCCCGGCCCGGAGTACCAGCCCCATGCGATTCCGACGATGAGGCCTCCGACGAGAAGCCCGACCCCGATCTTTCGGCTCTTGCCGCTGCCGAAATACGCCGTAAAGGCACCCGTGATGACGAGGAAGAGACTGAACGTCAGGAGCAGGATGGTCACGAAATTCATAATCGGATTCCAGACATCGAAGCTAGCCATCGAATCTCACCTTAGAACTTGATCCCGGTCAATGTCTTCGTATCGATGACGCCCGCGATCGAACGAATCTTGTCGACCACGACCTGACCAAGGACATTGAAATCTTCCGCCTCGATTTTGGCGATGAGATCGTACTCCCCGAAGAGGGGGTGGAGCTCCACGATCTCCTTGACCTTGAGCAGCTCATTGTACACCTCGTGCTCCTTGGCGGGAGCGGTGCTAATGAGCACGAACCCGATAGCCACCCCTGGTCACCGCGCAGGAAAACTACTGACGCAATATAACCCTTTCGTAGCCGCATTCGAGCCACTCGGAATTTCTGTTTTCTCCATTAGAATGGCGCATATTTTCTCGCACGTTGCACGGCCTGAGTCCACGTCGGCAAATGCGTTTGCGTGCCTTGCGCCTCGACGACGAAACTTGCCACGGACGAGCCCAAGATGCCGCAATGCCGGAGGTCGAAACCGCGGGATAGGCCCGCGTAAAAGCCCGCGCGGTACGCGTCGCCTGCCCCCGTCACGTCGGCGACGCGCGTCGGGGGGACCCGCGGGATTCGGATCTTTGCATCGCGCGTGTGGACCGCACTGCCCCGCGATCCGAGGGTGACGATGACCACGGGAGCGAAACGAAGCAGGCCTTCCGTCGAGGTCACGCGAAGGAAGCGCTTCGCTTGGATGATCTCCGCTTCGTTGCCGAAAAAATATGCGGTGTGGCGAAGCAGCGTGCGGAAGAGGCGCGGCGTGTAGACGTAGTGGATCTCTTGCGACGGGTCGAACGCGATTGTCCGATCCAGTTCAGCCGCGAGCCGCGCGATCCGTATGTAGTACTGGGGGCGGCCCGTGCCGAGATGGACGAGCTCGACATCGACGACGCTGTGTCGCAGAATCGGAAGGCGGACGCCTTCCTTCATCGGACCCTGGTCGATGATCGCCATCTGATTTCCGGCCGAATCCGAGAAGATCCACGCCGTCGGAGTCGTCGCGCCGCGGATAGGGCGCAAGTCGGTGAGGTCGACGCCATCCTTCCGGAGTGCCTTCCGGTAGTCGGAGGGAAAGTCTTCGCCGACAAATGAAGCCAATGACGTCTTCACCCCGAGGCAGGCGGCCGCGCGACTCAGGTTTCCCGCGGTCCCTCCGAAGGACCGTCGGCGCCCGAGAATCTCGATGGACGTATTCGGCCGAGGCAGGCGGCGGAGGGTGACGATGTGGTCTATCGCCACATGCCCAAAGGCTCCGAGGTAGTTCCTCACGTCAGGCCCACCACGTTCCGTTGCACGTCCGCGAAACGGTCGAACGAGATGTACGCGATCTCTTCCTGGTCGCACAACTGGGCGAGCTCGGCCTTGGCGAAGACGTGATCCGCCTCGAGGGCGGGGCACAGATCTGAGTGGCCGTCTCCGACGTACGCGATGCGATAGCCTTCGGTCCGGAGTTGGAACAGGCGGAGCAGCTTGCACGTACCGCACAAGGTGCACGTCGCATCGGCCCACGGATATTCGATCCGGACGCTTCCCTCCTCGAAGACCGCATGATTCGTCCGAAGGGGAAGGCGGAGTTCCCACCGTCGCATCAGGTGGCGCACGTAGAAGTCGAGACCCTCGCTCACGATTTCGAGGGGAATCTTCCGTCGTTGGCAGAAGGCGGCGAAGTCCCGGAATGTGTCGTCCATCTCGACATGGTCGTCGACGAACCGGATGAGGTCCGCCTGTTTCGCATGAAGCAAGGCGAACTCTCGTGCCATCGATTCCCTCGTGCCGATCTTGCGAGCCCGGTGGAGCTCCTCGATATCCCACCAGGATGCCGGCGCGAACTCTTCCAGGATCGCCTCGGCCACGTCCGTCCGAGTGATCGTGCCGTCGAAGTCGGTCAAGACCGCGAGTTTGGACGGCATCGGTCGCCTTCGTGCTCGGCTGATGTCACGTGCCTTCGCGCCAGGATTCGAGGTACGTGCGCTGCTCTTTCGTCAAGCGATCGATTCCGATTCCAAGGCTGCGGAGTTTCAACTGAGCGACCTTCAAATCGAGATTCGCGGGGACCGGATACACGCGGGGTTTGAGCTCCGCGGCATGGTCCGCCAAGTAGCCCGCGGACACCGCCTGGATCGCGAAGCTCATGTCCATGATTTCCACGGGATGGCCCTGGCCCGCCGCGATGTTCAGGAGTCGTCCCTCGGCGATCAAGTGGATCCGCTTTCCGTCCGGGAAGACGTACTCGTCCACGAATTCTCGAACTTTCTTCTTCGTCTTCGAGAGGCGATCGAGGTCCGCCTTAGAGATCTCGTTGTCGAAGTGGCCGGCATTACCAAGGACGACCCGATCCTTGAGGCGAGGGAAGTGGGTCGCCGTGAGGACGTCCTTGCCACCCGTTGCTGAGATGATGAAATCCGCAATCCGGGACGCCTTGGACATCGGGAGCACCTCGAAGCCGTCCATCGTGGCTTCGATCGCCTTCACGGGATCGACTTCCGTGACGACGACGCGGGCGCCCATCCCGCGCGCGCGCATCGCGATTCCGCGGCCCGTCCAGCCATATCCCGCGACGACGAACGTTCGGCCGGCGATCAACAGATTCGTGGCCGTCATGAGACCGTCAATGGTGCTCTGGCCGGTCCCATATCGGTTGTCGAAGAGATGTTTCATCTGGGCATCGTTCACATCGACGATCGGGAAGCGCAGGGCGCCGTCTCGTTCCATCGCCCGGAGGCGAATGATGCCGGTCGTGGTCTCCTCGTTTCCTCCGCGTACGCCCGACAGCAATTCCGTTCGCTTCGTGTGCAACAGGAAGACGAGGTCTGCGCCATCATCGATCACGAGGTCCGGCTTCAGATCGAGGACCTTTTGGAGATTCGCGTAATACTCCTCTGCCGTTTCCCACTTCTTCGCATAGACCTCGAGGCCGTAGGCCTCCGAAAGGGCCGAGGCGACGCTGTCGTCCGTCGAGAGAGGATTGCACGATGCGAGCCGGACCTTTGCGCCGGCTTCTTGGAGCGAGAGCGCGAGGACCCCGGTCTTCGCCTCGACGTGGAGCGCCATCGCGATCCGCAGCCCACGAAGGGTTTTCTTTTGTTTCAGCGACTCGCGGATCGCAGCGAGGACGGGCATGTGGTCCCGGGCCCATTCGATTCGCAGCGCCCCTCGTTCGCTGAGTTCCGACATCCGAGCGCCGATGCGCCCGACTCGACTTCAGCCTTCCGGTGGCCTCGCCGCGGTCGAGCGTCATCTATTCATTGTTGAGCGGTGTATGCTCGGTGCGAGCGGTCACATGTCGCTGAAGGAAAAGCTGCGCGTCGGATGCAGCGGCTGGGGGTACGACGATTGGCTGGGCGGCTTCTACCCGCCGAACACCCCCAAGTCCGACTACCTGAAACTGTACTCCCGAGTCTTCGACGTCGTCGAGGTCGACTCTTCGTTCTACCGCAACCCGGGCCCCGCCGTGACCAAGGACTGGTACAGGGCCACGCCGTCCGGATTCCGGTTCGCGATGAAGATGCCGCGGCGAATCACCCACGAGAAGAAGCTGAAGGACGTCGCCGAGAACCTGGGCTGGTTCTACACGTCCGCGAAAGAGCTCCGAGAGAAGTGCGGACCGCTCGTCGCCCAACTCCCTCCCTCGATCAAGTTCGATGCCGACTGGAAGGTGATGCAGGACTTCCTCCGCGCCCTCGACGGGGAGCACTACGCCCACGCGATCGAATTCCGGCACAAGTCCTGGTTCCGCGAGGACGTGTACAAGCTATTGCGCGACCGAAACGTCGCGATGGTGTGGACGGAGAATCAGTACCTGAGAAGTCCAGCGGCCGTCACCGCGGACTCCATCTACCTGAGGATGGTCGGCGATCGCGAACTCACGGAGTTCAAGGAGACGCAGCGGGACAAGTCCGCCGAGATGCGGGAGTGGTACAAGGAGCTGGACGGAGCCTCCGACTCGATTAAAGGGGCCCTCGTCTTCTTCAACAATCATTACGCGGGCTTTGGACCCGGCAGCGTGAACGAGTTCCGACGCCTGGCAGGCATGATGGAGTACGAGTTCCCTGCCAAGGCGGGCGTCCCGTCCAGTCAAAGGAGCCTGGGCGAGTTCCGCTAGCTCCGCCGGCCATCGTCCGCGTTTCGATTCGTTCGGCCTCACTTTGCGGAGTCGACCGACAACTCGGTGCCGCCCGGATCCGCGGGGCCGTCCGCCTTCGCTTCGCCCTCCGGGCCCGCGGAGGGATCGCGGGGCGCGGGTCTCGTTGCCGGATCCGGCTTGACAGAGGCACGCGATCGCGGTTGGTGCTTCCAGATCTGGGGCAGGAGGGCCACGAGGCCCCGCAGCTCGTCGAGGTCTCCCGACCAGTTCTCGAGTGCCATGCCGAAGCGGTTGTCGATGAGCCGAGACACCTTCCGGACGCGCTCCGAGAGCAGCCCCCGATCCTGGCCGCAATAGACGACCGCGATGAAGTGGGAACGTCCCCGCTCGATGATGATCTTGCGTTCCCCGACTTGGAGGGATCCCAACTGGTCCGTGGTCCCTTTCGCGAAGGCGTCGTGGATGAAATCTTGGACGACCTTGAACATCCCGACGAGGATGTCTTCGTCTTCATAGGGAACAAGGCCGGAGGATCGGTGAGCTAGTAGGTGACCTCCCATGCCCGCGACGAACACGTCCTCGATTTCGACATCGGAGCTGCGGCGGCGCCACAGGAAGACGAGCGCGATCAGACCCCCTGCGACGGCGGCCGCCACGAGCACCCATGCAGCGAGGTCCGTCGGTGTCGGGGGAACCGTCCCGGTCGCAGGCGCGATGAATTCGATGTCGATTCGTGGGCCTGAGACGGACGCGGAGGGGCTCCCCTTTCCGTCCGTGAATTCGAGCGCGAAAACGAAACTTGCAACGCTCGTATCCGCGGCCGATCCGAAGGTGATTCCCACGAGGAGGGCCTCTCCCGGCGCCAGGGAGGGGATCGTCCAGCTGTACCGTCTGCCTTGGTTGGACCGAGGCATCGAACCGTTGTCGGAGAGGAAGGCCGGCCCGCTCGGCAAGGTCGTGTTGAGCCAGCCGATGCCCGCCGCGTGTCCGGCGTTGCGGACGGTCAAGGTGAGGACGAACCGCGACGTCGTGTTGAGTTGGACGGCCGAGGCGGTCATGCCGAGGGTGAAGGAAGGGGCGAGGAGGTCGACCGATCGCGTGGGCGTGGACGGGACGAGCCGGTTCCCGTTCTTGTCCGTGGCCGTCCACTGGGTCTGGATGGTCATCGAGAGGCCATCGGCCATGCCCCGGAGGACGACGAGGTGCGCGGTGAGGGAGTGCGGCCCCGGGGCGAGGTTCGACCAGGTGACCTGGAATCCATCCGACACATTCGTGACGGGCAAGTTTTCTTCGATGTAGGCGAACCGGAAGTTTCCGCCCAGGGTCCAGTTGGACCATGCCTGACGGGCCGTCCCGGATCCCGTGTTGTTCGCGAAGAGCTTGGCGATGACGACATCCCCGTATTCCGCGGTGGCCTGTAAGGGCCGCAGCTGGGGGTCGAACACCGGGGCACGCACGCGGACCGTCGTCACGACCATTTTGGGAAGGAGAGGCGCCCCGGTCGCGTTCTGGTATGAGGCGCGGAAACGACAGAGAATCGTCGTGTTGTCCGCTGTTCCGGCCGCGATCCGGATCGTCCAGACGACGTCTATGCGGCCGCCGACGGCGAGACTGGCCACTGTCCACTGGAGGGTCCGGTTGACGGGGTCGTAGGTTGCGTTGGGAAAAGACCAGACGTAGGTTGAATTCGGGTCCAAAGGCGCCTCGACGGTCACGTTCGTCGCGGTCGCATTCCCCAGATTCCGAGCGTACGCGTAGAGAAGCACCTGGTCGCCCGGGTCCGCCAGGGAGACGTTCGCGGTGATCGAAAGGGTGAGGTCCGCATCCATGGGGCTTACGGGGGGACCCGCGACTGCCTCTGGCCGTGGCCCAGGGCCGTCCGAGGCGCTTCCTGCGGTTAAGGACGGTGCCAGCAACGCGACCAAGCACGCGATCGTGAATGCGGCGGCTACGAAGAGGCGTCGATGCACAGGTGTTCGACGATTGGGGCTAGGAAATACACTCCCGCCCCGTTATCATGGGTGATTCATTTCGGAGCCTCACGCGCGTAGAGGCTGTTTCGGGCCGGAGGCTTGCCTGCGGCTCTCGCCGCACGTCGACCGGTTATGTTCGTCGATCCCCCAACGCTAGCGTAAAGACGTAGTCAGGGTTTCGGAGACTCCGGTGCTCGCGTGGCCACGAAAACTCAAATCGTATTCGACTGTGCCGACCCGGATCGCCTCGCCAGGTTCTGGTCGGAGGCGCTGCACTACAAGGTGCAAGACCCGCCGCACGGATTCGCGACCTGGCAAGCGGCGCTGAAGGCGTGGAATGTGCCCGAGGAGGAATGGAATTCTGCGAGCGCGATTGTCGATCCGGATGGCCATGGGCCGAGGATTTACTTTCAACAAATGGACACGCCGAAGCCGGGGAAGAACCGCCTTCATCTGGACCTGAACGCGAGTGGCGGGCCTGCGGTTCCCCTCGAGGCGCGAAAAGCGCAGGTGGACAAGGAAGTCGACCGACTCCTGCGACTCGGAGCGAGCAAGCAGAAGGCCTGGGATGTGCCGCCATCGTCGAAGGCGGCACCCGGTGAATATTGGGTCATCCTGCAGGACCCCGAGGGCAACGAGTTCTGCGTCCAGTGAGAGATTACCAACGCCGCGCGCGCGAGAACAGAACCAGACTAATCAAGGACCATGCCGTTCTCGGTCCGTGGCCCGCGTGATCTTCCATGTGGACATGGACGCGTTCTACGTGAGCGTGGAGAGGCGGGAGAATCCGGAGCTCGTCGGCCAGC
>Ga0209266_1000615_pt1 | contig 26698 bp, 24 predicted proteins | sample GraSoiAngelo_132_FD_185889 | JGI IMG/M metagenome (GOLD analysis project Ga0209266, IMG submission 185889) | Grasslands soil microbial communities from the Angelo Coastal Reserve, California, USA - 14_0929_02_40cm (SPAdes) (version 2) | ecosystem: Environmental > Terrestrial > Soil > Grasslands ...
GCGCCGGCGGCGCGGCTAGGAGCCTGTCCGAGTAACGGCGTTCGCGATGATCATCGGCTTGCCCCGCCCTCCTGAGGTGCTCAGGTCGCCGGCCGCAGGCGATTCAGCCGCAGACGACGGCGGCGTGCGGCGGGGACCGCATCCCCGAGGCAGCGACCGGGCGCTTCTTGCCGCGGAGCTCGGGCGATCTTCGCGCCCCTCAGGTCCATGCCGCCGCCAGCTTGTGCAGGTTGTGCGCGGTGGTGACGAGGCTCCACTCACCGGCGACCTTCGTGGCACCGCGCAGGAGGAACTGCCGGAAGCCCCGGACGTGTTTCATGATCCCGAACACCGGCTCCACCGTTCCCTTGCGCAGTCGGTAGCGGCTCCGCCACCCGCCGCGGCGCAGCCGTTGCCGCATCGCCGCGACCAGTCCGCTCGTCCGTCCGCGGCGCGCGTTGGTCGCGCTGGCCTGCCCGCGGCGTTGGCGCCCGGTCGCGATGTACGCCCGGATGTGCCGCTGCTGCGCGACCCGCAGATTGTGCTCGGAGCAGTACCCCGCATCCGCCGAGACCTCGGCCGCTTGTCGTCCGGTGTTGGCCTTGATCTGGACCACCAGTGGCTCGAACTGCGCCGCGTCGGTCGCCTGCGGGGTCACGTGCTGCGCGACGACGACCTGACTCTCGGCGTCGACCGCGGCCTGCGCGTTGTAGGCCTGCACGAACCCATCGGGCCCCTTCATGATCCGGCTGTCCGGATCGGTGAAGTTCCGCTGCGCCTTGTCGGGCGGCGTGGGCGGCGGCGCGTCGGGCGGCGGCCGGTCGTCGTCCCGCGCGGCCCTGGCTTGGGCCGCCTCCGCTTCCAGCGCGGCTTTCGCGGCGCGAATCTTCGCCAGCCGCTCCTGCTTCTCGCGGACCCACGCCGGCAATTCATCGCCCCGCTGCGCCACCCCGAGTGCGGCATCGTCGGCCGCATCAGCCGCGGCGGCGCGCTCCAGCCACCCGGCCACCTCGGCGGCCAGCGCGGCCTCCGCCTGCTGCATGCGTCCGTAGCTCATGGCCTTGTGCTTCGAGGCGTTGGCCTTGATCTTCGTCCCGTCGAGCGCCACGTGCCCCAGCTTGACCAGCCCGGCCTGCCCACAGAGCTTCAGCACCTGCGTGAACAGGCCGCTCAGCGCCGCGAGGTGCCGCTTGCGGAAGTCACTGATCGTGCGGAAGTCCGGCTGGGCCAGCGCCGTGACCGCCATGAAGTCGAGCCGCTGCTCACAGGCCTGCGCGATCCGGCGCGAGGCATAGACGCCCTGGCAGTAGGCGTACAGCAGCAGCGCCGTCATCATGACTGGGTGGTACGGCGGCTGGCCGCGCTCGTCGTCGTAGACCTCGACGATCCCCGACAAATCGAGCTCCTCCCGGACCAGCTCCCGAACGAAGTGGGCGAGATGCCCGGCGGGCACGAACTCCTCGATCGCCGGCGGCAGCAACCACCGCTGCTCGGGCTCCCACGCGCGGAACGTCTTCGCCATCAGCCCCTCCGCCTCCGCCTCACGTGCGACCTCTCTATCAGAAACTCCTCACGCATCGGAGTCCGAGTGGACATTTCTCGGACAGGCTCCTAGTAGTCGTCGTCCAGGTCCTCGCCGCCGGGCGCCGCGCCGGCGCCCTTCTTCTTCTCCGGCTTCTCGGCGATCGCCGCCTCGGTGGTGAGGAGCAGGCCGGCGACGCTGGCGGCGTTCTGGAGCGCCGTGCGCACCACCTTGGCGGGGTCGATGACGCCTGCCTTCACGAGCGGCTCGTAGGTCTCGGTGACGGCGTTGAAGCCGAAGTCGTCCTTGCCATCGCGCACGCGCGCCAGGACCACCGCCGGCTCGTGCCCGGCGTTGGCGCTGAGTTGCTTGAGCGGCTCCTCCATCGCGCCGCGCACCACCGCCACGCCCTGGGCGCGATCGCCCTCGAACTTCAGGCCCTCGAGCGCCTTCTGCGCGCGCACGAGGGCCACGCCGCCGCCCGGGACGATACCTTCCTCGACCGCCGCGCGCGTGGCGTGCATCGCGTCCTCGACGCGCGCCTTCTTCTCCTTCATGGCGACCTCGGTGGCCGCGCCCACCTTGATGACCGCGACGCCACCCGCGAGCTTGGCGACCCGCTCCTCGAGCTTCTCGCGATCGTAATCGGACGTCGTCTCCTCGATCTGCGTCTTGAGCTGCCGGATGCGTCCCTGGATGTCTGGCTTCTTGCCCGCGCCGCCGACGATGGTGGTGTTGTCCTTGTCCATGACGACGCGGGTCGCGCGTCCGAGGTCCTTGGGGGTGACGTTCTCGAGCTTGGCCCCGATCTCCTCGGCGATGAGCCGCCCGCCGGTCAGGATCGCCATGTCCTCCAGCATCGCCTTGCGCCGATCGCCGAAGCCGGGGGCCTTGGCGGCCGCGCAGCGGAGCGTCCCGCGCAGCTTGTTGACGACCAGCGTGGCCAGCGCCTCGCCGTCGACCTCCTCGGCGACGATCACGATCGGCTTGCCGGCCTGCGCGACGCGCTCGAGCAGGGGCAGGAGGTCGCGCATGCTCGAGATCTTCTTCTCGAAGAAGAGGAGGAAGGGATCCTCGAGCTCGACCGTCATCCTGTCGGGGTTGGTCACGAAGTAGGGCGACAGGTAGCCACGGTCGAAGCGCAGGCCCTCCACCACCTCGAGGGTGGTGTCGAGCCCCTTCGCCTCCTCGACCGTGATCACGCCGTCCTGACCCACCTTGTCCATGGCCTCGGCGAACAGCTCCCCGATGGTGGCGTCGCCGTTGGCGGAGACCGTGCCGACCTGGGCGATGCGCTCCCGCTCCTTGACCGGCTTCGCCTGGGCCTTCACCGCCTCGACCGCCTTCTCGACGGCCGCGTCGATGCCGCGCTTCAGCTCCATGGCGTCGAAGCCCGCGGCGAGGAGGCGGAGGCCCTCGCGGAAGATGGCGCGGGCGAGGATGGTCGCGGTGGTGGTCCCGTCCCCCGCGACGTCGGAGGTCTTCTGCGCGACCTCGCGCACCATCCGGGCGCCGATGTTCTCGAACCGGTCCTCGAGCTCGATCTCCTTGACGACCGTGACCCCGTCCTTGGTCACCGTGGGGGCGCCCCAGCTCTTCTGGAGCATGACGTTGCGCCCGCGGGGCCCGAGCGTCACCCGCGCGGCGTCGGCGAGCAGGTTCACGCCGGCCAGGATGCCCTCACGGCTCCTGGCATGAAGCAGCACGAGCTTGGCAGGCATCGCTCCTCCTCCCTGGTCCCGGGCGGGTGCCGGGGTGCCCCCTTTTAGCACCGGGATGCCGGCCGCCAAGCGTTCCGAGCGGAAAGACCGGCTGGCGCGGGTGAGCCGCCGATCGACGATACATCCAAGACGCTTTTTTATTCGGAGGTTGTGGAGCCGGACCTCATGTTCTTCCTGGATGGGAGAGGCGTGCCCCATCCACTGCCTTACTGGAGCCAAAGTATCGTTGACGGAAAGGGGTTAAGCCCCTAGAATGGGTTGGCTTTACGGCGTTGGAGGCCCGCGGAATGGTCGGTACGTTCAAAGTTGGTGAGAAGGTCGTCTACCCGGCGCACGGCGTCGGCGTCATCGAGGGGGTCCAGACCAAGGTCATCTCCGGCAGCGAGCGTAAATTCTACATGCTGCGCATCATCGACAGCGACATGACCATCATGATCCCGACCGAGAACGTCCAGTCGGTCGGGCTCCGCCGCATCATCGGCAAGGACATGGTTGCCAAGGTCTACAAGATCCTGCGCGACAAGAAGGTCGAGATCGACCAGCAGACCTGGAACCGCCGCTACCGGGAGTACACCGAGAAGATCAAGACCGGCAGCGTGCTCGAGATCGCCAAGGTGCTGCGCGATCTCTTCGTGCTGAAGGGGGACAAGGAGCTCTCCTTCGGCGAGCGCAAGATGCTCGACACCGCCCGCAACCTCCTCGTCAAGGAGCTCGCCATTGCGAAGTCGCACAGCGAGGAGAAGATCATGGAGGAGCTGCGGGGCATCTTCGCGAACTGAACTGGTCCGTCCCGCGTGCCTAGCGGATGCGAGGGGCCGGGGGTCGATCCCCCCGGCCCCTCGTGTATGTAGGGACCCCGCCTTCGACGCCGTCGCGTCTCGGCGCGCTTATGAGCGCAGGGGCTCGTTGAGGCTGCCGCTGCGGAAGCCCTGGAGGTCTAGGGCGACGTAGGTGAAGCCGAGGCGTTTCAGCTCGCGCACCACCTCTTCGCGCATCGTCGGCTCGAGGAGGCGGGGCATTTCGGCGACGGGAACCTCCAGGCGCGCGACCTGATCGTGGAAGCGGACGCGCAGCTCGCGGAGGCCCCGGGCCCGCAGAAAGCGCTCGGCGGCCTCCACGCGCTGGAGGTCCTCGAGCGTGATGCGCGTGCCGTACGGGAAGCGCGAGGAGAGGCATGGGCTCGCCGGCCGGTCCCAGGTGGGGAGGCCGAGTGCCCGGCTCGCCGCCCGGATGTCGGCCTTGCCGAGCCCGGCCTCGACCAGCACGTGCCGGACGCCGCGCTCGGCCGCCGCCTGGAGGCCCGGCCGGTGGTCGCGCAGGTCGTCCAGGTTGGCGCCGTCGAGCACGGCCGCGAGCCCGCGCCGGCCCGCCTCGGCCACGCAGATGGTGAACAGGTGGTCCTTGCAGAAGTAGCAGCGGTTGGCCGGGTTTTCCGCGTAGCCCGGAATGTCGAGCTCGTTCGCCTCGACCAGGAGGTGCGCGACGCCGAGCCGTGCCGCCAGCTCCCTGGCCGCCGCCAGGTCGTCCGCCGGCATGGTCGGCGAGACGGTGGTGAGCGCGAGGCAACGCTCGCCGAGCACCTCGTGGGCGACGCGCAGGAGGAAGCTCGAATCGACCCCGCCCGAGAAGGCGACCAGGGCGGAGGGCAGGTCGGCGAGGAGCCCGCGCAGCCGGTCGAGCTTCGGCGCCACCTCCATCAGATTCCCTCGGCGTGGAAGAGGTCGGTGGTGAGGTAGCGCTCACCGGTGTCGGGGAAGACGGTGAGTACCACGGCGCCCCGTCCGAGCTTCCGCGCGACGCGGGTCGCCGCCGCGCACGCTGCCCCGGAGGAGATGCCGACCAGGAGCCCTTCGTAGCGCGCCAGCGCGCGCGTGTGCTTTACGGCTTCCTCGTCCGGGACCGCGATCACCTCGTCGTAGATGGCGGTGTCGAGGATCTCGGGCACGAAGCCCGCGCCGATCCCCTGGATGTGGTGAAAGCCCGGCTCGCCGCCCGAGAGCACGGGCGACGCGGCCGGCTCGACGGCGTAGATGCGCACGTCGGGACGCTCGCTGCGCAGTACCTGCCCGACGCCGGTGATGGTGCCGCCCGTGCCGACCCCGGCCACGAAGGCGTCGACCTGCGGGAGCTGGGCCAGTATCTCGCGCGCGGTCGTGCGGCGGTGGATCTCCGGGTTGGCGGGATTCGTGAACTGCTGCGGCATGTACCAGTCGGGGTGCTCGGCGAGCATCTCCTCGGCCTTGCGGATGGCGCCGTGCATGCCCTTGGTGTCGGGCGTGAGCACGAGCGTCGCCCCGTAGGCGACGAGGAGGGCGCGACGCTCCTCGCTCATGGTGTCCGGCATGGTGAGCACGAGGCGGTAGCCCTTGACCGACGCCACCAGCGCGAGGCCGATGCCGGTGTTCCCGCTCGTCGGCTCGATGATCGTGCCGCCCGGCCGGATGAGCCCGTCGCGCTCGGCCGCCTCGATCATGGCGCGGCAGATGCGGTCCTTCACGCTCCCGGCCGGGTTGAAGTTCTCGAGCTTCGCCCACACCTGGGCGCCGACGCCGTCGAGCTGCGGCAGGCGCGTCAGGCGGACGACCGGCGTCGAGCCGATCAGGTCCAGGGGCGAGCGGGCGACGTAGGACGGGAGCGGCATGCGCGCTGCGTTGCGGACGCTGGAGGCGCAGATCATATAGATGGGGTGCGCGGGGAGTCAATTGAACGCGTCGTCATCGTCTTCCCGGGAGCGCTCGGCGACCTGCTGCTCGCGCTGCCGGCGCTGCGCGCGCTGCGGGCGCGCCACGCCGGCGCGGGCGTCACCGCGGTGGTTGGTGAACCCCTGCGCGCGCTGGTCGAGCTCGCGGGCGTCGCCCACGTGACCGCCGCGCTCGAGAGCGCCGACACGGCGCTCCTCTTCGGCGGCGAGCGGCTGCCGTCCTGGCTCGACGGCCGTCCGTTCGTCTACAGCTGGCTCGGCGGCGGGGACGACGAGATGCGCGCGCGCGTCGCGGCGGCGGCGAGCGGCGCCCGCTTCTTCGGCGTCGAGCGCGGACGGTCAGCGATGCACGCGGCCGTCGCCTACGCGCGCGCCGTGGGTGCGCCGGCGGACGCCGACGCGCTCGCGGCGGCCACGCGGCTCGTTCCCGCGCCCTCGGTCGCGGCCGACGCGCTCTGCGCGCAACTCGCTGCTCCGATCCTCGCGCTGCATCCCGGTGCGGGCGGGCGCGCCAAGCGCTGGGACATCGCCGGCTTCGTGCAGGTGGCGCACTGGTGGCGGTCGCGCGGCGGGTCGGTGGCCACGATCGCCGGGCCGGCCGAGGCCGGTGAGCCCCCGGCCCTCGGTGCGCCCGAGGTGCGGGACTGGCCGCTCGTGGACCTCGCCGCCGTCCTCGCGCGCGCGGCGCTCTACCTCGGCAACGACAGCGGCGTGAGCCACCTGGCCGGCGCGGTCGGCGCGTCGGGCGTGGTGCTCTTCGGGCCGACGGACCCGCGCCGCTGGCGGCCGCTCGGCCGGCGCCTGGTGGCGCTCGGCGCGCGCGGCGGCGGTCCCGACGGGATCCCGCTCGCGGCCCTACCGGCGGCGCGGGTGATCGCCGCGTGCGCGCGGCGGTTCGCCTTGACAAGGGGGGACCCCGACACTAACGTCCGTACGTACGACCTCACCGGACGCTCCTGACGGCCTCAAATGAACCGCCGTCGCCCCCGTCTAATGAAAGCGTAGCCCATGTCGAACACCCTGAAGACGACGCTTTTGCTCGGCCTGCTGACCGGGCTCCTGATGTGGATCGGCCAGCTCCTCGGCGGCACGCAGGGCCTCGCCGTATTCTTCGTGTTCGCGGTCGTGATGAACTTCGGCAGCTACTGGTTCTCCGACCGGATCGTCCTCGCGGCCTACGGGGCCCGTGAGCTGCCCGAGCAAGATGCCCCCGACCTCTTCCGCATCGTGCGCGAGCTGGCCGTGGGCGCGCACATGCCGATGCCGCGAGTGTACCTCATCCCGAGCGAGTCGCCGAACGCCTTCGCGACCGGCCGCAGCCCCGAGCACGCCGCCGTCGCGGTGACCGAAGGCATCCTGCGCCTCCTCACCCTGGACGAGCTGCGCGGGGTGCTCGCGCACGAGCTCTCGCACGTGCGGAACCGCGATACGCTGACCAGCGCCATCGCCGCCACGCTGGCGGGCGCGGTGATGATGGTGGCAAGGATGGCGCAGTGGGCGATGCTGTTCGGGGGCTGGCGGCGTGACGACCGGGAGGAGGGTAGCAGCGGGCTCGAAGCTCTCGTGATGATCATCGTGGCGCCGCTCGCGGCGATGCTGATCCAGCTCGCCATCTCGCGCGCGCGCGAATATCAGGCCGACGCGAGCGGCGCCCAGCTCTCCCACGCACCGCATTCGCTCGCGGCGGCACTCGAGAAGATCGGGGCCGTCTCGGGCCGCGTCCCGCTCCCCGCGGGGCCCGCGACGGCGCACCTCTGGATTGTGAACCCGCTGCGCGGCAACTGGCTCGCCGGCTTGTTCAGCACCCATCCCCCCATCGAGGAGCGCATCCGGAGGCTGCGCGCGATGGCATACTGACCTGCGCCGGCAGCGTTTCCATGGCCGAGGACAAGGAGGAGCGACGCGGGTTCCAGGTGAGGGACCGCCGCCGGTTCTCCGACAGCGGAGAGGCGCGCTCCGACGCCGCCGAGGAGACGCCCGCGCCCCCGCTGCCCGAGCCGCCGCCCGCCGAACGCGCCGCGCCCGCCGCCGAGCGCGCCGATGAACCGGTCACGTTCTCGACCTTCGTGCTCGGGCTCAGCACGCAGGCCCTCCTCCACCTGGGTGAGATCCCGAACCCGATGACGCACGCTCTCGAGCGCGACCTGGGCGCGGCCAAGCAGGTGATCGACATCCTCGGCATTCTGCGGCAGAAGACACGAAGCAACCTCGAGCCGGGTGAAGAATCGCTCCTCGACTCGGTGCTCTACGATCTGCGCATGCGGTACGTGGAGCTGGTGCGAGGTGGCATCAAGGAGGGGAGATGACTCCGCGTACGGGTCGCTTCGCCATGGTGGCGGTGGCGCTGATCTGCTTCGCCGTCGGCGTGGTTCTGAGTGCACGCCTCGATCTGTCCCCGCGGAGCGAGGCGATCAGCATCTTCGGTGGAGCCGAGAAGCCGAGCGGTGGGGGTGGGGCCACGTCCTCCCCGTCCGTCAACCTGCCGGATTTCGCCGGGCTGACCGAACACGTGGCGCCGTCGGTGGTGAACATCTCGAGCACCCAGGAGGTGAAGGGCGGGCCCCTCGGGCAGGGCGCCCCCGGCGGCGAGGACGACCCCTTCCACGAATTCTTCGGCCCCTTCGAGCGCTTCTTCGGCCCGCCGCGGCGGATGCCCTTCAAGGCGAAGAGCCTCGGCTCCGGCTTTGTCATCGACCCGGCCGGCTACATCCTCACCAACAACCACGTGGTCGAGAATGCCGACGAGATCGTCGTCAAGCTGCCGACCGGCAAGGAGTTCAAGGCCAAGGTCGTGGGGCGCGACTCGAAGACCGACATCGCGCTCATCGAGATCCACGGCGCCACGGATCTCGTGCCCGTTGTGCTCGGCGACTCCGACGAGCTCAAGGTGGGCCAGTGGGTGGTCGCGATCGGCAACCCCTTCGGCCTCGAGAACACCGTGACCGCGGGGATCGTGAGCGCCATGGGCCGCCACATCAACCAGGGGCCGTACGACAACTTCATCCAGACCGACGCCGCCATCAACCCGGGAAACTCGGGCGGGCCACTGCTCAACACCCGTGGCGAGGTGGTCGGCATCAACACCGCCATCTTCAGCCGGGGCGGGGGCAACATCGGCATCGGTTTCGCCATCCCGATCAGCCTCGCCAAGGAGATCGTGCCGCAGCTGAAGGCGAAGGGGCACGTCACGCGCGGCTGGCTCGGCGTGATGATCCAGAAGGTGACGCCCGACATCGCCGAGTCGCTCGGCCTCCCCGAGCCCAAGGGCGCCCTGGTCGCCGACGTGGTGAAGGACGGCCCCGCCGAGGCCGCCGGCGTCAAGCAGGGCGACGTGATCGTCGAGTTCGACGGTAAGCCCGTGACCGACTCGGCGGAGCTGCCGCTGCTGGTGGCGCGCACGCCGGTCGGCAAGAGCGTCAAGGTGAAGGTGATGCGCGGCAAGGGGACGGAGAGCTTCACCATCAAGGTCCAGGAGCTCAAGGAGGAGGAGACCGCCGAGCGCGGCCCCGGCACGACCGAGGACCTGGGCCTGGCCGTGCAGACGCTCACCCCCGACCTGGCCGAGAACCTGGGCGTCGACCGGAGCTTGAAGGGCGTGGTCGTCACCCAGGTCGATCCCGGGGGGCCGGGGGCGGAGGCGGGTCTCCGGCGCGGGGACGTGATCCTCGAGGTCAACCGCCAGCCCGTGAAGGACGCGGACAGCTACCGAAAGGCGCTCAAGGCCGGCGGCAAGGGCAAGAGCGTCCTCTTCCTCGTGCGGCGCGGCGACAACACGATCTTCCTCGCGGTGAAGCCGTCCTCCTAGGGTGGTCGTCCTCGGGATCGAGAGCTCGTGCGATGACTCGGCGGCGGCGGTGCTGCGTGACGGCGAGCTCGCCGCCTCGGTCGTGTCCTCGCAGGACGCCGTGCACGGGCCCTACGGCGGCGTCGTGCCCGAGCTCGCCTCGCGCCACCACATCCGCAACCTCGTGCCGGTGATCGACGCCGCGCTCGCGCGCGCCGGGGTGGACCTCTCCGAGATCGCGGGCGTCGCGGTCACCTGCGGCCCCGGGCTGGTCGGCTCGCTGCTCGTGGGCCTCACGCTCGCCAAGGGGATCGCGCAGCGCCGGCGGCTGCCGCTCGTAGGCGTGAACCACCTGGAGGGCCACCTCCTCGCGGTGAACCTCGAGCGCCCGACCGGCGATCCGCTCCCCTTCCCGTTCCTGGGGCTCATCGTGTCGGGCGGCCATACCGGCCTCCATCTCGCCCGCGGCGCGGGCGACTACGCCTGCCTCGGGCGGACGCGCGACGACGCGGTGGGGGAGGCGTTCGACAAGGCGGCGAAGCTGCTCGGCCTCGGCTACCCGGGCGGGCCGGTGATCGACCGCCTCGCGCGCGACGGCGACCCGAAGGCGATTCGCTTCCCGCGCGCCACGCTCAAGCGCGGGCGCTTCGACTTCAGCTTCAGCGGGTTCAAGACCGCCCTGCGCGAATACCTGGGCCGGCATCCCGCGGCGCCCGAGGCGCTGCCCGACGTGGCCGCCAGCCTGCAGGAGGCGCTGGTCGACATGCTGGTCGACGGCACGACCGAGGCGCTCGCCGCAACCGGCGCCGAGCGCCTCGTGGTCGCGGGCGGCGTGGCGGCGAACCGCCGGCTGCGGAGCCGCATGAGCGAGGCGGTGGCCGCCATGGGCGTCGAGGTCTTCTTCCCGCGGCCCGCGCTCTGCACCGACAACGCGGCCATGATCGCGCTCGCCGGCGCGCCGCGGCTCGCGGCCGGCGCCCACGACGGGCTCGACCTGAACGCCGAGGCCGACCTCGCCCTCGGCAGCCCCTGGAGCGCGTCGGCGTGCGCGAAGGACGTCCGTGAGCGTGAGCGAAGGATATCCGTGAGCGTGAGCGAAGGATATTCGTGAGCGTGAGCGAAGGATATCGCTGATGGGAGCGCGCCGCGAGGCGCGCGAGGCGCTGGCCGCCGCCGGGCTCCGCCCGCGCAAGCGCTGGGGCCAGCACTTCCTGTGCGACCCCGGGGTCGCGCGGCGGATCGTCGACACCGCGGAGCTCGGGCCCCGCTCGGTCGTGCTCGAGATCGGCCCCGGGCTGGGCGCGCTCACGGACGAGCTCGTGGCGCGCGCCGGGCGCCTCTACCTGATCGAGATCGACCCCGGCCTCGCGACCCGCCTGGCGGCGCAGCACGCGAACGACCCGCGCGTGCGTGTCGTCGAGGGCGACGTCCTCGCGCTGCCGCTCGCGGAGATCGTGCGCGAGCCGGCGGTCACGGTGGTGGCGAACCTGCCCTACAACATCGCGACGCCCGTCCTCTTCCGCCTGCTCGATCTGCGGGCCCGCTTCCCGCGCGCCGTGGTCACGCTGCAGCGGGAGATGGCGGCGCGGCTCGCCGCGCGCGCCGGGAGCGCCGCCTGGGGCGTCACCTCGGTCCTGGTGCAGGCCTTCGCCGAGGTGCGCGTGGCCTTCGGCGTGTCGCGCCGGAGCTTTCTCCCGCGCCCGGACGTGGACTCGGCGGTCCTCGACATCCGCTGGAGCGCCGGGCCGCGCGCGGACCTCCACGACGTCGACCTCTTCCGGGAGGTCGTGCGCGCCGCCTTCGGGCAGCGGCGGAAGATGCTGCGCAACGCGCTGGCCGGGCTGGCCGCGCGGCGGGGTGTCTTGCCCGAGGCGGCCCTGGCGCGTGCCGCCGTCGCCCCCACCGCGCGCGCCGAGACGCTCGATCTGGCGGCCTTCGGGCGCCTCGCGCGCGCCCTCGCGTAGCCGTGCCCGAGCTGCCCGAGGTCGAGACCGTCGTCCGCTGCCTCGCCCCCGAGCTGACCGGACGCTGCGTGGCGAGCGTCTCCGTGCGCGACGTCCGCCTGCGCGGCGGCGTGGCGCCCGACTTCGCCGCGCGCCTGGCCGGCCGCCGCATCGAGGGCCTTGCCCGGCGCGGCAAGTACCTCCTGGCCGCGCTCGACGACGGCCGGCTCTGGCTCGTGCACCTCGGCATGACGGGGCGGCTCACGCTGGCCGCGCCCGGGCGCGCCGACGAGCGGCACGATCACGTCGTCGTCGGGCTCGACGACGGGCGCGTGCTCACCTTCAACGACGCGCGGCGCTTCGGGCGCGTGGCGGTGATCGAGCGGGCGGCGCTGTCGGCCGAGACGGGCGACGGGATCGACCCGCTCGATCGGGGCTTCACCGCCGACGCGCTCATCGCGCTGACGCGCGGCCGGCGCACCCCGATCAAGGCGCTCCTCATGGATCAACGTCGGGTGGCCGGCCTCGGCAACATCTACGTGAACGAGCTCCTCTTCCGCGCCGGCATCCGCCCGGGCCGGCGGGCGTCACGCCTGGGGCGCGAGGAGTGCGCGCGCGTGGTGCGGGCGACGCGCGCCGTGCTCGCCGAGGCGATCCGGCGCGGCGGCTCGTCGATCTCCGACTACCGCGACGGCCTCGGCCGCCCGGGCTGGTTCCAGCTCCGCCACCGCGTCTACGACCGCGCCGGCGAGCCGTGCCCGCGGTGCGCCGGCCCGATCCGCAGGCGGCTGATCGTCGGGCGAACGAGCTTCTACTGCCCGCGCTGCCAGCTGTAGCTCAGAGCGCTGCCAGCGCCTCCTGCGCCGCCCGCTCACCCGAGCGCACCGCGCCGTCCATGTACCCGTTCCAGAAGGTCGAGGTCTCGGTGCCGGCCCAGTGGATGCGCCCGGCCGGCGTACGCAGCACGGCTCCGAAGTCGATCAGCGTTCCCGGCCCGAGGATGGCGACCGGGCAGCCGCGGTTCCAGGGTTCGGCGGACCAGTTGAACTCCACGATCCCGCCCGGGCTGAGGGCTTCGTCGCCGAAGTAGTTGGCGAGGTTCCGCAGCGCGGCGGCGCGGCGTTCGTCGTCGGACCGGTTCTCCCACACGCGCGCCTCGTGACCGCCGATGAAGCCCATCATGATCCCGACGCTGCCATCGGCCGGCGACGTGTCGAAGGTGACCTTGATCGGACCGATCTCGCTGACGGTCTGGCCGGAGAGGCCCTTGGCGCGCCAGAAGGGCGTCGTGTAGATCGCCTCGAACTTCATCAGCGTCCCCTGCGGCATGTGCTGCATGAGCTGGTCGCGCAGCGGGGGCAGCGGCGGGTCGTAGGCGATCCTTCCCGCGAGGGTGGGCGGGATGGCGACGATCACGCGCTGCCCGGTCACAGTGGAGCGGTCGGAGACGACGGTCACGCCGGAGGACGACTGCGTGATGCGGCGCACGGGCGCGCTCAGCACGACGCGCTGTCCGAGCTGGGCGGCGACCCGCAGCGCGACCGTCTGCGCGCCCCCGACGAAGCGGCTCTCCTGGGCGCCGCCGGCGGTGTCGAAGTTGCGCTCGAAGGTTCCCGGGTTCTGCTCGTTTCCCGAGGCGGCGATGTAGAAGAGCGTGTAGAGGAGCGAGAGCTCGCGCGGCTCGCAGCCGAAGATCGCCTCGGTGGCCGCCGACGAGAGCGCCATGAACTCGTCGCTGCCGCTCGTGTTCGCGCGCAGCCAGGTGTCGAGCGTCTGGCGGTCCCACTCCTCGGCGCTCGAGGAGTCCCAGGGCCGGTCGACGGGCACGCTCGTCGACATCTGGTCGAGCTGGGCGACGGCCAGCACGATGTCGGGATCCACGACGGGGTCGACCGGCGCCGTGCCGAAGGGGGTGTCGTTCGGATACTCCTCGCGCCCCCTGGGCCCGTAGAAGACGTTGTTGCCGGTGTTGTAGGTCGGGAAGGTCCCGACGCCGACCGCCGCGGCGAGCGCCTGGATGTGGTCCTGCGTCGGCCCGATGAACATGCCGCCGAGCTCGGTGTAGGCGCCGTTGGCGAGCGCGTGGTTGAGGACGCGACCTCCGACCCGGTCGCGGGCTTCGAGCACGATCACCGAGCGGCCGGCGTTGACGACCGTGCGCGCCGCCGTGAGCCCGGCGAGCCCCGCGCCGACGACGATGACGTCGGCATAACGCACGGCCGCGCGGGCAGACCGTGGGAGTGCGGCGACGGCCGCGCCGGCCGCCGCACCGCCGATCAGGCCGCGACGCGTGATTCCTCTGCGTTCCATCTCCGTTCCCTCACGCTTTCGCTGCGATGCAGCGCTGATGGTGGGTCGGGTTTGCCAGAGGCTGACCGCGGACTCTGCCCTGAGATGGTCCGGCGCTCTCCGCGGCCCATCACGCGGAGGCCGAGAGGCGGATTCCCGCATCGCTGCGCCGGCCTCCTCTCCCGCTGGGTTCGCGCGACACGCGATCGCATAACACAGGGGTTCCAGGTTGCGGTCTAGCACGTCGACACGGGAGTCGCGGGTGAAAAAACGGGGGAGCCTGCGGTCGCACCCTGGGTAGCGGGCGCGGTAGGCGCGCCGCGTCCGTCGGCAGCGATCTGGCGCCGGAGAGAGTGGACGTCGCCGCCGGCTACGTGCGCTTCGGCCGTGGCGCCGCTGGCGGCTCGAACTCCTCGTCCTCGACCTCGGCCATCTCGTCCACGGTGAGGGCATGGACCGGCGGCGAGAAGAAGCGTTGCGCGAGATACGTCGGCACGACGGCGGAGAGGATCACCGTCGTGACGAGCACCGAGAACTGTGTCCGATCGATGATCCCCGCATTGAGTCCGTAGAGCGACGAGATCGTTCCGAACGTGAGCCCGGTGCTCATGAGGAGTGTGGTGTACGCCGCATGAGGCCGGACGTATCGGAGCGCGACGGGCAGCACACCGAGGAACTTGAGCGCGACCTTCGCGACGAAGAAGCCGATGAGGAGAGGGAGACTCGCGGCCAGCGCCGCGAGGCTGACGTTCAAGCCTCCCTTGAAGAAGAAGAACGGAGTCAGGAGCGAGAAGGCGACCACCCGGAAGCGCCGCTGCTCCTCCGGGTGCTCCTTGAAGATGCGCGCCACCGCGAGGCCGAGCAGAAACGCCGGGAGCACGGCGTGGCTCTTCGCCAGGTCGGCTGTCCACATGAGCAGAAAGAGCACCGCGAACGCTCCCTTGATCTCCGGTTCGATGACCCTGCGGCCGTAGCGCGCAAAGAACCAGGGCTGCAGGAGGACCATGCCCGCGACCGAGACGGCCGAAACCGCCATGAAGACGACGAAGTAAGCCGAGGGCTGGATGAAGAGCGCGGAGAGAGCCACCGCGGTCCCGAGATCGGTCACGAAGGTCGCCGCCATGATGATCTTGCCGATCTCCGCATTCGTGAGCCCGGTCTCGACGAGGACGGCGTAGACGACGGCGAGCGAGGTCGTGGAGAGCGCAACGCCAGCGATCTCCGCCGGGCGGAGGTCCCAGCCCGCCACGCAATACGCGAAGAGACCCACGCCGATGAACGGTAGAAGGAAGGAGAGGCCGCCGATCAGGAGCGACTCCTTGAGCTTCTCGCGCATGAGGCGGGGATCGACCTCCGCACCGGCGAGAAACGTCAGGAGGATCCCGCCGAACGAGGCGAGGAAGTCGATCCAGGGTGTCGTGGTCACGCCGAAGAAATTCCCGGCGACCACGCCGAGCGTGATCTCGATGATCGCGACCGAGATGCCCAGCTCGACGCTCAGCATCGAGGCACCGAGGATCGAGAACCCGAGGACCGTCGCCGTTGCCAACGTGCTCATGCCCTCTTCCTCCTCGTTGTTCCGGGAGGGGCTCGAGCCGGGCCCCTACCCGTTTGACCGGTAGAGGCCATCAGCCGCGAAGGCGGCGGTTCAGGCGAGCCTCATCGCCTTCCTGCTGCGCGACCGACTAATAGCCGGCGGAAATGCCAGTGTCGACGCGGCGCCGCGACGACCCGCCGAGCGCTCCGGCCCGCACCTGGGTCGCGGGCGGCCGCCGACGGCCTCCTAGGGACGATCCGGGACCCGCGACCGCACGTCGAGCAGGTCCCGCAGCCCGTCCCCCACGAGCTGCAGCGCGAGCACGGTCGTCGCGAGCGCGATCCCCGGCCAGACCACCACCTGCGGCGCCACCAGGAGGAACGGCCGCCCCTCGTCGATCATCGCGCCCCACGAGGCGAGCGGCGAGGGCGCGCCCAGGCCGAGGAAGGACAGGCTCGACTCGGCGACGATCGCGCCGGCCATGCCGAAGGTCGCCTGCACGAGGAGGACGGGTGCGGCGAACGGGAGCAGGTGGCGCGCGACGATGCGGCTCGGCCCCGCGCCGAGGGCCTCCGCCGCCCGCACGAATTCGCGCTGCCGGAGCGCCGCCACCTCGGCGCGCGCGAGGCGCGCGTAGCCCGTCCAGCCGAGCAGGCTGAGCGCCAGCACGACGTTCCCGAGACTCGGGCCGAGGACGGCGGCGAGCGCGATGGCGAGGAGCAGCCCCGGGAAGGCGAGGAGCACGTCGATCACGCGGGCGACGGCCTCGTCGAACCACCCGCCCAGGTAGCCCGCCGCCGCGCCGACCGTCACCCCGAGGAGCAGCGAGAGCGCGACCACGGTCGCGCCCACGGCGAATGAGATGCGCGCGCCGTGCATCACGCGCGCCAGCACGTCGCGCCCCAGGCTGTCCTGGCCGAGCGCGTGGCCGGGACGGGGGAGCGCGAGCCGGGCGCGGAGATCCGTCGCGTAGGGGTCGGGCGCCAGGAGCGGTGCGGCGGCGCCCGCGAGCGCGAGCGCGAGGAGCACCGCGGCCCCGGCGGTCACCGCGCGCCGGCCCCTAGCGGGCATCGCGGAGGCGCGGGTCGATCGCGCGCTGGAGCAGGTCCGTCGCCGTGTTGATGCCGACGTAGGTGAGCCCGATCGCCAGCACGCAGCCCTGGACGAGCGGATAGTCGCGCGCGTCGATCGCCTGCACGAGCAGGCGCCCGAGCCCGGGCCAGGCGAAGATGGTCTCGGTGATGATCGCGCCGGCGAGCAACGCCCCGGCCTGGAGGCCGGCCACGGTGGTGACGGGGAGGAGCGCGTTGCGCAGCGCGTGCACCGCGACCACGCGCCACTCGGGAGCGCCCTTGGCGCGGGCGCTGCGCACGAAGTCCTCGCCGAGCGCTGCGATCATGCTCGTGCGCACCAGGCGGACGAGGATGGCCGACATGCCGAGCCCGAGGGTCGTGGCGGGGAGTACCAGGTGGGCGAGCCCGCCGCGACCCGACACCGGGAGCCAGGCGAGGCGCAGCGAGAAGAGCAGGATGAGGAGCGGGCCGAGCCAGAAGCCCGGCAGGCACGCGCCGGCGAGGCTCACCAGGCGCGCCCCGCGATCGACCGCCGACCCGGGCCGGAGCGCGGCGGCTACGCCGAGCGGCAGGGCCAGGCCGAGCGCCAGGGCGAACGCGGCGCCGGCCAGCTCGAGCGTCGCGGGGTAGCGGCCGGCCACGGCGCGCGCCACGGACGTGCGGAGCACGATCGACCGCCCCAGGTCGCCGCGCGCCGCCCGCGCGAGGAAGCGGGCATACTGCGCCGGGAGCGGTCGGTCGAGCCCCAGCTCGCGGCGCAGCGCTGCCACGTCCGCCGGCGCGGCCGACTCACCGAGCATGATCTCCACCGGGTCACCAGGGACGAGGTGCAGGAACGCGAAGACGAGGGTCACGATGCCCAGGAGCGTCGGGACGAGGAGCACGAGGCGACGGCGGAGGAGCGAGCCGGTCATTCCATCCACGCGCGCGCGAGGGTGTGGAGGTCGCCGTCGGGGGAGGGCTCGAAGCCCCGCAGCCGGCGGCTCTGCACCACCACGCGGTCCTCCCACCAGAGCGGGACGACGGGCAGGTCGTGTGCAGCGCGGCGCTGGATGCGCGCGTAGATGGCGCGCCGCCGCTCGACGTCGAGCACCCGCCGCCCGCGCTCCGTCAGCCGATCCATGACCGGGCTCGCGTAGCCCCCTCGGTTGTAGCCCGCGGGCGGGCGCATGGTCGAATGGAAGGCGAGATGGTAGAAGTCGGGATCGCCGATGCCGACCCAGGCGAGGGCGCAGAGCTGGAAGTTGCCGCTGCGCACGTCGGCGAAGAGCGTGCCCCACTCGTAGGTGCGCACCTCGACGGCGATCCCGACCCGGGCGAGCGCGGCCTGGATCGCCCCGGCGAGCGGGCGTCGCTCGGGCTGATTCGAGGTCTTGTAGACGAGGTGGAAGCGGGGCAGGGGCCCGGGGCCGTCGGGATCCGGGTAGCCGGCGCGATCGAGCAGCCGCCGCGCCCGGGCCGGGTCGGGACGGTGGGTGGGGACCGGTGCGTATGCCCAGTGCTCGGGCGCCAGGAGCCCGCTCGCCGGCCGGGCCGCGCCGCCGAGGATGAAGCGTGCCAGCGCGTCCCGGTCGAGGGCGAGTGCGATCGCCTGGCGCACCCGGCGCTGGGCGAGGCGCGGGTCGCGGAGGTTGAGCGCCAGGTAATCGACGCTGGTCCCGGGGCTCCGCCGGACGATCAGGTGGGGAAAGCGCGCGAGCCAGTCCACCATCTCGGGCTCGGGCGCATCCTCGATCAGCTGGACCCCGCCGCGCCTGAGCTCGAGCACCCGCACCACCTCGTCGGGCACGATGCGGACGACGAGCGGATGGAGCCGGGGCGGGCCGCCGGGGTAGCCCGGGTTCGGCTCGAGCACGACCCGCTCCCCCCGCTCGGCCCGGACGACACGGAAGGGGCCGGCTCCCACCGCTACCTCGCCCGCATCGCGGGCCCGGGCCGCGGGCAGGACGCCGAGGCCGGTCGCCTCCAGGAAGGGCGCGAAGGGCTCGCGCAGGTGCATCACCACCGTCGCCGGATCAGGTGCCTCGATCGACGACAGCATGGCAAGTGCCGCGCGCTTCGGCGAGGCGAGTGCAGGGTCGAGCACGGCGAGGTAGGTTGCCCGCACGTCGGCCGCCGTCACGGGCGCACCGTCGGCGAAGCGAAAATCGCGCCGCAGGTGGAAGACAATCGTCAGCGGATCGGGCACTTCCCACCTCTCGGCGAGCTCCGGGAGCCGGCGGGCGGCCGCGTCGGGCCGGGTGAGCGCCGCGTGCAGCAGATCGGCCAGGCGGGAGGCGTTCGCGTCGGTTCCGAAGCGCGGGTCGAGACTCTGCGGGTCGCTCTGGAGCGCCAGGACGAGGCCCGTGGGCGGCACGGGCGCCTCTCCGCAGGCGGCGACCAGCGTCACCCAGAGCATCGCGAGGGCCGCCAGACCCCTTTTGCGATTGACTCCCGTGCGAGACGGCTGGTACCATCCGGGTGCGGAGAGTGCAGCGAACCCGGGGACGGGCGGAGAAGGCGGGGGAGCCAATGCGGATACGTGCTCTTTTTCTAGCAACGTTGCTCACCACCCTGGCCCCCGCCGGTGCTCGCGCCGCCGAAGCCGAGCTCACCGCCGACGCGCGTCACGCGAGCCTCTTCCCACGCCCCGCGCAGCTGGAGCCGCAGGTCCGCTTCTGGCGCGCCATCTTCACCCAGTACTCGGCGCACCAGGTGGTTCTGCACGACGCGCTCCGCCTCGACAAGGTCTACAAGATCCTCGACTTCCGCTCCCGCCTGGACGACGGCTTCGGCGAGGGCGAGCTCGCGAGCCTCGAGCGCTTCGAGACCGACCTCGAGCTGGACCGGCTGCGGGCGACGCTGCTCCGCCTCCACGCCCTCGGCTCGCACCCGGAGTCGCTCACCGCGGAGGAGCGTGCGGTCTACGACCTCTGGGCCGACGACCCGGCGCCGGATCGTTTCCTCGCCGCCGCGGACGACAAGCGGCTGCACAGCCAGCGCGGGCTGCGCGAGCGCTTCGCCGAGGGCATCCGCATCTCGCGCCGCTATTTCCCCGAGATGGAGCGCATCTTCCGTGAGGCGGGCCTCCCGGTCGAGCTCATCCGCCTCCCGCTCATCGAGTCGTGCTTCAACCTCCGCGCATACTCCAAGGTGGGCGCGGCCGGCATCTGGCAGTTCATGCCCAGGACCGGACGGCTCTTCATGCGCGTCGACAACCTGGTCGACGAGCGCCGCGATCCGATCTCCTCGACGCGCGCCGCGGCCCGCTTCCTGGTGCGCGTGCACGACATGCTCGACACCTGGCCGCTCACCATCACCGCCTACAACCACGGCCCCGACGGGATGGCGCGCGCCGTCGCCGAGGTCGGCACGACGGACATCGCGACCATCGTGCGCGACTACCGCGGCAAGGCGTTCGGCTTCGCGTCGCGGAACTTCTACGCCGAGTTCCTGGCCGCGCTCGACGTGGAGCGCGACTTCAAGACGTACTTCGGCGAGGCGCCCGAGGAGCCGGCGCTGCGCGTGCACGAGCGGCGCCTCGAGCGCGCGCTCGGCATGGAGGCGGCGGCTCGGCTCGCGCGCACCAGCCGCGCCCAGCTGGCGAGCCTGAACCCGGCCCTCTCGACGCTCGTGGTGAGCGGCCGCCGGCCGATCCCGGCCGGCTACCAGCTTCGCCTCCCGGAGTCCGCCGGCGCCGCCTTCCAGAGCCGGCTCGCGGAGTTCGCCGCCGAGCAGCGCGTGACGGGCAGCGCGTCGCCGCGCCCGGTCCGGGTCGCCGCCTCCGCGAGTGGCCAGGTCCGCTCCGCGATGCTCACCTACCGCGTGCGCCGCGCCCAGACGGTCTCGCGCACTGGAAAGAAGCACAGAGTGAGCGCCCAGAGCCACCGTCCCGGCAAGAAGGCCAAGCCCCGCTCCCGGCAGGTCCTCAAGATCCGCGCCCAGAGCGCGGCCTAGGCAGCGCGCCCCGGCGGCCGCAGCGTTCCGGCGGAAGGCCCGGAAGGCCGCACCCCGCCGCAGCCGGCCGCGCCTGTGGCCCCGCGTTTCCGCGACCTTGGGCATCTGGTACGATCCCCGGCCGAATGCGCACCCACCCGGTTTTCCTTCGTCTCGAGGGCCGGCGCTGCGTGATCGTCGGCGGTGATGCGCCGGCCGTCGCCAAGGCGAGGGGGTGCGCGGAAGCCGGCGCAGAGGTCACCGTGGTCGCGCCCGAGGTCGGCGCCGATCTGGCCGGCATCCGTCACGTCGACCGCGAGTACCGGCCGGGCGACCTGGCCGGCGCCGTGCTGGCCTACGCCTCGACGCGCGACCCGGAGCTGATCCGCCGGCTCACCGACGAGGCGCAGCGCGAGCGCGTCCTGCTGAACGTGATCGACGTGCCCGAGGCGTGCACGTTCATCGCACCCGCCGTCGTCCGCCGCGGCGACCTCCAGATCGCGATCGGGACGGGCGGGGCAAGCCCCGGCCTGGCCGCGCGGCTCCGGCGCGAGCTCGAGGCGCGGCTCGGACCGGAGTGGGCGCCCTTCGTCGCCATCCTGGGCGGCGTGCGCGCCGCGCTCGCGGGCGACCCGGCGCGCACCGAGGTGGTGCGGAAGCTCCTCGCCTCGCCACTCCTGGAGCTGGTGCGCCAGGGGCGGTCCCAGGAGGTCGACGCGCTCCTCGCCCGCGAGGCGGGCGCCGGGTGCACGCTCGTGCGGCTCGGTGTCGCGCTCGGAGGGGAGGGCTGAGGGATGGAGCTCGGGTGCCTGCGCCTCGCGGTCGCCCTCTACCTCGCCGGCACGCTGGCGGCGCTGGTCGGCATCGCGGTCCGCCGGGACCTGCCCCGCACCCTCCTGCCGCGGCTCCTGTGGGCCGGCTTCGTCGCGCACGGGCTCTCCATCGCCGTGCGCTCGTGGACTGCCGGATACATGGCGGTCGCCACCTTCGACGAGGCGCTCTCGTTCCTGGGGCTCCTCCTGATGGCGGTGTTCCTGGTCGTGCAGCTCCGCCGCCCGCTGGTCGCGCTCGGTGCGGTGGTGAGCCCGCTCGCCTTCGGGCTGACGCTCGCGGCCGACGCGGTCTACCGCGGTGCCCGCCCGCTCCCGCCCGTGCTCGACAGCGCCTGGCTGCCGATCCACGTCGTGCTCTCCGTCCTGGGCGACGCGGTTTTCGCGCTCGCCTTCAGCGCGAGCCTCCTCTACCTGGTGCAGGAGCGGCGGCTGAAGGCGCGCCGAGCACCCGCGGCGCTCCGCTACCTGCCTTCGCTCGAAACCCTCGACCGGGTCAACTATCGCTGCCTGGTGTGGGGGCTCATCCTCCTCACGCTCGGCATCGTGAGCGGCATCGTGTGGGCGCACACGGCATGGGGCCGGTTCTGGTCCTCGGACCCGAAGCTCGTCTTCTCGCTCGTCACCTGGGGCATCTACGTGGTGCTTCTCCAGGGACGGATGACCGCCGGCTGGCGCGGGCGCTGGGCGGCGACGCTCACCATCGCGGGGTTTGCGGTGATCGTGCTCTCGCTGGTGGGAGTGAACGTGCTCGCGCTCGGGAACCACGGCAAGGCGTTCTGAGCCATGGAGCGCGGCATCGTCCTGGTCGGGCTCAACCACCGCACTGCGCCGGTCGAGGTGCGCGAGCGCGTCGCGTTCGCGAACGGGCGCCTCGAGCCCTCGCTCGGCCGGCTGATGGCGGTCGAGGGTGTGGCCGAGGGCGCCATCCTCTCCACCTGCAACCGGGTCGAGGTGCTGGCCTGCGGAGCCGATCCCGCGGCGATCGGTGCCGCGCTGCCCGGCTTCCTCGCGCGCGAGCACGACGTGCCCGAGGGCGCGCTCGCCGGGCACCTCTATACCCACACCGACCGCGAGGCCGTGCGCCACCTCTTCCGCGTTGCCGCCAGCCTCGACTCGATGGTGGTGGGTGAGCCACAGATCCTGGGCCAGCTGAAGGAGCACTACGCGGTCGCGGCGGCCGCCGGCGCCTCGGGGCAGATCCTCCATCGCTGCTTCCACCGGTCGTTCTCGGTCGCCAAGCGCATCCGGCGCGAGACCCGCATCGCCGAGAAGGCCGTCTCGATCGGCTCGGCCGCGGTCGAGCTGTCGCGCGTCATCTTCGACCGGCTGGCCGACAAGAGCGCGCTCCTCCTCGGCGCCGGCACGATGGGCGAGCTCACGGCGCGCCAGCTCCTCGCCCAGGGCGTGGGCTCGGTGATGGTGGCGAACCGCACCTTCGACCGGGCGATCGATGTGGCGCGCGCGCTGGGCGCCACGCCCGTGCCCTGGGATCGCCTGCCACGCTATCTGCCCCTCGCCGACCTGGTCATCGCGGCGGCGAGCGGCGGGGAGTTCCTGCTCACGCGCCCGGCGGTCGAGGAAGCGATGCGCGAACGCCGCCACCGCCCGATGTTCCTGATCGACCTGGCGGTGCCGCGCGCCCTCGACCCGGCCGCGAACCAGCTCGACAACGTCTACCTCTACGACATCGACGACCTGGAGGGTGTGGTCGCCCGGAACCGCGGCGCCCGCGCGCGCGAGGCCGACAAGGCGGAGACCATCGTGGACGCCGAGGTCGAGGCCTTCTGGCGCTGGTTCACGAGCCTCGACGTCGTGCCCACCATCGTCGCGCTGCGCGAGCGGGTGGAGGTGATTCGCCGGCGCGAGGTCGAGCGCGGCCTGGCGGGGCTCGGCGCGGTCGACCCGCAGCAGCGCGAGGCGATCGAGCGCTTGACGCAGGCGATCGTCAACAAGGTCCTGCACGCCCCGCTGACTGCGCTCCGCCGCCACCGCGCCGACCCGGCCGAGGCGTTCTACGTCGAGGCGGCGCGCCGCCTCTTCCGCCTCGGCACCGAGGAGGTCGATCCCGACGACGAGGACGCATAGCGGCGTGCTGCGCCTCGGCACGCGCGGGAGCGCCCTCGCGCGCGCGCAGGCGGCGCTGGTGCACGACGGGCTCGTGCGCCGACATCCCGGCCTCCGCGTCGAGACGGTCCACATCCGCACCACCGGCGACCGCGGCGCGCGCGCGCCGCAGGGGCCGGGCGGGAGGAAGGGCCTCTTCGTGAAGGAGATCGAGGAGGCGCTCCTCGCGGGCGAGATAGACGTCGGCGTCCACTCGATGAAGGACCTGCCGGCGCGCCTGCCCGCCGGCCTGGTGGTCGGGGCCGTGCCCGCGCGCGCCGCGGCGCACGACGTGTTGATCGGCGCGGGCGGCCTGCGCGAGCTTCCCTCCGGCGCACGCGTCGGCACCGCGAGCGTCCGCCGTCGGGCGCAGCTCCTCGCGCGCCGGCGGGACGTGGTCGTGACGCCGCTCCGCGGCAACGTCGACACCCGGCTCCGCCGCTGGCGCGAGGGCGCCGTCGACGCGCTCATCCTCGCCGCCGCCGGGCTCGAGCGCCTCGGCATCGCCGAGCCGGCGGCGCTCGCGCTCGCGCCGGAGGAGTTCCTGCCCCCGGTCGGGCAGGGCGCCCTCGCCCTCGAGTGCCGGGCCGACGCGCCCGCAACGCGCGCGCTCCTGGCCGCGGTGGAGGACCCGGCGGCGGCGACGGCGGTGGCGGCCGAGCGCGCGTTCCTCCTCGCCATCGGCGGCGACTGCAACACGCCGCTCGCGGCGCATGCCACCGTGGCCGATGGGCAGGTCGCGCTCCGCGCCCTGGTGACCGACCGGGAAGGGCAGCACTGGCTCGAGGACGCGGACAGCGCTCCCGCCGCGGAGGCGGAGGCGCTCGGCCGGGCCCTCGCGGAGCGCTTGCTCGCGGCCGGCGCGCGCGGAATCCTCGAAGGATGACCGGGCGCGTGTACCTGGTGGGGGCCGGGCCGGGCGATCCGGGCCTCCTCACCCGGCGCGGTGAGCGCTGCCTGGCCAGTGCCGACGTGGTCGTGCACGACCGCCTGGTCGGCCCGCGCCTGCTCGAGCTCGTCCGCCCCGGGGTGGAGGTGGTCGCCCTTGGCCGCTCGCACGACGACTCCGACCGGCCGAGCCAGGCGGCGGTCGAAGCGCTGCTGGTCGAGCGCGCGCGCGCCGGCAAGACCGTTGTGCGCTTGAAGAACGGGGATCCCTTCCTTCTCGGCCGCGGCGGCGAGGAGGCGGAGGCGCTGCGCCGCGCGGGCGTACCGTTCGAGATCGTCCCCGGCGTGTCGTCCGCCTTCGCGGTGCCGGCCTACGCCGGCATCCCGCTCACGCACCGCGACCATGCCTCGCTGGTCACCATCGCGACCGGGCACCAGGCGCGCGTGGGCGACGAGGTGGTGCCGCCCGCGCTGCCCTGGGAGACGCTCGCGCGCCACGGCGGCACGCTCGTCTTCCTCATGGGCATGCGGCAGATGCCCGCGATCATGGCGGCGCTCATCGCGCACGGGCTCCCCCCCGACACCCCGGCCGCCGCGATTCAGAGCGGCACGACGGGCGCACAGGCGACCGTGGTCGCGAGCGCGGCGACGCTGGCCGCGCGCGTGCGCGCGGCGGGGCTCGTGGCCCCGGGGGTCGTCGTCGTCGGGAGCGTGGTCACGCTCCGCGAGCGGATCGCCTGGTTCGAGGAGCGCCCGCTCTTCGGCCGGCGCGTCGTCGTGACCCGGCCGCGCGCGCAGGCGGGCGCGCTGGCGGACCTGCTGGAAGCCGAGGGGGCGGAGGTGATCCCGTTCCCGACCATCGCGATCGTGCCGCCGGCCGATCCCGCGCCCCTCGAGCGCGCGGTGGCGGCGGCGGGCGGCTACGACTGGATCGTGTTCACCAGCGCCAACGGCGTCGAGGCGTTCTTCACGCGCTTCGCCGCCGCGCGGCGCGACGTACGCGACCTCGAGCCGGTGCGCCTCGCCGCCATCGGGCCCGAGACCGCGGCCCAGCTCGAGCGCCGCCTCCTGCGCGTCGCGGTGGCGGCCGAGGACTACCGCGCCGAGGGGCTGGTCGCGGCGCTCGCGGACGAGGACATGCGTGGCCGCCGCGTCCTCCTCCCGCGGGCCGCGGGCGCGCGCCCGGTCCTCCCCGAAGCGCTCCGCGCGCGCGGCGCGCGGGTCGACGAGGTGGTCGCGTACCGCGCCGTGCCCCCGGGCGAGGCGGACGTGGCCGGCCTCACGGCGGCGCTCGAGGCGGGAGCCGTCGATGCCGTCACCTTCACGAGCAGCTCCACGGTCAGGAACTTCGTCGAGCTGCTCGGCCGGCCGGCGGCGGCGCGCCTTGCCGGCGACGGCGGCCCGGCGGTCGCCTGCATCGGTCCGGTGACGGCCGCGACGGCGCGGGACCTCGGCCTGCGTGTCGACGTGATGCCGGCCGCCTACACGGCCGCCGCGCTGGCCGCAGCCCTCGCCCGGCACTTCGGCAGGGACGCGGCGGCGTAGCGGGCGTGAGACTCGATGGCGAGGTCCTCACCGGCATACAAACTGGTTGCAGGTGAACGCACAGCGGATGAGCCCCACGTCGCACTGCGCCATCCTGAGGGCGTCGCCGATGTTGCAGGCACCGTCGCGGTTCACGTCACACGCTCCGGGGTGCGCGAGCTGGCGACATTGTCGCAGCCCCACATCGAACTGGGCTACAACGAGCGCATCCCCGATGTTGACGATCTCATCCCCGTTCACGTCGCCGCAGGGGACTGAGGCGACCGTGGTGGTCGTCGTGGACGTCGTGCGCGGGGCCGTTGTGGACGTGCTCGTCCCGTTGAGCAGCATCACCTCGCGCGAGAGGCCGCTCTCGACGCCCTTCGCGTCGTAGGCGCTGACGGCGAACGCGTAGGACGTGGCGCCGTCGAGGTTCGCCATGATGAAATCAAGTGTCCCGTCGGCGTTGGGCCAGGGGAGACCGGCGTCCGCCGGCGGGCCGTAACTCCCGCTGAGCGTGCGCATGTAGATGCGATACCCGACGACGCCGAACGCCGGGGTCGGCCGCCAGAGCAGCCTGGCGGACATCGGGGCGGCGCTTGCCCCCGTCGCCCACCCCGTCAGGCCCAGCACCAGGGACACCGTCAGCGCACGTCGGGAGCGCGCGCTAGCAAGACAGGCGCTTCGCGAGAACCTGAAAAATACGCTGATACGCGATGATGCGAAGAGAGTTCGCAGCCTTATGCCGGACCGGGGAGGGGAGGTCAAGAAGCTTCACTGAAAAAAAGGCACCGAGGGGGACGTCAGTGAGAGCGCCGGGAGGCTTGCCCGTGCCTCTTCGCGACCCGCGCGACTACTACCGGGGCGGCGTCCTTGCTCGCGGCGC
>Ga0209266_1000616_pt1 | contig 26646 bp, 25 predicted proteins | sample GraSoiAngelo_132_FD_185889 | JGI IMG/M metagenome (GOLD analysis project Ga0209266, IMG submission 185889) | Grasslands soil microbial communities from the Angelo Coastal Reserve, California, USA - 14_0929_02_40cm (SPAdes) (version 2) | ecosystem: Environmental > Terrestrial > Soil > Grasslands ...
GCAGGCAAGCCTCACGATCCTCGACATCCAATGACTGAAGACGCAGTCGCGAATTCATGCGTACCTGGTAGTCGAAGTGGTCTTCCGATCGCCATCGGTGCTCAATCGACTCAGTCCAAACCTTGATCGTTACGAAGCCTGCTTGTTCCAGCAACGTCGTCATCTTCTGAGAGCTGTCGCAACAGGTCCGATTGTCGACCGCCGGAAGTCCGATGACCTGGGCGCCCGCTTCTTGCAGCTCCTCATCCCAAGTGGCACTCGCCAGCGGCTCATTCTCGGACCCCCACGTAACCGTGCCCACGGCGCCTCCCGGCTGCAACACTCGGTTCACCTCCGCAAGGCATCGTTCGGGGAATGGCAGGTGAAAGAGGACGAATGCGACGACCGCTACCTCAAAACGGTTGGCAGGTAGGGCCAGCTTCTGCACATCCATGAGTGCCAGAGGGGTTGAGTGCTTCTTTTTGGCCAGGCGCAACATGCCCTGAGAACGATCGACGCCGACGATCACGGCGCTTGGGGCCGACCGCTCTATCGCAGGTAACAAGGCGCCTGCGCCAGTGCCAATGTCGATGACGTACTTGGTCGTGCTAGACAGAGGGAGATGTGCGATCAGACGCTCGCCGGCGGGCCGGATGATCGGGCTCCACAACCCGTCATAGGCGTCGGCGCGCTGCGAATAGCGGTCAGCCAGCATCGCCATCTGCTTATCCGCCGTCAGGTCGACCTGCTTCATCGGTCCGCCGTCCGAATGCTGGCCCCATCTGACTCGACGCTATTCCCGGCGGCAATCCATTCCGGCAGTCCGTCGGTAAGGTGGCGCGCAGCGTAACCGTTTGATCGCAGCATCCGGACCGCCTCCGGCGCGAAGGCGCAGTACGGGCCGCGGCAGTACGCGACGATCTCGCGGTCGCGCGGTAGTTCCCGCAGCCTCCGCTGCAGCTCCTCAAGTGGAATCGAAACCGCCCCCGTAACGTGCGCGGCTTGGTACTCCTCAGCGGGACGTACATCGACGACTACCAGTGACTCTCCGGCATTCAGCCTGGTAAGCAACTCGTCAGCGCTGATCGATTCGAGGCCTTCCGGTGAGCCAAGGTATGCCTCTACGAGGCCCTTGACACCCGGCAGTCTATCGGCCGCCAGCGAGCGAAGGGCCACCCAGGATTGATACACGACGGGCGAGGCCAGCCGGTACCGCACGCGTGTGCCGTCCCGAGTTGCGGTCACCAGTCCCGCCTCCTTCAAGACCCGGAGGTGCCCGCTGGTGTTGGCGACTGACATGGTGACCTGACGCGACAGCTCCTCGACGCTTCGCTCGCCGTTGGCCAGCACGTCGACGATCTCCACCCGGCGCCCGCTGGCTAACGCCTGAGCGACTTTGGCGAATTGATCGAAGAGCTCAGTCTTGACTGCTCGATCTGGCATGAGGCGCAGTATCCCAATCTCACACGTCTTTGTCAATGATTCAATTGATCTCTTGACAATTTGAGGATAGGCGCGGAGAATGCCGCCCAACGGACTTCCGGAGGTGATTGAGATGATCGAGCAGGGGCGCGTTCCGACAGCCGAGGCAGATGTGGCGGCGACAGTTGAGCGCACATCCGCGCGCAAGTTCCTCGAGCTACTGGCGGCGCGCGACTTCGATCGGCTGGCTGCGTCCCTGGCGAGCGACGCCCACGCTCGGTTCCTGCTCCCTCACGGGCTGGAGGAGTACGACGGCGGAGAAGCGATCGTTGCCCGCATCAGGAGCTGGTTCGGGTCGGCGACGGTCTTCGACCTTACCTCCTCGACCGAGGACGAGGTCGGAATGCGACACCGCATTAGCTGGCGGTTCAGCCTCGTGCGCGATGGCTCGCGCCAGGTAATCGAGCAGCTTGTTTACCTGGATCTCGGGCATCAGGGTATCGAGCGAATCGATCTCCTGTGCTCAGGATTCCAAGCGGAGACCAGTGTCGACGCCGGCCCGACGCAGATCTTTGACGCCGGCGACATGGGCTGCGCCGACGGCCTGGCTCAGGAGTTCCGACGCCAGATCGCCAAGGTCTCGATAGGCGGGTCGCTGGAGGTCGTCGTCAGCGATCCGGCCGCCAAAGGGGATCTGCCTTCTCTGGCAAGGCTGCTAGGGCAGCGGATCACGTCAACCGAGGCGCACGACGACGGGCGCGTCACCATCACCGTGGAGAGACAGAAATGAACGAGAAGCTCATCTTCAACTGCACCCGGGGTCGTGAAGAGCCGGAGCGGGCGACGCTGCCCTTCATTGCCGCCAACATCGCGGCCACGGCGGGCCAGGAGGCAGTCGTCCTTTGCACGATCGAAGCGGTTCGCCTGGGTTGCAAAGGCGGCAGCGAGGGCGTCGAGGCGACGGGGCTGCCGAAGCTCCACGATCTCATGACTGAGTTCATCGCCAATCAGGGCAAGGTGTGGCTTTGCGGCGCCTGCGCCAAGCCGCGGGGCATCACGCCAGAGCAGCTGGCAGACGGTGTGAGCATCGTCGGGGCCGCGAAGATAGTGGAAGAGATCGTCGCCGGTGCCAAGTCGGTCGCTTTCGCCTGAAGCGAAACGACACCTCAGCGAGGTTTCTGGAGGATGCGCTTCATGACGGCTGACCGCATCTCGGTCGGTTGGACGCCCTACCGCCGGTTCAAGGTTGTTTCTAAAGCCGTGATGGCTGGCGGCGTGACCAGAGGGCGCGGCTGAGAGTGACAAAAGCAGCCGCCAGAAGTACCGAGCCGATGATGGTAGGTATGCGACCCACCGGCGCTGCAAAGGCTGTGAGCGTGAGCAGGGCGCCCGTCACCAGGAGCCAACCCGCCCAGGCCTGGATCACCGCTGCCCGAGCCATTGCAATTCCGAACATCACGTAACCCGGAAAGAAAGTTACGGCGGTAGCCAGCAACGCCGGCATGAGTCCGGCAGCTGCACCGCCCGGCCCCACAAGTGCGAGTGGTGCAGCTTCAGTCGGGTGCGAAGTGGCGATCAGAGGCAGCGCAAAGCCGTCCAGCAGGGAGACGCTTGCCGTCATGGCCGAGCCGGCCAGCGCAAGGAGGAAGCCCACCGTTCCTAGCCATCCAAACTTGCCTATGTGAATGAAGTAGGCGGCAGGTAAGCCCATTGTGATCAGGAGATAGGCGATCCAAAAGACGGCGTGCGCTGGTGTCTCCGCCGGATTGAAAAGAGCTCGAGGGTCGTAAAGATCGGGGTCGAAGGCTGTTGCGGGCACCTGGAGCAGGCCACCAACGAAGAGAGCTATCGCACTGAGCCGCATCGATGTGTTCGTCGCAGAACGGCTGACCGGTCCTCGGCCTGAACGCCTTTCACCTGCTCAGGTTGGTGAGCGCCCGCTTGCACTCTGGTGAGGCCGAAGCAAATCGGGATCCGGCCGAGTCCGACACAAGGCCGCTGTCACAACTTCAAGATAAACGCGCACCGGGGAATAGAGGCTTGCCTGGACAAGACTGATGTCGGATTGGTCGGGGGAGGGGACACTATTTGAACTCTCGAATTGAACTCGGCAGCGGCGTCCTCGACCTAATTAGGACCCATTGCGACCGGCCTGACCAGGCCGCCGGCGGCGTTGAGCCCGCCCGCGGGCGGTTCTTGGCGGCGGCTCAGGGTGGTCCCCCAGCAGGCGTTTGAACTCAGCGTGCGCCCAGCGGTGCAGCGCAGGCGCACAGCGGGGACCTGCGGTCATCAATTCACCCAGGCCTAACCGAGCCACAGTGATCAAACCGAGAAGAACGATCACTAATGCAATGACGACCTAGAAGCGAGCCAAGTCCGTGGTGAGAGAGTCCTCATTCTTGGATGTACACACTCCGTTGGCATGTAGGCAAGAGCCTTGGTACTTGCCGTCAGGTGGCCTACTACGCCCTTCTCGACCGCACGCCAAGGGGTCGCGACGAGGGCGACACGACGCCGCTCTAGCTCCGGCGCCACGACGAGTACGAGTGACGCGAGGGTTCGACGAGATTTTCTGCTTGTCTCAGCTTTCTCAGAACTGCCTACCCGCACCTATTCTCCGACGCGGTCCGGTGGAAGTAAGGGTCCGCACCTTGCCAAGAGCAGCTGGCTCTGGGCGGCGGCGCTGAGTGGCCGAATCGGGCGCGGCAACATAGTTTTCGCCACACCAACTGCCGGCAGCGCCGAAGGGCGCTTGATCACGATGAGCGCGAGGATGGCCGCCACGAAGCTGATGGCGGCGGCGATCACAAACGCCTGGTGGTATCCGGCGATAACGGCACCTGCACCTTGCGGCAGATACACCCTGGTGACCGACCCAGCGATGTTGACCAGAATCGCCAGTCCCACGGCCGTTCCAACCTGCTGGGCCGTGCCGATGAGACCAGAAGCGGTTCCCTGATCCCGATCGGGGACCCCAGCTGTCGCGGCCATAGTGACGCTTACGAACGTAAGTCCTACGCCGATGCCCGTAACCAGCATGGCGGGGATGAGGACGGTGACGTAGTCGCTTTCTGGGGCGGTTCTCAGGAACAGGAGCATCCCCGCCGCCAGCACGAGAGTTCCGAGCGCGATCAGGGTTCTCTCGCCAAGCCTGGTGGCAATGCGGGCCCCGATGCTGGAAACGACCATGATCAGTACCGTTTGGGGCAACCAGGCTAGACCTGCCTGGATCGGTGAATATCCGAGGATCTCCTGCAGATACAGCGAGTTGAAGAAGACGGCGCCGATCATCACGACCGACACGAGCGCCGCCACCGAGTTGCCCGCCACCACCGATCTCAGTCTCAGCATGCGACCCGGCACAAGCGGTTGGCTGCTGCGTTTCTCCAGCACGACGAATGCAATCAGGAGCGCGGCAGAGAGAGCCAGAGCGATCAGCACCTTCGTCGAGGCAAAGCCTTGCCCGGTCGCCTCGGTCACGCCATACGCGAGGGCGAGAATTCCGCTGGTCAGGCTCACCGCCCCAGGGACGTCGAGGCTGACGTTGGCCTCCTGGCGAGCAGCATCTGCCGCCAGCACCGGAGATAGCACAACGGCGACGAGACCCAATGGCACATTTACGAAGAGCGTGAAACGCCAGCTCAACTCCTGGGTGAGCAGGCCTCCCAGAATCAACCCGGCGGATGCGCCGCCGGCCGCCATAGCGCTCCAAATCCCAAGCGCACGATTACGCTCGGGGCCTTCCTTGAAGGTCGTTGTCAGAAGCGACAGTGCCGCTGGCGAGACCAAGGCGCCGGCAAAGCCCTGGATCAAGCGAGCGGCGATCAGCATTCCGCCCGACTGGCTGAATCCGCCCAGCATCGATGCCCCGATGAAGAGGACCAATCCCGTCACGAACATGCGTCGCCGGCCGACGACGTCAGCGAGCCGACCGCCCAGCATGAGAAAGCCGCCAAAGGTGAGCGCATAGCCGCTGACCACCCATTGGATGTTCTCAGCCGACAAACTCAGAGTCCGCTGCATCGAGGGCAGCGCGACGTTGACGATCGCGATGTCCAGGATCAGCATGAACTGCGCCGCGCAAAGCAGCGCGAGTATCAGATTCGAGCGATGACGTGTGAGCACAACAACCAGGCTTTTGGTTGGCCGGTTCAAATAATAGAACGCTGTCGAGGGGCCGGGACTTGAGCGCTGGGCCTCACACCTTCACCCGTTTCCCTGTTGACGCCGACCTCTCGATGGCGGCGATGACCTCGTGGCGACGGACGGCGTCGCCGAAGTCCGGCGCGGTGTGAGTTCCGTTCTCGATGTCGGCCGCGAACGCAGCGTACGCACGGGCGACGTTGAAGGCAGGCGCTCCCTCCAGGCTCGCGAGCGTCGGCCATTTTTGTGTCAGCGCAGTAGGGATGGCAAACTTGGCGGGCTCCTTCTGCCCCTTAGCTCCTGCGACGGTCAGGGGAAAGATTTCAGGGAGTGCGGCGTCAGCGGTGATTCGCAGCGTTCCGTCGGTTCCGTTGATCTCCCACAGGAAACCGGTGCCGCCGGCCACCGCCTCCCGGATGTGGATGCTGGCAGTCGCCCCGGAGGTGAGGGTTCCGATCACCGCGATCTGGTCGACCGCCGTCTTCACCATCTGCTCCCTGGTCTCTTCGATGGTGATCAGCGGCCTGCGAATATCCGACACGGCTGACAGGTCGGCGAACTCGCCCAGGACGTAATTCAGAACGTCCAGGCTGTGGCCGAAGGGGACCGTGAGCAGGTTGGCGCCGTTTGTCTTGTCGAGCATGTAGGCGTTGGGCTGTCCCACGACGTCGCCCGGGATAGACAGTCCGACCATGGTCGTTGACAGGACCTGGCCAACGTATCCATCTCGGAGCAGCTGTTGGACGAACTCGATGGCCGGGGCCTGGCGCGCCTGCAAACCGACCACGGTGCGCACCCCTCGCCTGGCGGCAAGCGCGGCCATCGCTCGCGCGTCGTCGAGGTCGCGGCCAAGTGGCCACTCGCAGTAGACGGCCTTGCCGGCGGCAATGGCGGCGGAGACGAGCTCTCGATGGTGCGGGACCTTGACCGTGACGGCCACCACGTCGATGTCTGGTTGGGCCACCAGTTGCTCGTGGTCCGTGAACACCGCGCTGACCCCGAATGCTTCGCCGGCTGCGCGGGCGGATTCCATGTTGTGTGCGCTGAGCGCGGCGATCTGGTAGTTCGGCAGCGCCCGCAGTGCCGGGACGTGAGCGGTGGTGGCCCAGCCCCGAACAGGGCTGACCCCGATGATCCCGACACCCAGGGTTGATTTAGGGGTAGCGACGGCTGATGTAGTCTCGCCTGCTTCTGTCGGCGCCACTTAAAAACCGATGACCTCGTCCACCAACACCACAGTGATCCGCCCCGGGGTGATCTCGCGGTTGATAACGAGGACCTTGTTCACCGCACTGCGTATGCCGTACGCAGCCTGGGCGCGAGCGTCCTCCAGCCGCCACGCGTATTCGTTGATGCGGAGGAGGCCTTCCTCGACGTCGCGCACGATCTTCTGCGTGCCGATGACGAAAATGACTCGTCCGGCGCCGCTGGCATAAGGCCCGAGCTGGCTGCCGCTCATGGAAGCCGCGAGCAGCGAGCCGGTCTCGGTGACCGCGTGGACACTCCCGAGCATGACATCGGGCGCCGCGCCCAGGCGGCGAATCTCGTCGGCCTCGGTCTCGCGATTCATGCTCCAGATCCGCGGCCGAAGCGCCGCGTAGCGACCGGACTTTTCGACCTCCGACGTGATACCCAGCACGTCGAGCGTTTGCGAGGCCCCCTGGTGCACCGGCGAGGCGTCGGGGATGAGGTCGAGAACGATCCCCTTTGCCGCGGCGGCGTCCGGCGCCCGGAGCACCGTCATCCCATTCGCCTCGAGCGCGGCCATGGTTCTTTTCACTCGGACGTCGTCCGCCCTGGTGCCCCACCGCCGGGTTAACGATCCGTCCGCGTCGACTTCGACTTCTTTGATCATTCGCAATCTCCTCGTGGTCGATATACTTGCGACTACAAGTACCTTATTCCAGTGGTGATTGCATATGCAAGTATCTTCGGTACCGAATGCCGCGGCTCGCTTCGATCGGATCGTGGCGCGGGAGGTACCTGGCGGGCGCGGTTTGAAGGCTTGGGACGCGCTGCTCCGGGCCCACGCCACGCTTTTGCGCCAGCTCGAGACCGATCTCGAAAGCAAGACCGGCCTGGCCCTGGCCGACTTCGACGTGCTGGCTCAGCTGGCCATTGCTGGCGGTTCGTTGCGGATGACAGAGCTGGCGGACCGGGCGCTCATCTCACGCTCCGGCATGACTCGGCGCGTCACCCGGCTCCTTCACCAAGGCCTCGTGCGTCGTGCCCACGCCGACGCCGACGCGCGCGGTGTCGTGGTCGGGCTGACAAACGCCGGATTGGACCGTCTGACCGTCGCAGCTCCGGTCCACGTGCGCGGAGTTTCCGATCTATTCCTCACGAAGCTGGAGGACCGTGAACTCGCCGTTCTCGAGAGCGCCCTCGCCAAGGTCACCATCGACTGCACCTTCGGCTAAGGCACACGCGCCCTCGACCGCTAGCCGTAGCGTTCCGACCTGGCTACTGTGCTGGGGGCATCTCGAGACTTGATCGCGGCATCGAATGTCGCCAATCCCCCATGCCATGATCACGGAGTCAACCGATGACGGTCAAAGACGTCCGGCTAGAGCGGTTCTTCGAGGGTTCGCCGCCGGCGACGTACAGATCATCCGCTCGAAAGGACGATTAGCCGTGAACTTCGAGCTGTCGGAGCGGCAATATGCCTTTCGCGACCTGATGCGCGATTTCGCGCGCAGGAGCATCTTACCTGTCGCTCGCGAGATGGAGCTCGCCGGCCGCTATCCGGACGAGATCGTCGAGGAGATGAAGGCGATGGGACTGTTCGGGATGCTGGTCCCGGAGGAGCACGGCGGCATCGCCATCGACGCTGTTTCGTACTCCATCGTGTTCGAGGAGATCTCGAAAGCATGGATGGGCATCGCCGGGATCCTGGGCTCGCACTCGCTGGCCACGCTGATGCTGTCGAAGTTCGGCGAGCCGGAGCAGCGATCGCGATGGCTGCCCGACCTGGCAACGGGCAAGCGCCGCTCGGGCATCGCGCTCACCGAGCCGCAGGCCGGCAGCGACCTGCAGGGCATCACCACCGTGGCACGGCGGGAAGATGGCCACTACGTCGTCAACGGCACCAAAACGTGGATCACGAACGCGCGCCACGCCGACCCGCTGCCGGTGCTCGTCAAGACCGATCCGAAGGCCGAGCCGCGTCACCGCGGGATGAGCGTGCTGATGATCGAGAAGGGGACGCCCGGTTTCACTGTTGGAAAAGATCTCGACAAGCTCGGCTATAAGGGCCCCGAGTCCTCCGAGGTGTTCTTCGCCGACTGCCGCGTGCCGGTCGACAACCTGCTGGGCGGCGAAGAGGGACATGGCCTCCAGCAGGCCCTGTCCGCCCTCGAGTTCGGTCGTGTCAACATCGCGGGTCGCGCGGTGGGCGTGGCACAGGCGAGCCTCGACCGCTCACTCGCCTACGCACACGAACGGCAGGCCTTCGGCAGGCCGATCGCCGAGTTCCAGGCCATCCAGCTGAAGCTGGCGGACATGGCGACAGAGGTGCAGGCCGCGCGGCTGTTGACGTGGTGGGCCGCCTCCGCCCTCGACTCCGGAAAGAGGGCCGACCTCGAGACCGGAATGGCCAAGCTCTACGCATCTGAGGTGTGCATCAAGGCATCACTCGAGGCAATGCGGATCCACGGAGGTTACGGATATTCGACCGAGTACGAGATCGAACGCTTTTACCGCGACGCGCCCCTGATGGCGATCGGCGAAGGCACCAACGACATCCTTCGCACGGTGATCGCCCGCCAGCTCGCTCGTGATCTCCCGTCCTGAAAGGAGGCTTCGCTTTTGGGTACGAACTACTTGTTCAGAACGCCGCGCAGGAACTCGAACTGCCTCGCGTTCGCCTTGCGAGCAAGAGCGGTCGGGTACTGGTTGAAGCCGTGCACGCCCTCGGGATAGATGACGACCTCCGCGGAGTTGCCGGCGGTGCGCCAGCGCTCCGCCATGAAGAGCGTGTCGTCGATCAGCGGGTCAAGGGTGCCGACCGTGAAAAGGGCCGGAGGCATGTCCGCGAGACGGGCATATAGCGGCGAGACGTCGGGATCGCGCTGACGATCCGATCCAAAGCCAGGAAGAAAGTTGGCACCAAACCACTTGATGATTGGCGTCGATAGGACCAGGTTGCGATCGCCCCAGAGCATCTGGCTCGGCGTGCCGCTGAGGTCATAGGCGCCGTACACGAGGTTCGCGGCCGCGATGCGTTCCTTGATCCCATGCCGGTCGCGCAGCCTGAGCAGCGTGACCACCGCGAGATGCGCTCCGGCCGACTCGCCGCCGATGGCAAAGCGCGCGGGAGCATCCAGGAGCTGAGGGCCATGCTCGAGCAGATGGAGGACCGCATCCTCGCAGTCATCCGGTGCGGCGGGGTACGGGTGCTCCGGCGCGAGCCGGTAGTCGATGCTCGCAGCACATAGACCCGTCTCGTCGGCGAGGAGCATCAGGGCCACGTCCTGCATGTCGTGCGCGCCCAGGGTCCAGCCGCCGCCGTGGATATGGAGATAGATGCCAGTCGCCTCCTTGTCAGGACGCAGGACCCGGACCTTGAGCGGACCGCTGCGGCCCGCGACTTCTATGTCCCGCGCCTCGTCCAGGAATACGGGCGCTGGAAAGATGCCCTTGCCCTCCCGCCTGGCCCGCCGCGACACGTCTGGCGGGACCGAGATCACGGGTACTTGGGTGGCGATCAGAGCTTCGAGCTGGGCGTTGAACGCCCGTGCCTCGTCGATGTCTTTCTGCTCCACGTCGGGCGCGGCCGGCCGAACCGTGGCCATTGGAGCCAGTCTATTCCGCTTGCGTCCCCGCACAGATCGGGCATGCCGTGCCACGTGCGGGTACGATCCGGCGCAGTGCCAAAAGCGTGGGTCGTCCGTGAGCTGGGAACGCCCGACAAACTTCACTTCGAGGATGTCGATCCGTCGCCAATGAGCGACGACCTGGTCCGGATCCGCGTGCGGGCCGCGGCGGTTAACTTTTTCGACCTGCTCCAGCTCGGCGGCACCTATCAGGTCAAGCCTGAGCTGCCCTTCATCCCGGGAGCCGAGGTGGCGGGCGATGTCGAGGCCGCGCCGCCCGGAACCGGGATGAGGCCCGGAGACCGGGTGTTTGCGGTCGTCTCGCAAGAGGGCCTGCACCGCGGCGGCTACACCGAGGTCACCCACGCCGAACCGGGCGATGTCCGGAAGATGCCCGATGGCATGTCCTACGCGGCGGCCGCCGCCTTCTTCATCAACTATCAGACCGGTTGGTTCGCACTCCATCGCCGAGCCAACGTGCAGCCGGGTGAGGTGGTCCTCGTCCACGCCGGCGCAGGTGGTGTGGGGACCGCCGCGATCCAGCTTGCCAAAGCGGCCGGTGCCCGGGTGATCGCGACGGCAGGCTCGGACGCCAAGCTCGCCGTGTGCCGGGACATGGGCGCCGACGTCGCGATCAACTACAACGACGAGGACTTCGTGGCCGCGGTCAAACGGGCGACCGACGGCAAAGGAGCGGACGTGGTCTACGACCCGGTCGGCGGCGACGTGTTCGATCGGTCGACCAAGTGCGTCGCCTTCGAAGGTCGCATCGTCGTGCTGGGATTCACCTCAGGACGCGTGCCGACCATCGCGACGAATCACCTCCTGATCAAGAACTATTCGATCGTGGGCCTGCACTGGGGCCTTTATCGTCAGCGCGCGCCGCAGCTGATCCCCGAGTGCACTGAAGCGTTGTTCGCCCTCTACGCGGCGGGAAAAATCCGGCCCCATGTGGGACGCGAAGCTCCGCTCGCTGATGCTGTGATGGTCCTGGAAGAGGTCGCCTCGCGGAAGACCACCGGCAAGGCGGTGCTCACCGTCGAAGCAAGTTAAGGGCGCGACAGACCAAGCGCCGCCTCGCTCATCTTGCCGGGGTTGAGGATCCCGAGCGGATCCAACGCCTTCTTGATCGCGGCCATCACAGTGAGGGCCTCGCCGTGCTCGGCGGCGAGGAACTCCGCCTTGCCGTAACCGACGCCATGCTCGCCCGAGCACGTGCCGCCCATCTCGATCGCGCGCGCCACCATGCTCCGGTTGATGGCACGCGCCTCCGCGAGCTCATCGTCCCGAGCGGGGTCGATCAGGAAGCAGACGTGGAAGTTGCCATCGCCGACGTGGCCGAGAATCGGCGCGATGAGATTCGACTTTTCTATGTCGGCCTTGGTCTCGGCGATGCACCGGGCAAGGTTTGACAGCGGGACGCAAACGTCGGTGACCAGCCCCTTCGAGCCAGGACGCAGCGCAAGCCCGGCGTAGTAGGCCTCATGCCGCGCACGCCACAGACGGTTGCGGTCCTGCTGCGTCGTGGCCGACTCGACGGATACGGCGCCGAACTCCCGGGCCAAGGCGGCGACCTCCTCGGCGTCGTGCTTGACGGCACCCTCGCTGCCATGGAACTCGAAGAGGATCGTGGGCATCACCTTCAGGGCGAGGCCGCTGCGGCGGTTCACGGCATCGATGTAGATCTCGTCGAGCAGCTCGGCCCTAGCGACCGGCACACCCATCTGGATCACCGAGGTCACGCAGGAAACTGCCTGATCGAGCGCCGGAAATGAGCACACCGCCGCGCTCATCGCCTCGGGCAACCCGTACGCGCGAAGGGTCAGCTCGGTGATCACGCCGAGCGTTCCTTCCGAACCGACGAACAGGCGGGTCAGGTCATAGCCGGCGGACGATTTGCGGGCCCGCGATGCTGTCCGGATGATCCGCCCGTCCCCCAGCACCACCTCGAGACTGAGCACGTTGTCGCGCATCGAGCCATAGCGCACGGTCGTCGTGCCGGAAGCACGGGTGGCGGCCATTCCGCCAAGCGAAGCATCGGCGCCCGGGTCGACCGGGAAGAACAGGCCATGGCGGGCGAGCTCCCTGTTGAGTGCCTCGCGGGTGACACCCGGTTGCACGGTCACGTCGAGGTCCGCCGGCCGGACATCGACCACGCGGCTCATCCGGCTCATGTCCAGGCATAGGCCGCCCCTGACCGCCGCGATGTGGCCCTCCAGTGAAGTGCCTGTTCCGAACGGGATTACCGGAGTCAGGGTTCGCGCGCAGACAGCCATGATGGCGGCTACGTCCTGGCTGCTCTCGGGGTAGCCGACCATGTCCGGGCTCATCGCTCGGTGGTACGACTCGTCGAGACCGTGCGCCTCCCTCTCGCTCTCGGCCATGGACAGCCGCTCGCCGAGGATCGCCCTCAGATCCGAGGCGGTCGCGGAGTCGACACGCATACCGAGATCGTGGCACCTTCGGCCCGGTTCGAGCGCCTGATCAACCCGTATCTCGACGGTTGGCGAACCGCGAATTACCATATCGTCGTCGCTGGGGCACCGCCGACAACGACCTCGAGAAGGCGTCCCGCCAACCAGCAGGGGAGGAATATGACCTTGGTACCGCGTAGCGTCAGGCCACTCGTCTGGCTGGCCCTCGTCCTGGCCGCAGCGGTCGTTATGGCCGCCTGTGGCAGCCAGCCCTCAGGCAACCAGGCCCAGAGCTTCAAAGGCACGAAAAAGGTCGGCTATTCGGCGCCGTTGACCGGCCAGTCGGCACTCTACGGTCACGCGGTGAGCCAGGCACTGCAGCTCGCGGCGGACGACATCAACGCCAAGGGCGGCGTCAACGGCTACAAGATCGAGATGGACATCCAGGACGACGGCACGACCGTCCCGCAGGCGGTGAGCAACACCAAGAACATGATCCTGCAGGACAACGTAGTTGCCCTGATGGGCTCGGTGACGTCGGCTCAGTGCCTGGCCGAAAGCCCGATCGCAAAGCAGAACAAGGTCATCACGATCGACGCCACGTGCAACAGCTGGCAGCTGACCATGGAGCCCGACATCGTCAACCCCTACTGGGTCTCGATCGTCCCCAACACCTACATGGAAGGCACCGCTGCGGGCCGGCTCGCGGCGAAGCTGAACGTAGGCAAGATCTTCATCGTCTCGCCTAAGTACCTGTTCGGCATCTCGGAGACCAACGCCTTTGTGGCCGCCTTGAAGAAGGCCAACTCGAGCGCGCAAATCGTGAACGACCCGAGCACCTGGTACGTGCCGTTTCCGACCAACCCACGCTGGGACTCCACCATCAACGCCATCCAGGCCGCGAAGCCAAACCTCGTCTACTCCAACATCTTCGCCGCAGACCAGATCAACTTCATCAAGCAGGCTCTCGCGGTCGACCCACAGTTCTTCGTCAAGTACCCGATGACGACGCTGGTTTCAGTCGACGAGCTGAACGCGCTGGGCTCCCAGTACCCAGAGGGTATGCACGCATACATGCGTGCTCCGTTCTTCGCGCTGCAGAACAACAACGCGAAGCTCACCGACTTCATCAGCCGCTACCGCGCAAAGTTCAACGGCGAGTACCCGTCCGATTGGGCGGTCATGGACTACGACGCGTTCATGCTCTGGGCACAAGCCGCGAACTCGGCCAAGGGCTTCGACGCGGATCAGGTCGTCAAGCAGATCAGTGGCCACGCGTTCGACAGCCTGCGCGGATACAAGATCACGATCCGCCCTGATGAGCTGCAGGCCAACGTCGGCGAGACCACTGGCACAACCACAAGCTCCGGCGGAGCCTTTCCGTTCCCGATTCTCAAAGACGTGACGAACCTCAAGGGCGACGACTTGCTGATGCCGCTTCAGATGGTCAACGAGATCAAGGGCAATCAGTGCGACGCGAAGGCGGGCGATCCCACGACCGCGAACTTTGCCCTATGTCCGTCCTGGAAAGCGAGCTAGTCACACCCACCAAGAAACAAGAACGAATATGACGCCAGGGCAAGTCCTGCTGTTCGCGGTGGGCGGGCTGGCCAATGCGGCCTACCTGTTCATAGTCGCGGCGGGACTGTCCCTGGTGTTCGGGGCCTTGCGCGTCATCAACATGGCGCACGGCTCGCTCTACATGATCGCGGCGTTCGTGACCGTGGTCATCGGCAACCAGCTGGGCGCGGGCCTTGGCTTCTGGGGAGGGATGCTCGTCGCGGTGGCGGTGGCCGGTGCGATCGGAGGAGTCGTTGAGGTGCTGGTGCTAAGGCGCGTTTACGGCCGAGAGCATCTAGTCCAGCTGCTTGGCACCTACGCTGTCAGCCTGATCATCGCGGGCGCGGTACGGATCGTCTTCGGCGCCAACTACCGAACCATCGTTTCGCCGATCCCAGGTCACCTCAACCTGGGCGGCTACAGCTACGCCAGCTACTCGCTTTTCATGATCGCCGCCGCAATTGCCATCGGCGGCGGCGTGTGGGCGATGCTCTACCGCACGAACCTTGGCCGGAACATCCGAGCCGCCGTCGCGGATCCGGACCTTCTGAACGCCACCGGCGTCAATGTCACCAGGCTCTACACCACCGTGTTCATGATTGGCGCCGCATTGGCGGGGCTCGGAGGATCGATCGTCGCGCCAAGCCAGGCAGTGGGCTCGAGCATCGACACTGACGTCCTGGTCCTCGCTTTCGCGATCAGCGTCATCGGCGGCCTCGGCAGCATCGTCGGCTCGGCTGTCGGCGCGCTGATCGTGGGCATGGTGATCTCGTTCGGTCTCGTCATCCCCGCCACCAACCCGTTCGCGCTTGCGTTCGTCTTCATCATCATGACCGCGGTCCTCATCGTCCGGCCGCGTGGCTTCTTCGGTCTGCCCGACAGTTGATCCGCCTCCTTCCGCGCTCCCGCGGCGACCGGGTGCGCTGGGGAATGGTGCTCGCCCTGTTCCTGTTCGTGGCCCTGATCCCTCCCCTGGCCGGCCTCAACGAGAACCTGAACCCCGACGCGAGCTCGCGATTTCAGATCTTCCTGGGCACCTCAGCGCTGGTGCTCGCTTTGTGGGCGATCTCTTACAACCTGATGCTCGGTTATACGGGCATGGTCTCGTTCGCGCACGCCGCCTACTACGGCGTCGGCGCTTACACGGTCGCCCTGATCTTCAAGCGCTATCACCTTCCCATCCTGCTGGGTCTTGCCGCGGCGCCGCTCGCGGCAGCGGCGGTCGGTGTAGTGACCGGGCTGGTCGCGCAGCGGGCGGTCCGACTGTATTTCTCGCTCCTCACGCTCGCCATCTCCCAGCTGCTCTTCTCGCTCGCCTTTACGTGGTACGACTTTACGGGCGGCGACAACGGTATCGCGGTCACAGTGCCCGACCAGCTGAGCGACTACACGACGCTCTATTACTTCACGGCGGCAGTCGTCGGGGTGTGTCTCTTGCTGATGTTTCTCCTCGTGCGCTCGCCGTTCGGCGCGGCTCTGCTCTCGATCCGCGAGAACAGGCAGCGCGCCGCCGCGATCGGCATCAACGTAAAGGCGTACGAGCTGGCCATCTACACGATCGCGTCGCTGTTCGCCGGCATGGCGGGAGGCCTCTTCATCCTGTACCAGCAGCAGGCATACCCCGAGATGCTCTACTGGACGGCCAACGCGCAGCCGGTCGTCGTGACACTCCTTGGCGGGACGACCACGTTCCTCGGGCCGGCGATCGGCGCCTTCATCTACGTGGTGCTGGACAACGCGGTCTCGAAGCAGTTCCCCTACCAGTTCGACATCATCCTCGGCGCGATCGTGCTGGGCGTAGTGCTGGCTGTGCCCGGCGGCATCTCGGACGCGCCGACCGTGTTCCTGCGCCTGCGCGAGCGTTTCCATCGTGGCGAGCAGGCGGAAGCGCCGCCTGCTGAAAGCGCGGGCGAGGCGATCCGCATGTTCGATGTCCGCAAGGCGCTCGCCACCGATGCGATTCAGGCCGAGGAGGTGCATCCCGGGCAGACCTTGCTTCAGATCGAGCACCTGAGCCGGCGCTTCGGCGGCTTGCGCGCGGTCGAGGACGTGAGCCTCGAGGTCAAGCAGGGCGACCGTCACGCCATCATCGGTCCGAACGGGGCCGGCAAGTCCACCCTCTTCAACCTCATCACCGGTCAGCTGAAGCCCACCTCGGGCACCGTGAAATTCGACGGACGCGACATCACGGGCAAGGCGCCTCACGTGATCGCGCGGACCGGCATCGGTCGCGCCTTCCAGATCACGACGATATTCCCGAAGCTGACCGTTCGTCAGAACCTGCAGTTCGCGATGCTCGCGCACGCCGGCTACACCGTCCGGCCGTTCGGACTTGCGAATCGCATCTTCTCCGCTGAGGCGCAGGAGCTAGCCGAGGCAGTTGGCCTGGGAGCGTGGACAGACCTCCCCGCCGGTCAGTTGAGCCATGGCGATCAGCGCGCCATCGAGATCGCGATCTCGCTCGCGCTCGGTTCGAAGCTCGTGCTGCTCGATGAGCCCACGGCCGGGATGTCCGCTTACGAGACGGACAAAGCGATGGAGCTCGTCCGGCGCCTGGCCACGGAGCGCCACCTGACGCTACTCTTCTGCGAGCACGACATGTCCGTTGTCTTCAGCACGGCTCGCACCGTCACGGTGATGCACCAGGGCCGCGTCCTCACCGAGGGCACACCGGAACAGATCCGGCACAACCCGGACGTGCAGAAGGTCTACCTGGGGGAGCTGGAGCAGGAGGAGTTAGGCGCGTAGTCATGCTCCAGGTCGAGGGATTGAACGTCCGGTACGGCAAGAGCCATGTCGTCTTCGACTTCAGCGTCGAGGTCGAGGATGGCAAGCTGCTCGCGGTGCTGGGCCGCAATGGCGCCGGCAAGACAACCATCATCCGCGGGATCACCGGACTTCTCCCTGGTGCTTCAGGATCGGTCAGCGTCGGAGGTCGCGACATGAGCGGATGGCCCGCCCACCGGCGGGCGCGCGGGGGACTGGCATACGTGCCCTCCGGCGCGCGCTGCTTCCAGAACCTGACCGTCGACGAGAACCTCGAGATCGCATCGCACGCCAACGGCGGCGACCGCAGCTGGACGAAGAAACGGATCTGGGAGCTGTTCCCCAAGCTCGAGAGCCTGAAGAACAACATGGCGGGCGGCCTCTCGGGCGGCGAACGGCAGGTGCTCGCGCTCGGGCGCGCGCTGATGGGCAATCCGCGGGTGATGCTCCTCGACGAACCGACCGAAGGCCTTGCGCCGGTGCTGGTGCAGTCGATCGGGACGCTTCTCGGAACGCTGAAGTCGACCGGCGTGTCAATCCTGCTGGCCGAACAGAATCACCAGATGGCGCTGCGCGTCGCCGACCGGGCGGCCTTCATCGAGAAGGGGCGCATCGTCGAGGTGCTTCCGACCGCGCGTGCGCGGGACAGCGAGGTGCTGCACCGAATCCTCGGCATCTGAACGTTGAAGGGCAGACGGACGGAAGCCACGGCAAACCCGACTGATCCTGGCAGTGGCTTCCCGAATGGCGAAAGGTGTTAGCCGATCTGCATGCCGGACGGCGACGCCACGTACGAGGGACCTCGAAAGCCGTTCATCGGAGGACACCTTGGGGCGCCTTACACAAATAAATACGCGGAGCGACATTGCGATCAAGCATCGCTTGATCGATCACTGGATTCTGAATTCCAAACTGGCTCCGGGACCGGCACTCGAACCCTCAACCTTGCGGTTGACTGATCGCTGGGGTCGGTTCAAAGGTTGCGGTCTGAATTCGCTGATTGGCTGCCGCGTGCCGTCAAAAACCATCTTTTGCCACCGGCGTTGCTGTACGACAGTGGGTCCCTCTGCGTAAGCCTAGACCGCCACGACCGAGTCTCAGCTGCGGTGGCTTTTCACTCGCGAACTAGGCTTAGTATCGCCAACGAGATAGAGAAAGCGATCGACTTCGAACTGCCCGACGAGGAGGAGAAAGCCTGGCGGCTCCACGAGCAGCTGGGCCAAGGACCTATGGTCCTGGTCTTCTACCGAGGAGACTGGTGACCATACTGCAACGGGCAGTTGGCCTCGTACGCACGGAACTGGGACCACTTCGTCAGGGAAGGCGTAGGCATGGCGGGGATATCGGTCGACCTCATCGCTAACAACCACGCCATGGTTGAAAAGCTGTTGCTGCCTTTCCATCTGCTCAGCGACCCAGAGGGTCGCGTCATCAAGGAATGGAGCGTGTGGACGGATGCAGGCGGGGGCATCGCCAGGCCGGCGATCTTCGCGATCAGGCGCGATGGAACCATAGGCTGGAGATACGTGGGCCGCGATTTTGCTGACCGCCCTACTGATGACGAACTGTTCAACTCAATTCGGGGAGAAGTCTGAGATGGCGCGAGGCGACCGCCCTCTACCACTCGAGCAGTTGGAGCCTTACATGAGGGGGGTCAAGTTCGCGGTCGAAGCGTTGGGACGGCGGCACAAGGACCACGACCCTGACCTCGCGGATGATGCCGCCCGCTATATCGACATGGCGGAGCGCTACGGCCAGGCTGCGATCGCGACCTTCCGTTTGCAGCGCGAGCGGAGGAAGACGACCTAGGGCCCCGAACGATACCGCGTTGACGCAAGGCCAGGATGCCAGGTTGGCCCCTCATGCGTGCCGGGCTTTCCTTCACAACCATTGTGCCGGCACTTTCGGCGAGGACACATCGTTCCAGACCGCCCGAAAACGAGGGGGCCGTCCCCCTCTCCAGGCATGAACCTCAAGCTACCGCGGCGCGGCCTCAATAAGCAACTGAGCTGATGCGGCCCTGGCCGACCCGTTTGGCCTCGGCAGCCAGAACGAGAATCGGGTCAGACCTGCGCGAGACTCGGCGCCGACCTCGCCGCCCGCTGCCCTCACCCGCATCCTGACGATGGCAAGCCCGATCCCGGCGCCGCCTGTGGAGCGATCGCGCGACTTATCGACCCGGTAAAAGCGCTCGAACACACGCTCCAAATCGTCTGGCGGAATGCCGGCGCCACTGTTGAGCACCTCCACGTTCACGCGCCTCGTTCGGACCTGGACTCTGGCCTGGACCTCACCTCCGGAGTCTGTGTACTGAGCAGCGTTCTGGAGCAGATTGGAAAGGATCTGCGCGAGGTGGTCGGGGTCGACGTAGGCGACCGCGGCGGCGGGCATACGCGACGAGGTTCGAATCGACCGGCGTTCGAGCAGCGGACGCAATGCGTCCATCGCCGCACAGATCGCCTGCACCACGTCGGTTTCGCGCGGCGATGGCTCCCGGCCTTCCCCACGCGCCAGTGCTTCCAGCGAGGCTGAGAGCCGCACCAGGCGCTCAACCTCTTCGTGCAGCGAGGTGAACACATCACTCCCAGGGGCGATGACGCCATCGCGGAGCGCCTCCAGGTATCCCTGCAAATTGGTGAGCGGAGTGCGCAGCTCGTGGGCGGCATTCTCGATGAACTCCTGGCGCACGCGTTCCTGCTGCTCGAGTTCGGACGCGAGCTGGTTGAACGATCGCGCCAGAGACTGGACCTCCCGCGGACCGGACCCCCGCAGCCGCATGTCGTACTGACCGGCGGCGAGCCGTGCCGCCGCTTCGGAGACCCGCATGAGCGGTCGCGACATCCAGCGAGCAAGCCACGCGGCGAGAAAAAGCGTGGTGCAGATCGCAGCTCCGACCGCCGCAAGCAGGACCAGGGTGACACTGCTCTGGAACATGTCGCGCGCCGCAGCCACGCTGGCTCCGTGCTGGACCATGAGTTGCTCGAACTCCGCCCCACCAACACGCTGCACACCGATGGCGACGATGGCGAGTGCCAGGGCGGCAACTCCAATTGAGGCCGCGGCGATGTGCGCGCCGATACCAAAGCGCTTCATGGCTCGGTGGCGCGGTAGCCGCCGCCCCTCACCGTAGCCACGTAGCGAGGACGCCTTGCGTCGTCGCCGAGCTTGACACGAAGCCTTCCGATGTGGACGTCGATGGTGCGGTCGAGGGCAGCGCCGGCGCCTTCCTGGTAAAGCGCGTCCTGCAGTTGCTGCCGGCTCAGCACTCGTCCGCGAGCCGCGGTGAGAGCTGCGAGCAGCCGGAACTCCGCCGCAGTAAGACTCAGTTCGCGATCACCCTGGTGGACCTGCTGGCGTCCAAGATCGATGGTGAGGTCCCGGTGGAGGAATGTCGCCTCTTCCCTCTCGCCTCGCCCGTCCAACCGGCGCAGGATGGCCTTGATCCGCACCACCAGCTCCGCCGGCGAGAACGGCTTGCCGAGGTAATCGTCAGCACCCTCCGTAATGCCGTAGACGCGATCCGGTGTCGAGCCGCGAGCGGAGAGAATCAGCACGGGCACGTCCGATTCCTGGCGCAGCTGCCTCAGCAGGGACATCCCGTCGAGCCCCGGCAGCATCAGGTCGAGTACGACCAGTCGAGGGCGCGCGCGGCGGATCGCCTCCAGGGCAAGCACGCCGTCGCCTACAGTGACGACTGGAAGGCCTTCGCGCCGAAGGTAAGTGCTCACGAGAGCCTGGATCTTGGGGTCGTCATCGACCACCAGCACGGGAGCCTCGAGCTTCGTCTCGATTGCCATGGTTGACAGGCTAGGCAATGATTGTGACGGGTTCGTGACGACCCGCGATCTGAAATGGCGTTCGGCCATCACTGAACTTTCACGGACGCGTCATCGGCGAGTCACGCGCAGCCTGGATCGTGGTTGGACATCACCACCAGGGAGGCAACCATGCTTAAAGCATTCGTGCTGGGTCCAGCGGCCGCCATCGTCCTCCTCTGTGCAGCCACGACGCCCGTACTCGCATCGACTCAGGTGGGGCAGGGAAGCCTGTTCCTCGACGACCGCGTCGTCGGTACCGTGCTTCCACCATCGCATATGGAGGCCGGAACCGGCCTGGATCCCTTCTACAAGGTGACCAACGGCGCTCCGGGCCAGCTTGGGATCGCCGGCGTGGGGCCGAGCGACGCCGGCGCGTATCACGGTGGCGCCTGGCAGGTATGGACCGTCACGTTCAATACCGGCGTCACCCCTCATCTGCTGACCTCGGGTTCGGCGGTGGCGGCGGCGCAGGCGGCCGGCGACGTCGCCATCACGCGCGTCGCGGACGCAGACTTCCGGTGCCCGATCACCGAACAGAGCAAGGGGTAGGGTGTGATGAAGATCTTCGATTTTCTCTTCCACCTCTCCCAGAGGATCGGTGAGCCGCTGCTGCGCTTCACCATGGGCCTGGTTCTGCTGTGGATCGCCGGACTCAAGTTCGTCGATCCCGCACCAGTGCGCGGCATGCTCGAGGCTTCGCTGCCGCTCTTCGCCTTCAACGGTTTCGTGTACACGTTGGGCGTCCTGGAGATCGTGGCGGCGCTGTTGCTCTTTGCCGGGCTGTGGGTCCGCTACGTCGGGCTTGCGCTGCTGCTGCTTTTCGGCGGCACGTTGACGATCTTTCTCGTTGCGCCGGCCATCACCTACGGGCCGCACAATTTTCCGATCCTTTCACTTGCCGGCCAGTTCCTCTTGAAGGACACCGTGCTAGCCGCCGCCGCGATCAACCTGGTGGCCATGGACAGCGCCAGGGCACGGGCGCGGAGTGAGCACATGATGAATACGCGAACCGCGGTGCAGACCTGAGCACGCGCGAGCCGATCTAGCCGGCCATACCTTCCCCGGGGCAATCTGCGGCACGTTCGGAAAATAGCGCCTCGTATTCGCAGCGAGTCGTTGAGTGCTGCTAAAGCCTACGGTTTGACACCGCCGTTGCTATAAGACTGCGAGCTGATAGCACTTAGTGCTGCCCAGACCCAGGCTGGCCGCCGGCCCCTCAAATCAAGGCGATACGGTACTGTCGAACGGGTCGCCGGAGCGAGTTCTGGCCAGGCGGTGAGGGACCATTGAAGGAAGAAGAATGATCGATCCGAAACATGAAGTAGTCGTCGAATACTGCGTACCTTGAAACTATCTCGATGAGGCTGTCCGTGCGGCAGTCGAAATCGCGTCGGGGTGGGCCCCCGTTCTAAGGGGGATCGAATTGCGTTCAGGTGTGAAGGGAGTCTTCAAGGTCTCCATCGATGGAGAAATCATTTTCGACAAAGCTCGTTTGGGACGTTTTCCGAATCCCGACGAGATGACGCCAGCAGTCCAGAAACGTCTTGGGGCGAAGGTTTATTGGCGAGAATCCGAGCAGAGTTGATTTCTCCTCGCCAGGCAAACGCGTGACCCTTGAAGGCTGATCGAAATCTTGGACATCATCCAACGCAGGACTACGCTGTCGCCGCTTACTTCGTCGTTGGTTTCTGACGAGAGGCGGATAGCGATCAGCCCACGCCAATTGTGAAATCAGAAAGAGTGCGCCGCCGGCGCCGGCCTTCGTCAAGAACTGTCGTCGTGTAACTGCCCTCACCGGAGCATCTCGCGAAATTCCATCCCGAGGGCGATGAAAAGTCTGCCGTCGGACTTCGCCGCAGGGTCACATCATCAACGTCGACTTCGCCACGGGCACGCTCTCGGCAGGCGGGATAGCGTCTGCCCGAGCAAACGACAACTCGAAGATCACTTTGACCGGCTCCGGCACATTCGCCGTCTTCACCCATGGCTCCGGGACGGGGATTCGAACCCCGAACCTTGCGGTTAACCGATCGCTGTAGCCCGTTCGGAAACGGCGGTTCGAATTCACTGAGTGCCGCCGAGTGTCGCCAAATCACGCCCTTGGCCACTGGCGTTGCTGTACGGCCGGCACCATGGCCTGACCTGGCGAATGCCCGACTCCCCGCGGTTTTGAAGACCGGGGCCCGGTCATCGTCTCGTGAGGCGAGCGCCGCAGTCAGAATCGCGGCGCTCGCCCAGACAAACTGAATGTCAGATCTTGGTCGGTTCGCCTGCCGGGATGAAGATCGAGAAGTGCTCGAAGCACGCCTCTTTGACGGGGTAGTTCAGGCAGTCGATGTTGTCCCGAATGAACGCCTCACCGGCGAGCAGCGCCTTGAAGCCGGCGGCGATTTCCCGCACCAGTGCAGACGCTTCGTCGAATCGCAGGAAGTGACAGACGAATACCCGCCGGTAGGCACTTGCCATGTCTGCAAGCCGAGCTGTAGAGAGCGCGAAGTGATCGAGGTTGGAGTCCTCGAGCTGCGCATAGATCGGCCCCGTGTTGATGGTGTCGCCGCCGAATAGCAGGCCGTTGGCCTCGTCGAGTAGGCAGATGCAGTCAGGAGAGTGGCCCGGGGTATGCAGCACTTGCAGCTTGCGCCCGCCGAGGTCGAGCACATCACCCTCGTCAAGTAGCCGAGTCGGAATGGTAGGCACGACCCTATAGCCGTCGGGGTTGAATCCATCCGGCAGCTCGCGAATCATTCGCTCTGCCGTAAGCAGGTGAAAATAGAGGTCGTCCGCCTCGCGATACGGACCCCACGCTTCGAGGAGCCGTTTCGTGTAGGCCATGTAACCTTCGGCCAGCTCCGGGGGCGATGGCTTGGAGACGAGATCCGCGCCGATGCGGTGGATCGCAAACTCGCTGAAAAACCGATTTCCGCCCGTGTGGTCGAAATGGTAGTGAGAGTTCACGACAAGGAGCTTGCGAGGCGTGATCTCCTCGGCGACTTTGCGGATGTTTGCCACGCCGAGTCCGGTGTCGAAGAGCACAGCGCTCGTCGAACCCTCGATTAGCCACGAATTCACGTGGCCGGGCTCAGACACCAGGTAAACGCCCGGCTCAAGTTTGCTGACCTCGAACCACGCGGTTCGAAACGGGCTTACGTCGACGGCGTGGTCTGTGGCCGGGCGCGTCATGGCCTGACCGGGCTCGCCGCCGGAGTCACGGGCTTTGCCGCGACCTGGGCTCTGGCGACAAGGTAATACAGGACGCCGGTCACGATGAGGCCGGCGAACAGGCTGAGGTCGGCGCCGCCCAAGGCCCCGGTTGCAATCGGGCTCTGCCAGAGGGTGGAGTTGGCGAAGGCAAGCGCGGCGAGTACGCCAACCACATAGACAGCGAGCGCAGGCCAGTTGACGCCATTCGCGTACCAGTACGGCCCGCGCCCCCATGTGTGTAGTGCGGCGGCGTCATAGCGTCCGGCGCGGACCACCCAATCCACCAGCAGGATGGCGCCCCACGGACAGAGAAGGATGAGGGTGAGCGACAACCACTGCGCGTAAAGCGCCATGAAGTTGTAGACAAAGACCGCAACGAGGGTAAGGACGGTCGCGATGGCGCCGACCATGCAAACCGCGATCCAGCGCGGCACCTGAATGCGCAGGGCGAGCAATCCAAGTCCGGCGGTGTAAAGGTTGAGCACGTTGTTGGCGGTTGCGCCCCAGATGACGACCAGCAGGAACGGAACCAGGTACCAGCCGGGCAAGATCTTGGGTAGGTTGTCAATCGGGTTGGACATGTCGACGAGCGTGGCCAGGACCACGCCGACAAATCCGGCGAGCAGCGACGAGACGAGCATGCCCAGGAAGGCCCAGAAGGCCACTTGTTGCGGCCTGGTATCGCGGCTGAAGTAGCGAGAGTAGTCGGACGCGTAGTTGATCCACGAGATTGGTCCGGCAAAGACCACTGAAAGCCCAAGCAGCCATGTGCCGAGCGCCGTGCTGCCAGCTTGCTGGCCACCGGCGTAGCCCCAGTCGACCTTCGGCAACGCAAAGACAAGCAGCCCAGCGATCAGGACGACGGAAACGATGAAGAAGACCCGCTCTGAGGCGATCACCGTGGCGTGGCCGAAGAGCGCGATGGCCACCTGGCCGAGTAGAACGATGATGATCGCAGCGATTTTGATGGCTGTGCCGCTTCCCAGGCCCGCAACCGACGAGAGCTCGACCAGGGCGAAGACGGCCAGGACGGAGTTCACGGCCACCCATCCGGACGCCGAAAGCCAGCTCAACAGCGCGGCGGGATAGTTCCCGTTAAGCCCGAATGCCGCGCGGGTGTTGACGATGGTCGCTGTCCCGGTTCTAGGTCCGAAGATGCTGCAGAGGCCGAGTACAACCGACCCAGCAAAACCCCCGATCGCGACGGCGAGAAGCGCCTGCCACAAGCCAAGCCCGAAGAGAACCGTCAACGCCGCTGTTGTGAGGATGATGTAGTTGAAGTTCCCGCCCATCCACGTCCAGAACAGCTCGCGCGGATGGCCATGAGCATGCTCGGGCGGGATCGGGTCGAGGCCGTGGATCTCGATCCCGAAGATCGGATCAGCTTCCCTGGCGTCCATCGCATGATCGCTCACCTGGCTCTTGCCTCCCTTCAGGACGACACGGAGGCAAGACAGGGCGACCTACTCCAAGCACCGCACGCCCGGTTCGCTCTCGCCATCGAGTGCCTCCTCGGCACGGGTTGACCAAGGCGAAGTCTCCCGGGCTTTTCTCCCGCCGTGTGGCACGCCAGCGTGCTCGCTACTCTTGGACCAGACCCGGCGCGAACAGCCGTCGGAACCCTAGTAGTGTCTTCGGTTGACGCTATTTCTAACATCGAGACGGACCGCCGTCAATGCCCGGATCGTCGTGGGCGTCCGGACCGCGGAAAATTGGCAGGGACGGAAAATTGGCAGGGTGGCTTGGACGTTCGTAAAGGCCGATGCTGCCGAGGCGCAGTGCGTCGGAGTTCACGAGCGCGGAACGCGGTTTCGCTTTAGGCTCGCTTACTGACCGCCGTGGCGGCGGCCAGGTTGGCCCGACGGACCGCATCAAGAGGGCTCGCGCCGGCCGCAAGCGCGGCCATGAAGGTTCCCGTGTGCGCGTCGCCTGCTCCGGTGGTGTCCGCGACCTCGAGGGATGGCGCAGGCAATCGCTGGATGTCGCGACCGCGCATGAGCAGCAAGCAACCGTCACGTCCGAGACGCACCAAAACGCCGTCGCGACCTGCAAGCTCAGCCAGGCCGCGAATGGAGTCGTTGGGATTGGCAGCCCCAGTCATGAGGCGAGCCTCGCGTTCGTTGCAGGTCCACCAGTTGCAGCGGGCGGCGGCGGCGCGGAGAACAGACCGTTGAATCTCAGCGACGAGAGGACCTGGGTCCCCAACCACAGTGACGCTGTCCTCGAGACGAGGCAACCAGCTGGCAAGCGCCGGCCCGGACTCGGGATACGCAAGACCATAGCCGGATACGTAGACGAGGTCGTCGTGTGAGATTGGAATCGAGTCCAGGGCCTGGGCGGTCATCCTTGCCTCGGCGCCGGGAGACCTCGCGAAAGTTCGCTCGCCGTCCCCCGTGACAAAGGTGATCGAGAACCCGGTGTCAAGACTTGTTGCCGGAGGCGCGATCATCTCGATGCCGAGCTCCATCAGAGAGGACCGCACCATGTCGCCAAAGGAACCTGTCCCATGGCTCCCCGCGTAGGTCACTG
>Ga0209266_1000619_pt1 | contig 26576 bp, 27 predicted proteins | sample GraSoiAngelo_132_FD_185889 | JGI IMG/M metagenome (GOLD analysis project Ga0209266, IMG submission 185889) | Grasslands soil microbial communities from the Angelo Coastal Reserve, California, USA - 14_0929_02_40cm (SPAdes) (version 2) | ecosystem: Environmental > Terrestrial > Soil > Grasslands ...
TTGTCTCTTTCGAGCTCCTTGATCGCCTACCTGACGCATTGCCCGGCACAATTCGGCGCACCAATGTCGCGTTCTGACCCTCGGTGCCGCGAAAACAGCCTTTCCTGGGCGTCGGCGTGAGCTAAGTTCAGACGTGGTATAGCCGTGTCGGTTTGACACAAGGCGGGCACGCGCAGCGGTCATCTGCGGTCCCGGAACAGCCCTTGCTCGGGGGAGCGTATATCATGGTGGAGGACGTACGGCCCCGGCAGCCCGGCGAAGCGTGGCGCGACGCGTGGTCGCAGGTAGCTGTGATGCTCGCAGACCATATCCCACTCGTGATCGGCTTCGCCCTTGTGGTTACCGTCCACAAGATCCGATCGACGATCATGCCCGCGGAAACTCGGCCCTGGACGCGGGTTATTGACGGTGCCTTGATCGCGGCGGAGTTTACGCTCTTTGCGAGCCTCGTCCTCACGAAGGGCATCGACCTGCTAGGTGAGCTCGTCGAGGGATTAGGCATCGCATGGCACCGGGCGGCGCACGCTTTCAAAAAGGGCAAGCGACTGCCACCGACCCCGCGGCTGTAGGAGGAGATGCTGATGACAACTATCGCCGCACCCGTCCGTACAAGCGGAGAGCGCCGTGCTCTGCAGCGTGCATTTCACGCCGAGATGTCGGGACGGTATCTGCTCAGCGCACTTGCCGCGCTCGCTGCCGCGGTGCCGCTCGCCCTCGTCGTCGCGCCCATGCCCTTCACCATCATCGGCTGGATCTACGCTGGGGCATGGGGCCTGATCGTGGTTCCCTCGATCGGCGCGTACAGCGCGCTTCTCTACGATGCCCTATTGATCGCCTTGAATCGTCAGCCACTGTTCCTGCCGACTGCGCTCGCGAGGTACCGTCGACTGGAGATGGACCAGCGACGCGCGCTCGAGCCGTTCCGGCGGATGGCGGCACTGGCGTACTGGATTAGTCCGATCTCGAATGTTGTTGCTGCCGCGATCGTCACGGCGATCCGCCTGCGGCCACGGCTCGCTCGTGAGATTATCCAGCAGGCGGACGCGATCGCGAAGGGCTTCCAGCAGGCTGGCCCGGCAGCGCCACGCGAGCCCATGGCCGAGATGACACAGCCAGTAATCCTGCAAGTGGAACGCGAGCTGGACGTCGAGCTGCAGGCCTGCTGAGAAGGGTGCTACGCACGTACGGAAAGGCCCCGGATTCATCCGGGGCCTTCTTGTTTTGGATCAGGCCGGCTCCGGGCTGTTTGACACTCGGTTCGAGGCGTGGGATGTTTTTCGGAGTCCTCAATATGCGCGACCACTGGGGCAACCCGATCGGCGACAGCAAGGCGGAGTACGAAGCTGTCAGCAAGCCCGTGCAGGAGCTGAACCAGGGCGAGCTGCGGGCCCTCATCACGGACGCGGTGTTTCGCGGAGCGGTGAAGGCGATCGCCACTGTGATGCTCGTCAGCGCGCTGATCGGCTTCGTCATCTTCGTGATCGAGCAAGCGACTAAGACGTATTGATCGCTGTCGGCACGCAGCGAAGGCTTGACGTTGTGCCGGTGTTCAACCACTTCAACATCGCGAGCCCCGAGGACGTGAAGGCGGAGATCGCACGGCGATTCAGCGGCACAGTTGTGGCACGAAATCCGCCTTCTGAGAAACCCGCGCAGCAGCTAAGTTGAGGAGTAGCAATCGCGCGACCGTGGCGGAACTGGGAGACGCGCAGGACTTAGGATCCTGTGGGGCAACCCGTGGGGGTTCGAGTCCCTCCGGTCGCATCGCGTAGCAAGCCATGGTAACTCTCCGCTCGGCTCAGACCGAGGTATCCCCGATGCGCTTGGCCTTTCGAGTCGCCGCTGTTGCCATGCTCACCGCCGTCCCCGCCACCGCCCAGGAGACCCCCACCGAGCGCAGCGCCGCCGCCGACGTCATCCGCCGCATGAACGAGCTGGAGCGCTCGCTCGCCCTGCCCCAGCTCGTGGCACGGCTCACGGCTCGCGATGCCCGCCGCGACGCGGTCGTCGCGCGCGCCCGAGCGCTCATGGACCAGGAGCTCCTCGCGATGGCCGATGACATCACGCGCCACCCTGAAGTGGGCCACAAGGAGGAGCGTTCGGTGAAGATCCTCACCGACTACCTCAGGGCGCACGATTTCGACGTGGAGACCGGCGTCGCAGGCCTCAAGACGACCTTCGTGGCGCGCTACAAGAAGGGCACTCCGGGCCCCAACCTGGGCGTCATCCTCGAGTACGATGCCCTGCGCGGCACCACCCGCGATTTCCACGGCGACCAGCACAGCGCCCAGGGGCCCGTCGGCATGGCGGCGGCCGTCGCGGTGGCGGAGTTCCTGTCGAGCTCCAGGACAGCGGGGACGGTGACGGTGTACGGCACTCCTGCCGAAGAGGTCGGGGCGCCGGAAGCGAAGACGACCATGTACGATGCCGGCGTGTTCAAGGGCGCCGATGTGCTCGTCCGCTCGCATTCTTCGACCGGCACCCAGCGGTCAGCCGCAGGCTTCGGGAGCTGCTGCATGAACATCGACGTCGTGCACTACACCTTCGCGGGCGCGCCGGCGCATCAGCTGCAGGCGTGGGAAGGGCGGGATGCGCTCCTGGGAGTGATCGAGCTGTTCAACCACATCGACGCCCTGCGCAAGAACGTACGGCCGGAAGCGCGCATTCAGGGCATCATCACCGAGGGCGGCAGGGCCCCGAACGTCGTGCCCGATCGCGCCGCCGCGGAAGTCTGGATCCGCTATCCCGACGAGGTCTATCTGGCCCAGGTGCGGAATCGGGTCAACGACGCGGCGCGGGGCGCGGCCCTCGCCACGGGCACCAAGGTGCGCATCGACGTCGACTCGGCCGCGCGGGACGGCATCTCGGTCGCGGCCCTGAACGACTTGGCCTTCGCGTACCTGAAGCGGCTGGGCACGACGAAAGTCGAGGAGGAGCCGGGGCGCCCGGTCCCCTACGAGGAGACGGGAACCGTGGCGACCCAGATCCCCGGCGTGGGCGTCACGTCTCACAGCTCGAACGGCGGCTACCATACGTTCGAGATGGAGGCGGACGCGCTGGGCGAGGTCGGGCACCACGGCTTCCTGGTCGACGCTCAGGCGATGGCGGCGGTGCTGTATCATTACGCCACCGACGCCCAGTACCGCGCCACCGTCAAGCGGGAATTCGACGGGCTGAAGGGACTGTATGGCGAGTACCTCGCGGCTCTCCGGGGAGCGTACCCGCTGCCCACCGTCCCCGAGCCGACGGGGAACTAAGTGACGGCTCCCTGGCACACCCTGCTCGACGTCGCGATCCGCACGACCGTCGTCTACCTCGCCCTCCTCGCCGGGCTGCGGCTCACCGGCACCCGCCAGCTGGGCCAGATGTCCACGTTCGATCTGGTGCTCCTCCTCATCATCGCGAACGCCGTCCAGAACGCGATGGTCGGCCCCGACACGAGCCTCGCGGGCGGACTCGTCGCGGCGACCGTGCTGATCGCCTGGCACCGGGTGATCGACTGGTGGCGGTTGCGGTCCCGCGGCTTCGCGAAGCTGCTTGCCGGCGAAGGCATCATGCTGATCCACCACGGCACGATCCTCGAGACGCACTTGCGTCGCGCCGGGATCACGCGCGACGAGGTGGTGCAGGCGCTGCGCGAGCACGGCGTGGCGGACGTGAAGGACGTGCTGCTCGCCGTGCTCGAGCCCGACGGGGCGATCAGCGTGATCCGCAACGACGACCTCATGCCGGGGATGAGACCCCATCACCGCATCCGGGTTATCAGGCGTGGCAGCTGACCCACCTCCCACGGCAACAACGAGTTGCGCCCGCGTCGCGGGCGGAAACGAGCGCCAAGCGGCGTGATTTCTTATCATAGAGCGGCGGCGGCGGGTCGGGATGGGGCGGTAGGGGAGCCAAAGCCACACTTCTCCAGGAGGGCAGGCTATGCAGCGGCGGATGCTTAGCTTACTCGCGGTGTGCTGTACGGCGGTCGCCGGGATCGCGGCGGCGCAGACCCCATCGGCCCGCTTCGGGCTGGGGGGCGGCGTGATCATCCCGGTGGGCAACTACAAGGACGCGGACAAGATCGGCTGGCACGGCCTGGGCATGGCGCAATTCGGGCTGCCCGGGTCGCCGGTGGACATCCGCGTCGACGCGGTGTACGGACAGACCACCCACAAGGACATCGGCACCACCCCCGTGTCCGGCAACACCAAGCTGTACGGCGGGCTCGCCAGCGTGGTCTACAACATCGGGCCCAAACTGATGGCGCGGCCGTACATCCTCGGCGGCGTCGGTGCGTACCACGTCAAGATCGACGCGGCGGGGACCATCGCGAGTGAGACGAAATTCGCGTTCGGCTTGGGGGGTGGCGTCTCGGTGGGCATGGGCCAGAGCCACTTTTTCGTGGAAGGGCGCTTCGTGAGCATCCGGGAAAGCGGCGGATCGACGAGCTTCCTCCCCGTTACGGCAGGAGTGACCTTCGGGAAGTAATCCCTTAACCGACGTGGGGATGTGGGGAGGTGGGGACGTGGGGCCCACTTCCCCACGCCCCCACCCCCCACGCAGCTAGATTTCAGCTCGCAATGGCCGACATCCAGATCAAGAAGACCGGCGAGGAGCCGGGTGCGGCGTCGCTCGTGGTGACCGTGCCGCCCGAGCACGTGCGCGAGGCCGAGGAGCGCGCCACCGCGGACTACCAGCGGCGCGCGCGGCTGCCGGGATTCCGCCGCGGTAAGGCCCCGGCGGCGATCGTGAAGAAGCAGTTCGCCGACGACATCCGGCAGCAGGCCTTGCAGGAGCTGATCCGCGAGAGCTGGAGCATCGCCCTCGAGCAGGAGAAGCTCAAGCCCATCGCCGACCCGCACATCCACAACCTGAAGTGGGAGACCGGGGGGGGAGCGCCGGTCACCTTCGAGTTCCACGTCGAGGTGAAGCCCGACATCAAGCTCGAGCGGCTCGCGAACTTCCGCCTCACCCGCACCGTGCCCAAGGTGACCGACGAGATGGTGGCGGCCCAGCTGAACGAGCTCCGTGGGCAGCGGGCGCCCTGGCTGCCCGTGACCGGGGAGAAGCCCAAGCCCAGGGACCTGGTCCAGGTGACGATCGCGACGCGCGAGGGGGCCCAGGTGAAGGACCCCCAGCCCTACCAACTGGTGTTGGGTGAGGGCCGCGCGATCCCGGAGCTCGAGGAGCGCATCATGGGCCTTCTCCCCGGGGAGACGATCGACACCATCGTGCGCTTCCCCGATGACTTCGCCGACGAGGCGAAGCGGGGCCAGACGCGCGACATCAGGGTGACGCTGCACGAGGTGAAGCGGCAGCAGCTGGCGGAGCTGGACGACGCGTTCGCGCGCGAGGTGGGCGACTTCGATTCGCTCGAGGCGCTGCGCCGGGCCGCCCGCGAGGACCTCGAGCAGGAGGCGGCGCGGGAGGCGGACGCGCGGGTGCGTGGCGAGCTGATCGAGCAGATCGTGGCGGCGAACCGCGTGGTCGCGCCCCGACCGCTGGTGGAGCGGGTCTTGTACGCGTACGCGCAGGCCTACAGCATTCCGGAAGAGCGGTGGGAGCAGTTCGCGACCGAATTCCGGTCCGTCGCCGAGGCGCAGGTGCGTCGCGACCTGGTGCTCGACGCCGTGGTGGAGCGGCACGGCCTGCGCGCCACCCCGGAGGAGCTGGACGGGCGCATCCGGGAGCTCGCCGGGCGGCGCGGCATGCCGGCCGAGCAGCTCCGGGCCTCGCTCGAGAAGGCGAAGCGGCTGCGCGACGTGGAGCGGTCGCTCACCGAGGAAAAAGTCTTTACCTTTCTCTTGTCGCAATCCACCGTGGAGTCCCCGTGACGATGAGCACGATCTACCCGCCCTACATCATCGAGCGCTCGAGCCGCGGCGAGCGAACGTACGACATTTTCAGCCGGCTGCTCATGGACCGCATCGTGTTCCTGGGCACGCCGATCAACGACGACGTCGCGAACGTCATCATCGCCCAGCTGCTGTTCCTCGACGCCGACAACCCCGAGAAAGACATCTATCTCTACGTCAACTCCCCCGGGGGGCTCGTGTCGAGCGGCATGGCGATCTACGACACCATGCAGTTCCTGCGCGCACCCGTGAACACGATCTGCATGGGGATGGCGGCCTCGATGGGCTCGTTCCTGCTGGCCGCCGGCACGCCCGGGAAGCGGCAGGCCCTGCCGCACGCCCGCATCATGATGCACCAGCCCTCCGGCGGCACGCAGGGCACGGCGTCCGACATCGAGATCCAGGCGCGGGAGATCCTCTACCTGCGCAGCAAGCTCAACGAGCTGTACGCCAAGCACACCGGCAAGGCGGTGGAGACGATCGAGAAGGACATGGACCGGGACCGGTTCCTGTCGGCCGACGAGGCCAAGGAGTACGGCCTGATCGACCACGTGATCGCCCACTACAAGGAAATGGACGATGGCAAGAAGAAATGACGCCTTGCGCGGGCGCCGGCCGTTTCCCATACTAGGGCCCGATGTCCCACGATAAGCACCTCCGCTGCTCTTTCTGCGGCAAGTCGAAGGACTCGGTCCGGAAGTTCATTTCCGGTCCGTCCGTCTACATTTGCAATGAGTGCATCGCCCTCTGCAACGAGATCCTGGCGGAGGACGAGGAGCGCGAGGTCTCCGAGGCCATCACGCAGGTCCCCACCCCGACCGAGATCAAGGAGGTGCTGGACCAGTACGTGATCGGCCAGGAGCGGGCGAAGAAGACGCTCGCCGTCGCGGTCTACAACCATTACAAGCGCATCAACTCCCACTCGGGCCGCGACAACGACGTCGAGCTCGACAAGAGCAACATCATGCTGATCGGCCCGACGGGCGTCGGCAAGACGCTGCTCGCTCAGACGCTGGCGCGCATCCTGGACGTGCCCTTCACCATCGCCGACGCGACGACGCTCACCGAAGCGGGCTACGTGGGCGAGGACGTCGAGAACATCCTGGTGCGGCTGCTCCAGGCCGGCGACTTCAACGTCTCCGAGTGCGAGCGCGGCATCGTCTACATCGACGAGATCGACAAGATCGCCCGGAAGTCCGAGAACCCGAGCATCACCCGCGACGTGTCGGGTGAGGGCGTGCAGCAGGCGCTGCTCAAGATCCTCGAGGGCACGATCGCGAGCGTACCGCCGCAGGGCGGCCGCAAGCACCCGCAGCAGGAGTACATCCAGGTCAACACGCGGGACATCCTCTTCATCTGCGGCGGCGCGTTCGACGGGCTCGAGAAGATCATCGAGTCCCGCACCGGGCGGCGGCAGATCGGGTTCACCAAGGAAGAGGTCGAGAAAGGCGTCGTGGAGAAGGTCAAGCGCAACCCCTTCGCTGACGTCGAGCCCGACGACCTGCTGCGCTACGGCCTCATTCCCGAGCTCGTGGGCCGGCTGCCGGTGGTGGTGCCGCTCGACGCGCTGGACGAGGACGCGCTCATCCGTATCCTCATCGAGCCGAAGAACGCCCTCACGAAGCAATACCAGAAGCTGTTCGAGCTCGAAGACGTGCGGCTCACGGTGGAGAAGGAAGCGCTCAAGGCCATCGCCCAGAAGGCGATCAAGCGCGGCACGGGCGCGCGCGGCCTGCGCGCCATCCTGGAAGAGATGATGACCGACATCATGTTCGAGCTGCCGAGTCGCGATGACGTCCGCGAGGTCGCCGTGACGGCCGAATGCGTCTCGGAGGGTCGGCCCCCGTTGCTCGTGACCGAGCGCGTCCGCCAGAAGAAAGAAGCCTGACCCGGGGCGCAGGATGCTGCGCCACGACTTCGTCGGGTCGTTTCCCCGCGCCGACGTCCCGCTCGATCCGTCGCTTCCCGAACTCGCCCTCATCGGCCGCTCCAACGTCGGCAAGTCGAGCCTGCTGAACGCCCTGGTCGGCCAACGGATCGCCCGCGTGTCCCAGACCCCCGGCAAGACCCGGGCGCTGAACGTGTTCCGAATCGACATCAGGAGTGGGGAGTGGGGAGTGGTAACTCCCCACGCCTTTTACTTGCTCGACCTCCCCGGGTACGGCTACGCGAAGGCGAGCAAGACCGACCGGGCGGCGTTCCAGCACCTGCTCACCGGCTGCCTCGAGCGGGCGCGACTCGTCGGGGTCGTGTGGCTGCTCGACATCCGGCGCACGCCCTCGCCTGACGACGGCGCGATGCAGGACCTCCTTGCCGCCCGGCAGACGCGCGTGCTTGCGGCCCTCACGAAGAGCGACAAGCTTCCGCGAGGCGAGCGCCGCCCCCGAGAGCGAATGCTCGCCGCGACGCTGCGACTCGACGAGGACCAGGCGGTCGTGACGAGCGCGCGGACGGGGGAAGGCGTCGCGGAGCTGCGGGAGGCGATCGAGGAGCTGATCCGGGAGACGGTGCCATGACGAGCAACGCAGTTAGGCGGTTAGGCGGTCAGGCGGTTAGAGCAACGCTCGCGCTGGTGTCGCTAACCGCCTATCCGCCTAACCGCCTATCCGCCCAAGATTCGCTGCCGATCGGCTTCGGCACGCTCAAGCGCGACGATATCATCGTACGCTTCGACACCCCGGCGCTGGAGATCCAGCTCCTCCCCCTCGAGGAGAGCGTCACTCGACTCCTCGCTCCCGACACGTACCGGTCGTTGCAGGACCTGGTGCGCTCGAAGCGAGCCGTGGTCGACGACCTGGCGCGGCGCGCCGGCGTGCTCCGGCCGGTCCTCGCCATGGTGAGCTTCTTCGGGCTCGTGCCTCAGGCGCGCTTCGTGCCGGAGGACGTGAACATCACGAGCCGGGGGCGGCTGTTCCGGCCCGTTGGGATCGTGCCGCTGTCCCCGAAGTGGGCCTCCTATCAGCTCGACGCCCGCGAGCAGGCCGTGGCGGTCTATTTGTTCGAAGAGGGGATCAGCTTCCGCGAGACCCTCACGGTCAGCTACCAGGGGCTCGCGAACGACTCCTGGTCGCGCGCGATTCTCACGCTGGAGCGCGAGCGGGCCCGGGTCATGGCCCGGGCGCAGAGCCGGCCCAATCCGTAGCGCGGTCCGGGCCGCGCGCCACCTCGTAGACCCGGAGCGCGCCCGGCGGCCTCCGGCCCGACACCAGCATCGCCGTGGAGAGCGCGTCGGCCGCCACCGGGTCCCGCGACACCACGGAGGCCTGCCTCAGGGCGCGGCCCGGCCATCCGGTCGCCGGATTCATCACGTGGCCACAGACGAGCGCGCCGTAGCGCACGACGGCTACGCTGTTGGCGGACGTGGCGAGCGCCGTGTCGCGTAGCCGCGTCGCCGCGATGACCCGACCGGGCCGATCGGGGTCCGCAACCTCCACGAGCCACCCCTCCTCTCCGGGCGGAGCGCCGATCGCCGCGCAGTCCCCGCTCACGTCCAGGAAGGCCCGTTTGATCCCCCGCGCCCGCAGCACCGCCAGGGCGCGGGCGATGCCGTACCCCACGCCGATGCCGCCGAAGTCGAGCTGGGTGTGAGCGTTGGGAAGCCGCGCCCGGTCGCCGTCCAGCTCGATCACGGCGCTCCCCACGGCCTCCCGCGCTTCCGCGATCTCGGCCGGGGATGGCCCGTTGGCGCGGGGGCGGTGGAAGCCCCAGGTCCGCATCAGCGGCTCGACGGCGACGTCGAACGCGCCACCGGTGCGGCGTCTGAAGCGCTGCGCGAGCGCCAGCACCGCCCGCAGGTCCCGGTCCACCCGCATGGCCTCGCGCCCCGCGCGGCGGTTCAGCTCGCACAGGTCGCTCGCGTCGTCGAACAGCGTGAGCCGCGCCTCCACGCGCCGCAGCTCCGCGAGCGCGGCCGCGCACGCAGCGAGACCCTCCCCCTCCGAGGGGGCGAACGTCATCAGGTGTACTGGCTGCCCCATCGCCCAGGACCAGCGCTCGATGAACCGGTCGCCGACGCCCGGCAGTCGTGGCAGCCCTCCCCACATCCCCACGACCCCGGTCCCCACGACGCCGAGAAACGCGCGGCGCTTCACCGCACTGCCTCCTCCCTGCGCACCCGGGCGAGGTCGCGCAGGATGAGGTAGGACTGGATGTAGAAGGTGAGCGCCAGCAGGGCGCTCGACGCCTCCAGCAGCCAGGCGAACCTCGGGTCGGCGTAGCGCATCAGCCACATCGCGGCGAACGAGACGAGCAGCGCCCCGAACGGCTCGGCGACGAGGAGCCGCCGCCACCGCTCCAGGAGCGAGCCGCACAGCGCCACGCCGATGCCCGTGAGGACGAAAATCACGGCCATGCTCAAGAGGTGTGTGTGGGTGATGGTCAGCATCTCGGCGAAGGATTTCGAGAACTGCATCGCCGCGGTGCTCGCATCGGGATTCGCGCCGCGATAGCGCGCCTCGATGCCCGGCGGCGTGAGTCGCGTGGTATGCCACACGTAGACGAGGGACGTGGTGTAGCCGACGAGCTGGACGATCGTGATCCACCGCGCCAGGGTGCGGAGCGGCGCGGGCACGACCCGCCAGGACGGCGGTGCGACCGCGTCGCTCATCGGATCGCTCCGCTCTCGTGCCAGGCGGTGAGCTCGGCGAGCATACGCCGCACGCCGGCGGTCACGGCGTGAACGCTGATCGTCGCACCCGAGATGCTCCGGATGTCGCGGCCGACCTGCAGCGGGTCCGCGGCGGCCTTGCCCCGGAACTGCTTGCGCCAGGCCTCGTAGGCCACCTCGCCGCCGTAGGGTTCGCGGTACACCAGAATGTCCACGTCCTTGAGGCGGTTCGCGGGGTCGATCGCCACGAGGAAGGTGATGGGCTGGTCCTTTCCGATGACGCTCCCCACCTGGGCGAAGCCGAGCAGCGAGTCCCCGGCGGAGATTCGGAGCACTGCGGCGCTGTCCACATGGAGCGTATCGACGCGGGCGTGCGGCCCGAACAGCCGGACAATGGAGGCGGCGACCTTGGTAGGCGGCGGCGCCTGGATCATGTCAGAATTGATACCCGATGCCGAGACTCAGCACGTCGGTCGCGCCGGTCCCGGCCTCGTTGCGCAGCAACTGGTAGTCGCCCTTGAACGCCGTGTTGTAGGTCGGCTTGTAAGAGAGACCGAACGTGGTGATGCGCCGCGCGAGCGTCTCGTCCCGGGCCGTGCCGGCGGGAACGGCGGCCTGCGTATCGTACCGCTCGTGCCGCACGAACGCGTTCAGCTTCTGGGACGACGCCGGGGCGAGCGCGTGAAGCAGGTTGTACGCGGCCTCGAGGTAGCCGCCGGCGATCCTGCTGCCGACCGCGCTGGCGTAGCGCGTGTTGATCGCCTCGGCATCGCTCACCCAGATGCTCGCGGCCACGGCGCGGAACAGGAACGCGCCGACATCGTAGCGGGCATCGGCCGAGAGCAACGTGATCGGGGCGGCGAACGCGCCCGTCCCAAGCGCGGGGTCGGCGTCGGCGGTGCCGCCGTACCAGAACGAGCCGCCCAGCTTGAGGCCGGGCCGTGCCCACGCGAGCCGGCCCGTGAAGGACGGGTTGGCGAAGCTCGCCTCACGGCCCTCCTGGCGGCCTTCGCGGATGCCTTCAGCGGCCGAAAACCCCGCCGCGCGCAACCCGTTCACGAGATAGACCCGGTAGCTCAAGCCCTCGGCGCCGGGGACGCGGCCGACCGCGCCTACGCCGATCTCCCGCCAGGTGGTGGGAATCACGTCGTGGTCGAAGCCCGGGCGGTCGACGCCGTTGAACGTCGGGGGCTCGTGTGTCTCGTTGATGATCCCGACGGGCGGGAGCACGAGACCGGTGCGCACCGTGAGCGCGTCGGACAAGCGATAGTCGAGGTAGGCCTGCTCCAGGGCCACCTCGCCGCCCGGCTGGGCACCTTCCAGCTTGGCGTCCTCGACCTCGAGCTCTGACCGGAAGGCGATCTGGTCGTTGAAGGCGTGGGCCAGGTAGACGACGAAGCGCTTGAGGTCGACGATCCCGGGAGTGTCCGGACCCGTACGATTGGCGTAGTGCACCTCGCCGTAGCCGCCGAGGGTGGTTCGCTCCTGGGCCGCCGCCCGCCCGGGACGCAGGGTGGCGACGGACGCAAGCAGGGCCACCAGGGCACGGCGCGCGAGCGCTCGGGACACGCGACCTCCGGCGTAAGTCAGGGAAACGGCGGTTGAGGCTGAATCGGAGCTGGCGGCGCTGAGTTGTGCATGGTTTCAGCTCGCGATAGGCGAATCTATTTGTCGGGATTATGACGGTCAAGCGAACTGTAGCATGTTGTAAGCCGAGGAGACGATGCCCCTGACGCAGACCCCGCTCCCCTTCCTGATCGCCGCCGCGGCGCTGCTGCTCGCCGCGGGGCTCGCGCTGTGGGCCACCGCCCTGAAGCGCCGCGTGGCGAAGAGCGAACGGGAGCGGCGCCGCACCGCGGATGAGCTGAACCGCCGGCTGTCCGAGCTCTTCTCCCTCCAGGAGCTCGCCTACGTGCTCTCGGAGTCGCTGCAGCTCGACCGCATCGTGGAGCAGGTCGTGCGCTACGCGATGCGCTTCCTCGACGCCCGGGGCGCGCTGCTGGCGCTCGCGACCGAGCAGGAGAGCGAGACGCGCCAGCTGCGCGTGGCGGCGGCCGAAGGCACGCTCGTTCCCCTCAAGGGGCAGTCGATCCGCGGGGACGATCCCGGTCTCGTGGCCCGCTCGCTGGGGCGCGAGCGGCTCGAGCTGGTGCGCGACTCCGGGGACGCGCCCACGGAGCTGGTGAGCGGGGTGCAGGCCGAGTCGGCAGCGGCCGTGCCACTGCGCGCCCACGGCGTGGTGGTGGGAACGCTCGTCATCGCCGACCCGCGGGGCGGGGTGTTCAACCCCGAGGATCTCAGATTGCTCTCCACCGTGGCGAACCATGCGGCGGTCGCCCTCGCCAACGCCCGCTTCTTCGAGATGGTGCGGCACGCGAAGGAGCAGTGGGAGACGGCGTTCGACGCGCTGCACGAGGGGATCGCGGTGGTGGACGAGGGCGGCCGGGTGCTGCGTGCCAACCGCTCGCTCGCGCAGATGCTCGACCGGCCCGTGGCGGCCGTCGTGGGCGAGGAGCTGCTTCCCGCGCTCGTGGGCCAGGCCACGGAGAGCACCGAGCTGCTCGCCGCCGCCCGCCGCGGAGAGCAGGCGGCCGCGTTGGTCGCCCGCTCCGACCGGCTGCAGCGCACGCTGCGCCTCAACGCGGCCCGGATCGCGGGTGCCGGCCCGGAGCGGAGCGTCGTCGTGCTCGTGGAGGACGTCACCGACCAGCAGGCGATGGAGTCGCAGCTGATCCAGAGCGAGAAGCTCGCCGCGGTGGGCCAGCTCGTCTCGGGCGTCGCGCACGAGCTCAACAACCCGCTGACCTCGATCGCCGGGCTGGCGGAGTTCCTGCTCGAGCAGCAGGAGCTGGGACCCAAGGACCGGGACCACCTGCAGGTGATCCACGAGCAGGCGGAGCGGGCGGGCCGGATCGTGCGGAACCTCCTGACCTTCGCACGCAAGGGTCCCGGCGAGCGGGCACGCGTCAACCTCAACGACGTCGTCCAGCGCACCCTGCTGCTGATGAGCTACGACCTGAAGCTCAAGGACATCCGGACCGAGAAGAACCTCGGATCCGGCATGCCGGACGTGGTCGGCGACCGCCACGCGCTGCAACAGGTCGTGCTGAACCTGGTGACCAACGCGGCGCACGCCCTCGCAGGGAACGAGGCGGGCCGCCCGCGCACCATCCGCATCAACACCTGGTTCGACCAGCGCGTGCGGCTGCGGGTGGCGGACACGGGACCCGGGATCCCCGAGGAGGTGCTCCCGCACCTGTTCACGCCGTTCTTCACGACGAAGGAGCCGGGCCAGGGAACCGGGCTCGGGCTGTCCATCACCTACTCGATCGTCGAAGCGCACGGCGGGCAGATCACGGTCGAGCGGCCTCCGGAAGGCGGTGCGGCCTTCCTGGTGGAGCTGCCGCCCGCCGGGGCCGATGTCCCGCAGCGTCACTCGGCCGAGGTGGAAGCGCCCCCCCTGCCACCCACCGCCAGGCGTACGATCCTGCTCGTGGACGACGATCCTGCCGTCCGCCGTATGATCAAGGCGTTGTTCGGCCGCGAGGGGCACACCGTGGAGGTGGCCCGCAATCCGGGGCAAGCCCTCGACCTCGCGCGCGCGCGCACGTACGACCTCATTCTCGCCGACGGCCAGGCGAGCGCGCGGGGGCGGCGGTTTGTCGAGGAGCTCGTAGAGGCGCGTCCCGACCTGCGGGACCGGATTCTCGTGGCCACCGGGGACGTGCGGCCGACGACGGAGGTGGCGCTGGGCCAGCTGGGCCTGCGCTACGTGCGCAAGCCCTTCAACCTGCGGGACCTGCGGGACGAGGCGGCACGCGTCTGGGCCGCCGCGGCGCTCTCGTAGGCCTGCGCGGGCCAACCGAACGCCGTCAGGCTCACGCCGCCGCCCGGCGCGAACTTCACCCCTTCCCGGAGCAGCAGCGCGCGCTGCAGCATGGCGCCGTGATCGCGCCCCCCGAGCGAGATCCGGCCCGCGGCGTTGATGACCCGCCACCACGGGACGTCGACGTCGCCGGGAAGCGCCGCCAGGGCCCACCCCACGGTGCGCGCCGCGCCCGGGTGCCCGGCCAGGCGGGCCACCACGCCGTAGGTGGCGACGCGGCCGCGCGGGATTCGCCGCACCACCTTGTAGACGCGGTGATAGAGCGGGTTCACGGCCGGACTGGGAAGCCGCGCCCGGCGAGGAAGGCCCGCGCCTCGCGGAGCGTGGTGCCGCGATAATGAAACAGCGTCGCGGCAAGCACCCCGTGAGCCCCCACGGCGAGCGCCGCGGCCAGGTGCTCGAGCGTCCCCGCCCCGCCTGAGGCGATCACGGGGATCCGCACCGCGCGCGCCACGGCCCCCGTGAGAGGCAGGTCGTAGCCGTTCTGGGTGCCGTCCGCATCCATCGACGTCAGGAGGATCTCCCCCGCGCCGAGCGACGCCAGGCGGCCGGCCCAGTCCACTGCTTCGAGCCCGGTGGGCTCACGACCGCCCCGCACCATGACCTCCCACCCTTCCCCCCGACCGCCAGGGAGTCCTTTAGGGTTTCCCCTTCCCTCTTCCCGGTCTTTCGCGTCCACGGCCGCCACCACGCACTGACGACCGAACTCGTCGGCGAGCCGGGTGACGAGCGACGGATCGCGCACCGCCGCGGTATTGACGGCGACCTTGTCGGCCCCCGCTCGGAGCACGGCGCGGGCGTCCGCGACGCTCCGGATCCCGCCGCCGACCGTGAAGGGGATGAACAGCGTGTCCGCCACGCGGCTCACCATGTCCAGCGTCGTGCCTCGCTCCTCGTGGCTCGCGCCGATGTCGAGAAACACGAGCTCGTCCGCGCCCTCGGCGTCGTAGCGGGCCGCCTGCTCGGCCGGATCGCCCGCGTCGCGCAGCTCCTGGAACCGCACCCCCTTCACGACCCGCCCCCCCGCCACGTCGAGGCACGGGATGAGGCGCCGCGCTAGCATACGCGCAACGCGTCGTCCAGCAAGTCCCCGCTGCCCGAGCCGAGCAGCGCCACGAGGTCCTCTATCGCACGCCGCTCGCGGGGCCAGGCGAACCGGGCCGCCGCCTGCGCGGCCGGGAGCCACTCGGCCCGGTCGTGCTCCACCGAGAGCGCGGGCCGCGCCGCGGGATCGACGAAGGCAGCGAACACGGGCACGAGCGCGACGGCGTCTCGGTCGGGCAGGTAGAAACTCTCCACGCGGCTCACGTTGTAGAGCCGCACGGGCGAGAGCCCGGTCTCCTCGTGCACTTCCCGCAGCGCCGCCTGCACCGGCGTCTCGCCCGGCTCGATGGTACCGTGCACCGTCTCCCAGGAGCCCGGGGAGCGCCCGCGGCCACGGCGCAGCACGAGCACCTCGAGGGTCGGGCCCGTGCGCCGCAGCACGTAGGCGTCCACGAACGCGACGCGCAACTCCGTCATGGCGCCCAGCCGGCGAAGCCCTCGAGCAGCGCGAGGCCCGCCGCCTGCGACTTCTCCGGATGGAACTGGACGCCCAGCACCGCATCCCGGCCCACGATGGTGGCGAACGGCGCGCCGTACTCGGCGTCGGCGAGATCGGCGGCGGGCTCGACCCCATCCGGACGGTAGCTGTGCACGTGATAAAAGAAGGCATCGCCGCCCGGGAACGCGCGGCGCAGCGCGGCATGCGCCCGGCCGCGCTCCGTCAGGGTCACCTTGGCCCAGCCGACGTGCGGCACCGGCAGGTCGGTCGCGAAGCGCCGCACCCGACCGGCGAGCAGGCCGAGGCCGGGCACGCCCGGGGCTTCGTCGCTCGACTCGAGCAACAGCTGCAGACCGAGACAGATGCCGAGTACCGGCCGGCCGCTCCGGGCGACCTCCCGCACGGCGTCCGCGAGCCCCGCCGCCACGAGCCGGCGCATGGCGGGAGCGAAGTTGCCGACGCCCGGCACCACGACGCGCGGGGCGCGGCGCACCGTCTCCGGGTCCGCCGTGACGGCGGCGTCGGCCTGCACCGCGCGCAGGCCGCGCAACACGCTCGGCACGTTGGAGGCGCCGTAGTCCACGACCGCGATCATCTACAGCGAGCCCTTCGTCGACGGCACGTCCGTCACGCGGGGGTCGAGCTCGGTCGCCGCTCCGAGCGCCCGCGCCGCCGCCTTGAACACCGCCTCCACGACGTGATGCGCGTTCTGCCCCCGCAACAGATCGACGTGCAGGGTCAGGCCGCCGTGCGTCGCGAGCGCGCGGAAGAATTCGGGCGTCAGCGCCACGTCGTAGTCGCCGAGCTTCTGCCACGTCGGCGGCTCCGCGTGGTAGGCGAGGAACGGGCGGCCGCTCACGTCCACGACCACGCGCGCCAGCGCCTCGTCGAGCGGCACCGTGGCGTCGCCGTAGCGCCGGATCCCCCGCCGCTCTCCCAGGGCCTGGGACAATGCCTGGCCGAGCACGATCCCCACGTCCTCCACCGTGTGATGCGCGTCCACGCGCAGGTCGCCCGCGGCGCGCACCTCCAGGTCGTAGAGAGCGTGCCGCGCGAGCGCCTCCAGCATATGGTCGAAGAACCCGATGCCGGTCTCGACGTGCGCCCGGCCCGAGCCGTCGAGGCTCACGCGCACCCGCACCTCGGTCTCGCTCGTCTTGCGGGTCGCTTCGCCCGTACGGGTCATCCGAGGATCGCCGCCAGCGCCGCCGCCACCGCGTCCACGTCCTCGTGGGTGCCCGCCGTGATGCGGAGGCAGTTCTCGAGCCCCGGGCCGCCGCGAGACACATCGCGCACGACGATGCCGTGCTCTGAGGCCAGGCGGTGGAACACCTCCGTCCCGGGCCGGGCGAGGCAGCGGACCAGCACGAAATTGGCGGCGCTCGGGAAGGCCAGGAGCCCGGGAATGGCCCGCAGCCGCTGGGACAGGAGGTCCCGGCTCTCCCGCACCGCCCGCGTGCGCTCCTCGAGCAGCGGGGCCGCGTCGAGCGCCGCGTGGGCCGCGGCGAGCGTCAACCGGCTGACGTTGTAGGGGAGCTTCGCCTTCACGATCTCGGCCGCGACCGCGGGGTGCGCGAGCGCGTAACCGAAGCGCAGCCCGGCCAGCGACATGGCCTTGCTGAAGGTGCGCAGCACCACGAGCCGCGGCGCCCGCGCGAGCAGCGGGATCGCGGTCGGGCCCCCGAAGTCCTGGTACGCCTCGTCGAGCACGACGATCGCCTCGGTCTCGGCGAGCAGCCGCTCCGCTGCGCCCTCCGGAAGCGCGGTGCCCGTGGGGTTGTTGGGCGAATTGACGACCACGACCGGCGCCCGGGTGTCGCGCACCGCCCGAATCAGCGCGGCGACGTCGAACTCGAAGGCCGGCGTGAGCGGGACGCCGACCTGGCGCCCTCCGTACACCGCCGCGAGCAGACCGTACAGCGTGAAGGTGGGAACCGGCGTGACGACCGGCGTCCCCTGCCCCACGGTCACGGCGAGTGTCGCCTGGATCAGCTCGTTCGAGCCGTTGCCCACGAGCACCCCGTCCGGCGTCCAGCCGTGCCGTCGGGCGATCCGCTCCAGCAGGTCGCCCGGGGTGTAGGGTGGATAGCGGTTCCAGGGAGCAGCGCGCGCGGCCGTCAGCACCGCGTCCTTCACGCCGTCCGGGGCGTCGAACGGGCTCTCGTTCTGGTCGAGCTTACGCGCCGCGGCGGGGGCCGTGAGCGTGTACGCCTGTTGCGCACGGACTTCGGGCTTGATGCGGGCCAGCGCGGCGGCGACCGCCGGGGAGTCCCGGAGGGCGGCCCCGGTGGGGGCCTCGGCAGCAGGCACGCGTGTCATGGGAAACGAACCTTAGCGGCGGCGGCCCAGGACCGCTTCGAGCCGCGCCGAGAGCGCGCGAGCCCGGAACGGCTTCGTCAGGAAATCGTCGGCCCCGAGCTCGAACACCCGGACCTCGTTGTCCTCGTCGCCCTTGGCGGTCAACACGATCACCGGGATGTCCGCCGTGGCGGGCCGCGACCGCAGGTGGGAGAGCACGCCGTAGCCGTCGAGGCCGGGCATGTTGAGGTCGAGGACGATGATGTCCGGCCCCACGCGGTCGATCTGGTCGAGCGCCTGCGCGCCGTCGCGCGCTTCCGCCACGATGTAGCCGTCCCGCTCCAGCAGTTCCTTGACCACCTTGCGGAGGCTGTCCTCGTCGTCCACGAGCAGCACCTTCCGCGCGGGGAGCCCGTGGGTACCTGAGACGCGGGGCGGCGCCGGCTCCTCCAGCAGCTCGAAGTGCTCGACCACCGGCTCGGCCGCCGGCGCCACGGGGCCGGCCGAGGGCGCGCCGCGCGGCAGCTCCACCGCGCCCGGCGAGCGCCGTGACGGCGCAGGCGCCACGGCGGCCGCGACGCCCCCCTCCTCTACCGGCACGTCCACCACGCGCGTCAGCTCGTCGATCGTGGACTCGCCCCGCAGCACGTGAGCGAGGCCGCTCTCCCACAGCGACTTCATCCCGGACCGCCGCCCCGCTTCGGCGATGTGGTCCGCCGTCTCCCCGGCGCCGATGCGGCGCTCCACCTCGGGCGTCACGGTGAGCACCTCGAGGATGGAGAAGCGGCCGCGGTAGCCCGTCATCGCGCAATCGGGACAGCCGGCGGCGCGATACAGCGGCGTCTCCTTCGGCAGCCACTTCTTCAACCGCTCGGCCGGCGCCTCCATCCACACCTGCTTGCACGTGGGGCACAGCTTCCGCATCAGCCGCTGGGCGATCACTCCGCGCAGCGCCGCGGCGATCTTGTAGGCCTCGACGCCGATGTCGACGAGACGGGTCACCGCGTTCGCGGCATCGTTCGTGTGCAGCGTCGAGAGCACGAGGTGTCCGGTGAGCGACGCCTGCACCGCGATCTGCGCCGTCTCGCGATCGCGGATCTCGCCCACGAGCACGACGTTCGGGTCCTGCCGCAGGATCGACCGCAGCGCGGACGCGAACGTCAACCCGGCTTTCTCCTGCACCTGCACCTGCACGATCCCCGGCATGCGGTACTCCACCGGGTCCTCCACCGTCACGATGTTCACGCCCTCGCTCTTGATCTGGTTGATGCAGGAGTAAAGCGTGGTCGTCTTGCCCGAGCCCGTTGGCCCGGTGACCAGGACGATGCCCTCGTGGTACTCGAGTAGCCGCTTGATGTGCTCGCTCTCGACCGGGTTGAGCCCCAGCGAGTCGAGCGACTTCACGGTGGCGCGCGAATCGAGCACCCGGATCACGACCTTCTCGCCCTGCGACGCGGGGAGCGTCGAGACGCGCAGGTCGATCGGTTGCCCGTTCACCGACACCCGGGCGCGGCCGTCCTGCGGCCGGAGGCGGTCCGCGATGTCGAGCTGCGACATGATCTTGATGCGCGAGATCAGGGGCAGCCCGGCCGCGCGCGGGATCTTCATCACCTGACGCAGCACGCCGTCGATGCGGTAGCGCACCGCGACCCCGCCCTCCTCCGGCTCGATGTGGATGTCGCTCGAGCGCGAGAGGATCCCCTCGGAGATGATCAGGTCCACGAGGCGGACGACCGGCCGTTGGCTCGCCTCCGCCTCGGACGCGACCAGCTCCTCGGGCTCCGTCTCCGGGTGCAGCACCAAGTCGGCCGAGCCCTCCATCCCCTGCAGCACCTTGTCGAGGGCCTTCTCCGGCCGGTACATCTCGTCCAGCTTCTCCGCGATGCGGGACGGAGCCGCCAGCAGCGAGCGGATCTCACGCGCCGTCGCGAAGGCGAGCGCCTTCTCGGCGTCGAGGTCGAAGGGGTTCGCGGTGGCGATCTCGAGGAAGGAGTCGGTGATGCGAAGCGGCAGCACCCGGTAGCGACGCGCCAGCTGCTCCGGCACACCCTCACGCACCTTGGGGTCGATGGTGGCGACGTCGGCGAGCTTCAGCCGGAAGCGGGTGGAGAGGGCGCTGAGGATCTGCTGGTCCGAGGCGATCTTCTCGTCGACGAGCGTTTCCCACAGCGTGCGCCCCGGCGTGGCCTTGGCCCGCAACTCGGCCAAGCGCTCGGCGCTCAGCACCCCCTCGAGGGAGTGCGCGAGCCATTCGTCGGGGAACGTCGGATCGGCCATCGGCTAGCCCGTCAAAGCTAGTCCGCAGGCCGCCGCCGTCACAAGATGCCCCACAGGTCGCGGGTGACGTCGAACGCGAGGCGGACCTGGCCGCTCTGGGCTCCCACGCCGGCCTCGAGGCGGAACACGCCGAGCCACTCGAGCGCCAGCCCGAGCGTGGTGCGCGCGCCCGGCGTCGCCGCCCAGGGCGTCCCCGCGACGGGCCGGTCGGCCCAGCCGGTCGCGACGTACGGCGCGACGGTCACGCGATTGGGCGAGCGCGCCCACGAGCCCAGCGCGATCGAGCCGAAGGGCAGGGGCACGCGCCATTCGACGTGGAGCAACGCCATGCGGCGGCCGCCCCACGCGCGAAATGCTTCACCGAGCAGCGTGCCGCGACCGCCGAGCACGAACGCGCGATGCGGCGGCAGCGCCGCGCTGGCGAGGCCGAGCTGGGCGCGCGCAAGCAGCCGCGTGGACCACAGCGGCACGAGCGCACGCCCGCCGGCCGTGGCCCGCGCATACGTCCTTCCGGACCCGTCAAGCCGGCCGCCTTCCAGCGCGGCCTCGAGGGCGAGGTCGCGCCGCACGGCGAACCCCTCGCTCTGGCGCCGCACGCCGACGCGCACCAGGTCCACGCTGGGGCCGCCGAGCGGCGGGTTGGGGCGGAAGCTGCCCGTGGCCGGCGTCGTGGCGACGGCGAGCGAGGCGACGGCGTCGCGGCTCAGCGTCGCGCTCCACTCACCGCGCGTGCCGAGACGCCGGTGGTAGGCGAGTCGCGCGCCGGTCGCGAGGTAGTAGTCCCCGTAGTCGGCGCCCAGCTCCTGGGACGCGAACGAGTTGAGCACCGGGGCGATGACCGGTTGGTCGGCCACGTCGCGCACCGCGCGATACACGCTCGCCTCGAGCGTCACCCGCCCCCGGCGCTCCGTCACCGTGACCTCGCCCTTGGGCCGGTCATCGGACGTGCCGTAGCTCGCGAGCGAGCGCAGCTCGCGCGCCTCCCCCCCGCCGCGCCACACGAACCCCGCGCCCACGGCCAGCCCCTCGACCCGGTTCGCGTGCACCACGTCGGAGAGCCCGCGCACGCCCAGGCGGCGGGGCGGCAGCCCCGAGAGCGCGCGCCGGCCCGCGATCTCCTGCACCTCGGCCCGCACGCGCTCGAGGTCACCCCGCCGCACCGGCTCGGCTACCGCCTGCACCGCCGCGTCGAGCGGCTCGGTCCAGGGGAACGAGTCGCGCTCCGCCTTCGGGACCGCCGTGATCTCCTCGCCCGCGAACCAGCTCGTCGCCAGGCCCAGGTTCAACGCGTAGCCGTCGATCTCCCACCGGCCCCGGATGATCCCGCGCGCCGGCATGTCGAGCCAGGCCGCGCGCCGCCGGATCTCGACCTCCTGGCGGAACGGCAGCCAGAAGCGGCCTTCCCACAGCGCGTTGTCGAGCGCGATGCTCACGTCCTCGAGCGAGGGATCGAGGTAGGCGCGCGGAGTGAAGTTGAAGGCCATGCGGACGAGGTCGGCCGTTCCCGCGTCGAGGTACAGCGTCCCCACGATGCGGGGCGCGTCGTAGCTCTTGGGCCGCACCGCGAGGCCCACGACCCGCACCTCGCGCTGCGGGAAGGCGATGATCGTGCTGTCGCCGAGCGCGTAGTCGTACAAGTCGGGGCCCACCGGGGCGAGGGGATGCGGGACGTCCCGCACCTCGTCCCCCTCGCCCAGCCGCATCGCCGCGCCGAAGTTGTTCTGGATGATGCCCAGGTGGTCGCGGTGGTAGCTGATGTCGGTGGGGAGCTCGGCCCGGTCGCGCCAGCCGACGATGCGTTGCTTGCTGAGTCCCGGCGCCTTCCAGTACACTTCCAGCTCCAGCTGGTCGGCCTTGATGAGGCGCGGCGGCTCGGTCAGCCCCTCGCCGAACTGTCCGAGGAAAAAGAGGAACCCGTGGGCCTGGGCCTTGTAATCGCGCAGCGCGGTGTCCGCCGCGGCCCGGCTGCGCCGCTCGATCGCGCGGCGGGCGAGCGCGAGCGCCGCCGCGTCGTTCCAGGCCTGCGCGGGGAGCGCGGCGGGCGCGCCGAGCAGAACGACGGCCCAGGTCCACGCGACCGCGACGGACGGAGCTCGGGTCGTTCGCATCCCCCTCGTGTACCCCGCAGGCCGCGGTTCCGGCCCGCGGCACGGCATGCCTGACCGTCGCGCCGAGTTTCTCGCCCGCAGCGAGCGGGGCGGCGTGGTCGTGCCGCTCACGCGCGAGGTCGTGCTCGACGCCGACACGCCGCTCGCCGCGTTCGCCAAGGTCGCACGGCCGCCCTTCGGGTTCCTGCTCGAGTCGCTCGTCGGGGGGGAGCGGTGGGCGCGCTACACCTTCCTGGGAACCGAGCCCCGGGAGGTGTGGCGCTACCGCGACCGGCGCGTGGAGCGCTGGACGCGGGAGACCGCGTGGCGGCCGGCCGGCGAGACGGACGACCCGATCGGCCACCTCGCCCGGCGCCTGCGCGAGCTCCCCGGTGTCGACGTCCCCGGCTTGCCACGCTTCACGGGCGGCGCCGTGGGCTACCTCGGTTACGACCTCGTGCGCACCATCGAGCGCCTGCCGCGGCCGCCCGCCGACTCGCTCGGCCTGCCGGACGCGATGGTGATGATCGCCGACACGCTCCTCATCCTCGACAACCTGTTCGGCCGCGCGACGGTGGTCGCGAACGTCGAAGTGCCGCGCGGGGCATCGAGCGGCGAGCGCCTGCGGCTGTACGACGCGACCGAGGGCCGCCTCGACGAGTGGGTCGCCCGCCTGGGGGCGCCGCACCCGCTCGCGCCGCTCGCGATCTCGGACGGCGTCGCCCCGGTCCCCACCATCTCGCGCTATCCGCGCGACGCGTTCGAGCGCGACGTGCGCCGTATTCTCGACTACATCGCCGCGGGGGACACCTTCCAGACTGTACTGTCGCGGCGTCAGGAGGCGGCGGGCCGGGTCGATCCGCTGCTGTTGTACCGCTACCTGCGCGCCCTCAACCCGGCTCCCTACCTCTTTTACCTCGGTTTCGACGAGTTCGCGGTCGTGGGCAGCTCCCCCGAAGTGCTGGTCCGGGTGGAAGGCGGGGAAGTCACGGTGCGACCCATCGCCGGCACTCGGCCGCGCGGCGCGTCGCCCGAGGAGGACGAGGGCCTCGCGCGGGCGCTCGTCTCGGACGAGAAGGAGCGCGCCGAGCATCTGATGCTGGTGGACCTCGGGCGGAACGACGTCGGGCGCGTGGCGCGCTACGGTACGGTGCGCGTGACGGACCTGCTCACGATCGAGCGGTACTCACACGTGCAGCACATGGTGAGCGAGGTGCGCGGCCGCCTGAAGGACGGCTACGACGCCCTGGACGTGTTCAAGGCCTGCTTCCCGGCGGGGACGGTGACGGGGGCGCCCAAGGTGCGCGCGATGGAGATCATCGACGAGCTCGAGCCCGAGCGCCGCGGGCCCTACGCCGGTGCGGTGGGCTACGTGGGCTGGGGCGCGATGAACCTCGACACGGCGATCGCCATCCGCTCGGCCGTCGTGCTTCCGGATCGCGTGGTGGTCCAGGCGGGCGCCGGGATCGTGGCCGACTCCGATCCGGCGCGCGAGTTCGTCGAGACGGAAGCCAAGGCGCAGGCCGTCCTCAAGGCGCTCGCGCTCGCGAAAGCGGGCGACTAGCGAGGCTTTCGCTTGGCGTCTTAGCGTCTTGGCGTCTTGGCGTCTATATTTTCGCTGTGTTCAAGCTGCTGAGCACCACGGGCGAACAGGCGATCGATTTGCAGCCCGGGCGCACCATCGTGGTCGGGCGCGCGGTGACGAGCGACATCCCCATCTACGATCCCACCATCTCCCGCCGGCACGCGGAGCTCATCCTCACCGACAGCGGCGTCAAGGTGACGGACGTCGGCTCCTCGAACGGCACGTTCCTGAACGGCGCCCGCGTGACCGAGGCCGTCGCCGCCGAGAACGACGTCATCACCTTCGGTAAGGTGGCGTTCCGGGTGAAGGGGGTCTCCGCTCCGGTCCAGCGCCCCAAGGTGGTGCCCGACTTCACGAGCCCCAAGCCCGGCGCGGCGGGGGGCACGATCCTGCGCCAGCTCCCGGTGAGCGTCTCGGGCGGCGTGCCCGCCATCGTGGACGCGAGCCCGTCCGGGGCGTCTCACCTCAAGGTCACGGCCCAGTCGCTGGAAGAGCGGCGTGAGAAGAAGCTGTCGCTGCTGCTCGAGATCTCGAAGGAGCTGTCCAAGCAGCAGGAGCTCGACCGACTGCTCGACAAGGTCGTGGACTTCACGTTCCAGATCATGAACGTGGACCGGGTGTCGATCCTGCTGCTGGAGGAGGGGTCGGGCGAGCTGGTGCCGCGGGTGTCGAAGGGCCGCACCGCGCAAGCGGGGGCGGCGAAGCACGTGCCGCAGTCCATCGCCCGCAAGGCCGTGGAGGAGCGGGTCGCGATCCTGTCCGACAACGCCGCCGCGGACGAGCGCTTCAAAGGCAAATCGATCCTCATCCAGAGCGTGCGCAGCGCGATGTGCACGCCCCTGATGGGCACCGATCAGCAGGTGCTCGGCATCCTGTACGTGGACAACCTCACCGCCACGCACTCCTTCGCCGACGAAGACCTCGAGTTCCTGATCGCCTTCGGGTCGCTCGCGGCCGTGGGGATCGAGAACTCGCGCCGCTCCGAGCGGCTGCGGCGCGAGGCGCTGGTGCTGTCGAACTTTCAGCGGTTCTTCGCACCCAACCTCGCCGCGCAGATCGCCCAGCAGGAGGGCGCGGTGCAGCTCGGTGGTCAAAAGCGCCCGGTCTTCATCTTCTTCTCCGACATCCGCAACTTCACGCCGATGTCCGAGACCATGAGCCCCGACACCATCGCGACGCTCCTCACCGAGTACTTCACCGAGATGGTGGAGATCGTGTTCGAGCACGGCGGCACGTTGGACAAGTTCATGGGCGACGCGATCATGGCGCTATGGGGTGCGCCCATCCCCCATGAAGACGACGCCGACCGCGCGATGAAGTGCGGCCTCGGGCAGCTCGAGGCGCTCGAGAAGATGAACAAGAAGTGGAAGGCGGAGGGCCGGCCCGAGCTGGGCGTCGGGATCGGCATCAACTTCGGCGAGGTGTTCGCGGGCTACATCGGCTCGGACCGCCGGCTGGAGTACACCGTGATCGGCGACGCGGTGAACGTCGCGAGCCGCCTGTGCTCTATCGCGGGCCCGGACGAGATCCTGATCTCGGAGCCGTTCTACAAGGCGCTCAAGAAGCCGCCCCGGGTCGAGGCCCTGGAGCCGCTCCAGGTAAAAGGCAAGACGCAGAAGGTTCCGGTCTACCGCGTAAAGCGGTAGGGCATCCCGAAGCGCTCGAGCAGCTCGAGCGCGAGCCGCAGCGGCAGGCCCATCACCCCGAAGAAGTCGCCGCGGATCCCCTCGACCAGCACCGCGCCGCGCCCCTGGACGGCGTACGCGCCCGCCTTGTCGAGCGCCTCTCCCGTGGCGACGTAGTCCGCGATGGTCCGCTCCGGCAGGGTCCGGAACGTCACATCGGTGATGTCGATGGCGTGCTCCACGCGCTCCCCCTGCGCCACCGCGACGGCCGACATCACCTGGTGTGTGCGCCCCTCGAGCCGCTGCAGCATCGCCACCGCCTCTTCGGGCGAGTGCGGCTTCCCGAACACCTCCTCCGCGCGCAGCACGACCGCCGTGTCCGCGGCCAGCACCACCGCGCCCGGCTGCTGCCGTGCCACGGCGAGGGCCTTGTCGCGCGCGATGCGCACGACGTAGCGGTCGGGGACCTCGCTCGTCTTGCGGGTCTCGTCCACCGCGGGGACGACCACGCGGAAGGGCAGGCCGAGCATCGCGAGCAGCTCCCGCCGCCGGGGGCTACCGCTCGCCAGGATCAAGGTGTGGTCCCTGTGGGGCGCGCTCATTTCTCCAGGATCAGCGTGACCGGGCCGTCGTTCACGAGCTCCACCTCCATCATCGCCCCGAACTCCCCCGTCTCCACCTTCGTGCCGCCGCCCCGCTCCCGCAATAGGGCGACGAACCGCTCGTACAGGGGAATGGCGACCGCGGGCGGCGCGGCGCCTATGAAGCTGGGGCGCCGGCCCTTGTGGGTATCGCCATAGAGGGTGAACTGCGACACCACGAGCAG
>Ga0209266_1000626_pt1 | contig 26514 bp, 25 predicted proteins | sample GraSoiAngelo_132_FD_185889 | JGI IMG/M metagenome (GOLD analysis project Ga0209266, IMG submission 185889) | Grasslands soil microbial communities from the Angelo Coastal Reserve, California, USA - 14_0929_02_40cm (SPAdes) (version 2) | ecosystem: Environmental > Terrestrial > Soil > Grasslands ...
GGAGCTGCACGAGCTGGCGCGCGAGCTCGGCGTGCGGCGCCAGTTCTTCAACGCCGCGGGCTACAATGGAGGCGCGGCGGTCGCCTCGGCGCCGCTGCTCGCCGCGCTCGCCATCGAGGCGGGCCTGGCGACGGCGGTGCTCTGCGTGCGCGGGCTCGCGTGGGGAACGGAGCGGCAGGGGAACGTGGGCCAGCTGCACGCCGAGATGCCGATGAAGGCGAGCTTCGAGATCCCCTTCGGCTGGTATCCGCAGATCGTCTACTTCGCGGGCATGGCGCGCCGCCACATGGAGCTCTACGGCACGACCGAGGCGCAGCTCGGGGCGATCGCGGTCGCCTTCCGCCACCACGCGGCGCTCAGCGAGAACGCGCTCCTCCGCGATCGCCCCCTCACCCTGGAGCAGTACCTCGCCGAGCCCTACCTCGCCGAGCCGTTCCGCGCCTCCGACTGCTGCCTGGTGAACGACGGCGCGGGCGCCTTCGTGATGACCTCGGTCGAGCGCGCGCGCGACCTCCGCCAGCCGCCGGTCACGGTGCTCGGCGTCGGCGCCGGCGTCAGCGAGGAAGGCGAGTACGCGAGCCTGCGCTCGGACTACCTGGCGACCGCGGCGGTGCACTCCGCCCCGCGCGCCTTCGCCATGGCCGGGCTCGAGCCGGGCGACGTCGACTTCGTCACGCTCTACGACAACTTCACGTCGATGGTGATCCAGCAGCTCGAGGACATGGGCTTCTGCGGCCGCGGCGAGGGCGGGCCGTTCGTCGGCGGTGGACGTATCGCGCTCGGCGGCGTGCTCCCCGTGAACCCGAGCGGCGGGCAGCTCGCGCAGGCCTTCATGCTCTCGATGAACAACGTGTGCGAGTCGGTGCGGCAGCTCCGCGGCGCGGCGGGGCCCCGCCAGGTGAGGGACGCGGAGGTCGGGCTGGTAGCGGGCTACTCCGGCTCCGAGCACGCGACCCTGCTCCTCGGGCGCGGCTGATGGCAGCGGCGCGCGAGATCGCGGCGCGCCACCTGCCCGACCCGGAGTGGCCGGCGGCGCGTGCGTTCTGGGAGGGCTGCCGCGCGGGCGAGCTCCGCCTCCCGCGCTGCCGGGACTGCGGGCGCTGGGTCTGGTACCCGGCCTCGGCCTGCCCGGAGTGCGGCGGCGGGCAGCACGAGTGGACGCGCGTGAGCGGGCGCGGGCGGCTCTTCACGTGGGTCACCGTGCACCGCGCCTTCCTCCCCGGCTACGAGGATCGCGTGCCCTTCGTCACCGCGCTCGTCGAGCTGGAGGAGGACGCGCGCGTCCGCCTCGCGACCTTCCTGCACGACGTGCCGCCGGGCGGGCTCCGCGTCGGGCTCCCCGTCGAAGTGACCTTCGAGCGCGTTGACGAGCGCCTCACCCTGCCGGTATTCCGCTGCGTGACCTGATCGGAGGACACCATGCCGCTCGATCCCGAAGCCAAGATGCTGCTCGAGCAGATGACGGCCGTGGTGCGCCCCTTCGACGAGCTCTCCGTCGAGGAGGCGCGCGCCGCGATCGTCACCCTCTCCGCCGCCGCCGGCGAGGGCGAGGCGATCGCCAGGGTCGAGACCCGCACCGTCCCGGGCCCGCGCGGCGAGATTCCGGTGCGCGTCTACGCGCCCGAGGGCCGTGCGCCCTTCCCGGCGCTCGTCTACTTCCACGGCGGCGGCTGGGTGATCGGCAACCTCGAGACGCACGACGGCCTCTGCCGCCACCTCGCCAATGCCGCGGGCGCGCTGGTCGTGTCGGTGGACTACCGCCTCGCGCCCGAGCATCCCTTCCCCGCTCCGGGCGAGGACGCGTACACGGCCACGCGCTGGGTGGCCGCCAACGCCGGGGCGCTCGGCGGCGACGCCCGCCGTATCGCGGTCGGCGGCGACAGCGCAGGCGGCAACCTGGCGGCGGTCGTCTCCCTGATGGCGCGCGACCGCGGCGGACCGCCGCTCGTCTTCCAGCTCCTCGTCTACCCGGTGACCGACGCGCCCTCGGCGAACACTGCGTCGTATCGGGAGAACGCCGAGGGCTACTTCCTGACCGCCAGGATGATGCGCTGGTTCTGGAACCACTACTGCGGGAAGAACCCCGACCTGGACGACCCGTACCTCTGCCCGCTGCGCGCAAAGAGCCTGAAGGACCTCCCCCCGGCGCTCGTCGTCACCGCCGAGTTCGACCCGCTGCGTGACGAGGGTGAAGCCTACGGCGCCCGCCTCCGCGAAGCCGGGAATCGGGTCCTGGTGAAGCGCTACCCCGGCATGATCCACGGCTTCTTCGGCATGGGCACCCTGCTCACCCAGGCCCGCACCGCGACGAAGGAGGCGGCAAGCGCGCTCCGCGCCGCGTTCGGCGCGTCCTGAGCCGCGTGCGCCGGTCCTCGAACGCGGGCAGCACGGGCAACTTCGGGGCGTGCACCGGCCTCGACATCGCGGGACGCGTGACGACCAGCGGGGGCGCCGCGCTCGCGGGCGCGACCGTGACGCTGTCGGGGGCGGCGTCCAGGACGACCACGACGGACAGCGCCGGCCACTACACGTTCTTCGGCCTCGTGAACGGCAGCTACACCGTGACCGCCAGCAAGTCCGGGTGCAGCTTCACTCCCCCGAGCCACAGCGTCACGCTCTCCGGCAACAGCGTCGCGGGGCAGAACTTCACCCAGGCCGGCGGGTGCTGTTGACGCTCGCCTGATCCCGCCAGCGCGCCCGGCCGCCGGATCGTCACAGAGCAGCCGCCTCCGCGCGGACATTCCGTCGGGCACCGTGCTACGGCGCGCCGACGGTCGCCGGGGCAGGCCGCGGCCTGCGGGCGGCGCACAGCTGCCGGTAGAGCGCCTCGATGCCTTCGACGTGCGGCTCCATCGCCTTCGGCGGGACGATGGCCCGGCGCCAGCGGGCAAGGCAGTCGGGATCGGCGATGACGCTCTGCAGGCAGGCGGCGAGGGCCTTGGCGTCTCCGGCCGGGAAGGTCAGGCCGGTGGCTCCATGCTGGACGAGTTCCGGGATGCCGCCGATGGCGGCGCCGATGACGGGTACGCGCGCCGCGTGTGCCTGGTGGATGGCAAACGGTGAGGGCGCCTGCCACGTCGAGGGGACGACCAGCGCGTCGATCGCGGCCAGCGCCTCCCAGCGGTCGCGCCGGGTCACGGGGCCGTGCCAATGGATGTCGGGATGGATGCTCCGCCGGTGAAGTTCCTCCGCGTATCGCCGGTCGACGGGCGCTGCGAACACATGCAGCTCGCCCTGACCCGCGGGGACGGCGGCGAAGGCCTCCACGAGTACGTGGGCGCCCTGTTCCCGTGTCAGCGCGCCGAAGAAGCCGAAGCGAACACGGTCGTGGCGGCGCCTCTCCGGTAGCCAGGTGCCCGGATAGGGCGGGGGGCTCGGGGTGCCGTACGGGCAGAGCGTCATGCGCTCGGTCGGAATGCCGTTCCGGCGGAAGACCTCGCGCACGAACCGGGAGGGGGCGAGGATGCGATCGACCTTCAGGAGCTGGCGCCTGAGGTACTCGTAGCGGTAGAGGTTCGCGCCGACGGCCACCGGGTTGAGGCGCGACCGGGCCAGTTTGCTCCACTCGAGGCACTGGCAGCAGTTCCGGCCCCGCGCCGGGCCATCGCAGCATTCCCCGTCACGCCGGACGAGGCTCCCCTGGTGGCAGAGGAACCAGTAGTCGTTCAGCGTCACCACCCTCGGGATGCCGCGGTTGCGGCACTCGGGAATGAGCTCGGCGGAGAGCGACCCCAGTTGCTGGATATGGACCACGTCGGGCTGCATCTGGTCGAGCAGCCAGCGGACCACGGGCCGCGCCTCCGGGTTGTCGAAACCGTCGAAGAACCGCCCCACCGTTCCCAGCGTCCGGTAGGCTCGCGTTGCAGCCACGCGGTCGACGACGATCGCCAGCTCGCCGTCCAGCTCCATGGTCGTTCCCACGTCCTCCCGGACCCTCGCCGTGCTCAGCACCCGCACCGCGTGGCCGCGCCGGGCGAGGGCGAAGGCGAGGTCGGCACAGTAGGCCCCGGGGGCGGTCGCGTCTCCCGGTGGGAACTGATCGACGACTTGGAGCACGCGAAGCCCCGCGTCGCGGGGCTCGCCGAGGCGTGTGGCGTGCAGGCGCTGCATGAACTCCAGCGGTTTCTCGACCATCTCGACGAGAGGCGAGTGCTGCCGCGCGGCAGGGCGGGCCTTCAGGATGAACTGGTAGGCCATCGCCCCGGAGCGCGCGAAGGCGTCGCGCAGGGCCGGGGTGTACGACATCCCCGCCCGCCGGAGGTACTCCACGATCACGGGGTCCGCCACCTCGTTGGTGGTGCAGTCCCATGACTCCACCGCCAACCCAGACGACACGAGGAGCTCCTCCAGCGTCTCCCGCGTGAAGAAATGCAGATGCGTCGCGTCCAGAATCCCGAGCGTCTCACGGCGAAACGACCCGAGCAGCAGCTCCAGCCGCACCGACACGTGCGCAACGTTCGGCACCGACGCCACCACAGCGCCGCGCTCCGGCTCGAGGACCCCCAGCGCCTCCCGCAGCACCTGCCCCGGGTCCCGCAGATGCTCGAGGACGTCCGAGAAGAGCACCACGTCGAAGCGCCCCGCCCCCAGCGCCGCGGTCCACCCCGGCTGCTCCACGTCCGCCACCAGCACCTGCTCGCAGTACGCCCGGGCCCGCGCCGCATCCTCCGCGTCCCGCTCCACTCCCACCACCCGGCAGCCCAGCGTGCCCAGGGCCTCGGCCCCGTACCCGTGCGCGCAGCCGACGTCGAGCACCCGCCGATCCGGCCCGATCAGCCGAGCGACCTTGGCGATGACCGAGCCTTCGTTGGTGAGGTCGGCGGTGAGGTGACTGTACTGCGACACGAACCGGTATTTCTGGCTACGGCCCGATCGTGCTCGGACCGTTCCAGCGTCCCTGGTCGCGGCTTGCAGCTGGTGGCACCCCGCAGCCTCGTCCGCTCCCCGTTGCCACCCGGCAGTCGCCCCTCAACACCCGCACCACGAGGCGTTCCACTACCTCAAGAGGCGCGGGGCGTGCAAGCGCAGCGGCCCTCCATCACCTCGACCTTGGTAGCATCCATGCCCTCAATGCCGGTTGGAGTCGTGGCAACCGAGGCGGTCGCAATGGTAGAGAGTGCCGGATGCGCCCCGCAGCGCTCGACCTGGGCTCGCGCCACTTGCAGGCCACCAGGGTCGACGGCGCGCTGCGCGTGGTCATCGACCGCCCCGAGCGCCGCAACGCGCTCACTATCGAGATGTACCACGGCCTCAAGAAGGCCGCCGTACTCGCCGAGCGCGACCCGGCGATCGACGTGCTCCTCGTCACCGCCACCGGCGATCACTTCTGCGTCGGGGGCGAGATGGGCGGGCGGCACGAGGGCGGCGCCGGGCTCGACCGCGAGACCGACGGCATCGACCTCCTCCCCTTCATGCAGCTCGAGCGCTGCCCGAAGATCGTCGTGCTCGGGATCAACGGTACGTGCCAGGGCGGCGGGCTCAACCTGACCCTCACCGCCGACCTCGCCGTCGCCTCCGAGCGCGCCACTTTCCGCGCCCCGGAGCTGCTGCGCGGCGTGGCCGACTGCTTCCTGGGCGCGCGCCTGGCGACCCGGGTGGGCATGGCGCGCGCGAAGCTCCTCCTCTTCACGGCCGCGGAGGTGACCGCCGCCGAGGCGCTCGCCATGGGCCTCGTCGCGCGCGTGGTGCCCCACGCGCAGCTCGAGACGGCGCTCGCCGAGACGATCGAGCGGGTGCGAGCGACGGGTCCGCAGGCGCGGGCGGCGCTCAAGCGCGACCTGAACCGCCAGCTCCCCGCGATCGACTTCGCGATGTTCGCCGCTTCGCTCGCCTCCGACGAGGTGCGCGAGGGCTTCGCGGCGTTCGTCGAGAAGCGTCCGGCCGGGTGGACGCGGCGAAGGGAGTAGGCGCCCGCCGGGCGGCGGGGCTTGACGTAACGAACGTTCGTTCGTTACACGTCTCGCATGCCGACGGCGGCCGCCAAGCGCAGGGCCGGTCACGGCGCCGCCGCGCTGCCGACCCGCGAGGTCATCCTCGACACGGCCGAGCGCCTGTTCGCCGCGCGCGGCGTGGAGGGCGTGGCGGTGCGCGACCTCGCGCGCGAGATGGGGATCACCGCCTCGAGTCTCTACAACCACTTCTCCGGCAAGCGGGCGCTCTACGACGCCGTCCTCGAGCGGGGGCTCGGGCCGATCGTCGAGGCCGTGGCCGTCGCCTGGCAGGACGGGCTCCGCCCCGAGCGCGTGCACGCGACGCTCGACCGGCTGACCGCGCACCTGGCCCGCCATCCGCACCTCGCGCGCCTGCTGCAGCGTGCGCTGCTCGAGGAGTCGGCGGCGGTGCAGGCGCTCCTCGCTCGCTGGGTCGGCTCGCTCTACCGCGAGGGCATCGCGGTGGTCCGCAAGGCGGCCCGCGACGCCGGCTGGGAGGCCGAGCAGGTCCCGCACCTGGGCGTCGCCCTCTTCGGCATGATCTTCGCCTACTTCACGAACGCCACCGCGCTCCGCCGGCTGGCCGGTTGGGGCGACGACCCCTTCTCGGCGCGCGCGCTCGCCGTCCAGCGCCGCTTCCTCGAGCAGGCGATCATCCGGCTGCTCGGGCCGCGCCCGCGGCCGCTCGCACGGAGGCCCCATGGCTGACACGGAGCATGGCCGCATCACCGACGAGGGTATCGCGAAGCTGCGCGCCCGCATCGGCCAGGGCTTCCCGGGCCGCCGCCCATGGCGCACCGAGGTGACGCGCGACGCGATCTACCATCTCGCGCTCGCGATCGGCGATCTCTCGCCCCTCTATCTGGACGAGGACTACGCGCGGAAGACGCGCTGGGGGACGCTCATCGCCCCGCCCATCATCGTGCAGAGCATGGACACGCTGCGCGCCGTCGGCCACAGCGGGCTCCCGGAGGGTCTGCCCGGCGTGCACTCCATCTGGACCGGCTCGCTCTACGAGTGGGAGCGCGCGGTCAGGCTGGGCGACCGCCTGCGCGCCGACTGCTACCTCAAGTCGCTCACCGAGAAAGAGAGCACCTTCGGCGGCGGCCGCGCCCTCTACCAGACCTACGAGGCGGTCTACTACGACCAGGACGGGCAGCGCGTCGGGCTCCGGAACGACACCTGGATCCGCATCGAGCGCACGAAGACGCGCGAGAAGAAGAAGTACGGCGAGATCGCGCTCGCCCAGTGGACGCCCGAGGACATCGCGCGCTTCCAGGAGGAGTACCGCCGGCAGACGCGCGCGACCGAGCGATGGTGGGACGACGTCGAGGTGGGCGACCCGCTCGGTCCGCTCCTCAAGGGCCCGCTCACGCCCACCGCCGAGATCGCCTTCGAGTCGTTCTTCGGCATCTACCTGGTGGGGAACATCGTGGCGGCCCGGCTCTACGACAAGCACCCCGCGCTCATGATCCCGAACGAGCAGGGCGTCCCCGAGCCGCCGCAGCGCGTGCACTGGGACAACGCCTTCACGCAGCGGCTGCTCGGCCTGCCCGGGGCGTACGACCTCGGCCCCGAGCGCTGCGCCTGGCTCTGCCAGTGCGTGACGGACTGGATCGGCGACAGCGGGCTGCTCACGCGCCTCGAGGCCCGCTACCACAAGTTCAACTACATGGGCGACGTCACCTGGGTGAAGGGGCGGGTCAGCGACAAGTTCGAGCGCGACGGCAGGGCGTACGTGCGCTGCGAGCTCCAGTGCGTGAACCACCGCGACGAGGTGACGGCGACCGCGACCGCGGAGGCCGAGCTGCCCGGTCGATGACCCGGGTGCGCGAGATCGCCCGCCGGGTCTCCAACTGGGGGCGCTGGGGCGCGGACGACGAGCGCGGCACGGTCAACTTCATCACCCCGGACGTGGTTTGCCGCGCGGCGGCGTACGTGAGGCGGGGCGCGGTCTTCAGCCTGGGCCTCTCCCTCGGTCCCGGGGGGCCGCAGATCGGTCAGGGCGGGCGCACGAACCCGGTCCACACCATGACGGCGGTCGACGGGCGCCTCGGCGCCGATCCCGACGGCCCGCGCTACGCCGACGACGCGGTCAGCATGCCGCTCCAGTGCGCGACCCAGTGGGACAGCCTGGCGCACGTCTGGTACGAGGGCCGGCTCTACAACGGCGTGCCCGCGTCCACGCTCGGCCCCGCCGGCGCCGGCCGCAACGCGATCGACAAGCTCGCGCGCGGCATCCTGTCGCGCGGCGTCCTGCTCGACCTGGCGCGCGCGCGCGGCGTGGACCGGCTCCGCCCGGGCGAGGTCATCGAGCCCGCCGATCTCGAGTCCGCCGAGCGCGCGGCGGGAGTGCATGCCGAGCGCGGCGACGTCCTTCTCCTCCGCACCGGGCACCTGGCCGTGTTCACGCGCGACGGCGACCGCGAGGGCTACATGCGGCAGATGCCGGGGCTGGGGATCGCCTGCGTCGAGTGGCTCCATGCGCGCGAGGTCGCCGCGGTCGCCAGCGACACGAGCGCCGTCGAGGTGATCCCCTTCGAGGATCCGGCCGTCCCCCTCCCCGTCCACGCCCTCTGCATCCGCGACATGGGCCTCACGCTGGGCGAGATGTTCGACCTGGACGAGCTGGCCGCGGACTGCGCCCGGGACGGGGTGTGGGCGTTCCTGTTCAGCGCCCCCCCGCTCAAGGTGACGGGCGGCCTCGGGTCGCCCCTCAACCCGCTGGCCGTGAAATAGGCTCGCTACCCCGGCGCTGCCCACGCTGTGGGACGCGGCGTGCGAGGTCTACGCCGAGATGAACGTGGCCGTGTGGCGAGGCGCGGGCGCGCGCGCCGCGCGGCGGAAGCTCCGCTCCACCTGACTCCGTAGCCGCCGGACGAGCGCGTCCCGGTCGGCCTTCATCCCGCTCGCGACCCAGTCGGCGAGCAGCACCTGGTCCAGGGCGGAGAAGAGCCGCGCCAGGTAGGCCGGGTCCTCGTCGACGAACACCCCGGCCGCGACGCCGCGCCGGAAGATGTCCGCCTGGAGCGCGTGGATGTCGCGCCAGTGCTCGACCTGCGCCTCGGTGCCGCTCGGCGCGATGGCCCACGACGTCCCGGCGCGCAGGTGCATGCGCAGGAAGGCGGGGTGCGCCACGAAGTAGTCGATGTAGAGCCCGATCAGCGCGTCGAGCGCCTCGGCGGGCGGCGCCTTGCGGCCCGCCACCTGGCGGGCCAGCTCGAGCAGCTCCCGCCCGCGCTCCTCGAGGATGGTGCGGTAGAGCGCCGTCTTGCTCGGGAAGATGGCGTAGATGGTGCCCATCGAGAGCCCGGCCAGGCGCGAGATGTCCTGCAGCTTCGCCTGCGCGAAGCCGCGCTCGGCGAACACCTGCTCCGCGGCCTCGACGATGTGGCTCCGGTAGACGTCGGTGCGGGCCCGGCGGGCCTCGTCCCGGGGCTTCCGGCGGGCGGCCATGCCCCCCCGTCTACCATCGCCGGGTCCGATTGACAAGTCGGATTTCCGAATGCTAATTCGGACTGACGAATACCCGATCCAGGGAGGGCGTTTCATGGAGTTCGGGATCTTCTCGCAGATGCACGTCCCGCCGTGGGACGACGAGCACTCACGTTACCTCCGCGAGCTCGAGGTCTCGCTCGCGGTCGAGGCGGCGGGCTTCAAGTACGACTGGTCGCCGGAGCACCACTTCCTGAAGAACTACTCCCACCAGCCGGCGCCCGAGGTGTACCTCTCCTGGGTCGCGGCGCGCACGAAGCGCATTCACGTCGGCACGGCGATCGTCAACATCACGGCGGCGGTGAACCACCCGGCGCGCGTCGCCGAGCGCATCGCGGTCATGGACCACCTCTCCGAGGGCCGGGTCGAGTTCGGCACCGGCCGCGGCTCGTCGTCGGCGGAGTGGGCGGGCTTCGCCATCCCGTCGGCGGCCGAGACCAAGCCCATGTGGCGCGAGTCGCTCGAGCAGATCCCCCGCATGTGGCGCGACGAGCCCTACGCGTTCGAGGGGAGGTACTTCCGCATGCCGGAGCGGAACGTGCTCCCCAAGCCCTACTCCAAGCCCCACCCGCCCATCTGGGTCGCCTGCTCGAGCCCGCCCACCTTCATCGAGGCAGGGGAGCTCGGCCTGGGCTCGCTCTGCTTCACCTTCGGCACGCCGGCCGAGATCGCCGAGCACGTGCGCAACTACAAGGAGGCGATCAAGCGCTGCACGAACCCGATCGGCGAGTACGTCAACGACAACATCGCCGTCACCACCAACATGTTCTGTCTCGAGGACGGCGACAAGGCGCGCCACCTCTACTCCAGGGCGCGCGTGGAGGCGTTCACCGAATTCTTCTTCGGCTGGCTCGACTCCATCCCGCGCCCCAAGGGCTTCCCCCGGGAGGGGCCGATCAAGGTGCCGCCGAGCACGCCCGAGGAGCTCCGGGCGGGGCTCGCCGTGGGTGGCCGCCAGATCGGCGCGCCCGAGGAGATCGTACGAGTGATCGAGATGTACGAGGCGCTCGGCGTGGACCAGCTCATCTACGCGCCCTTGACCCTCACCCTGGACCAGAAGTACGTGCTCGAGTCGATCGAGACCTTCGGCAGGCACGTGCTCCCGAGGTTCGACCAGGACCCGATGCACCGCACGACGCGCCAGCGCGAGGCGGCGCTCAAGGCGAAGGCAGCGTGAGCGTCCCCGTCGTCGACCAGATCCTGATCGGCGGCGAGTGGGTGCGCGCCGCGGGGGGGACGTACGCGGTGATCGACCCGGCGACCGAGGAGCTCGCCGGCCACGCGCCGGAGTGCTCGGTCGAGCAGGTGCGCGCCGCGGCGCGGGCCGCGCGCGCGGCCTTCGAGCGCGGCCCGTGGCGCGCCATGAGCGGCGCCGAGCGCGCCGCGCGCCTCGCCGAGGCCGCGGAGCGCTTCGCGCGCGAGGCCCCGGGCCTGGTCGATCTCACCATCGCCGAGACGGGCGCCGTCCGTCCCGTCGCCGAGACGCAGCAGGTGGGCGCGGTGGCCGTGCGCCTCGCGCGCGCCGCCGAGCTCGCCGCCATCCCCGCCGATGAGCCCCTGCCCGCCCGCGGCAGCGCCCACGGCCTCGTCGCGCGCGAGCCGGTCGGCGTGGTCGCCTGCATCACGCCCTTCAACTTCCCGATGACGAGCTGCGCCGGGAAGATCGGTCCCGCCCTCGCCTGCGGCAACACGCTGGTGGTGAAGCCCGCGCCCGCCGACCCGCTCGGCGTGGCGGCGCTCTGCCGGATCGTGGCCGCAGTTCTGCCGCCCGGCGTCCTCAACTTCGTCGCCGGCCAGGGCCCCGAGATCGGCGAGGCGCTCGTGCTCGCGCCCGAGGTCGACATGATCTCGTTCACGGGCAGCTCGGCCGTCGGCGCGCGCATCCAGGAGGCGGTCGCGCCCCGCATGAAGCGCGTGCTCCTCGAGCTGGGCGGCAAGTCGCCCAGCATCGTCTTCGCCGACGCCGACCCGGCGAAGGCGCTCGCGGGCGCGATGCAGCCGTGGACGTTCCACACGGGGCAGGCGTGCATCGCCGGCACGCGCCTCCTCGTCGAGCAGTCGATCTCCGACGACTTCACGGCGCGGCTCGCCGCAGCCGGCCGTGCGCTCCGCGTCGGGGACCCGCGCGAGCCGGGCACGGTGGTGGGCCCCCTCGTCTCGGCGGCGCAGCGCGCGCGCGTCGAGCGCTACATCGCGCAGGGCCTGGCCGAGGGGGCGACGCTCGCCTGCGGTGGGAGGCGCCCGCCGCACCTCGCGCGCGGCTACTACGTCGAGCCGACGCTCTTCACCGGCGTGCGCAACGACATGGTCATCGCGCGGGAGGAGATCTTCGGCCCGGTGATCAGCGCCATCCCGTTCCGCGACGAGGCCGACGCGATCGCCCTCGCCAACGACTCGGACTACGGCCTCTACGGCTACGTGTGGACGCGCGACCCCGAGCGCGCGCTCAGGGTGGCGCGCGCGCTCCGCACCGGGACGGTGCAGGTGAACGGCAGCCCGCTCAACCCCGACGCGCCCTTCGGGGGCTACCGGCGCTCCGGCATCGGCCGCGACGGCGGGCGCTGGGCGCTCGCGGCGTACAGCGAGCTCAAGTACATCGGCTGGACGGCATAGGAGTAGCCATGTTCGACACGATCATCAGGGGCGGCAGGGTAGTGGACGGCTCGGGCCTCCCCAGCCGCACCGCCGACGTCGGGATCAAGCTCGGCCTGGTCGCGGACGTCGGGCGGCTCTCCGGCGCGCGCGAGACGATCGATGCCGACGGGCTGGTCGTCATGCCGGGCATCATCGACGTGCACACCCACTACGATCCGCAGCTCACCTTCGAGCCGTTCGCCACCTCGTCGTGCTTCCACGGCGTCACCGCGGTCGTCGCCGGCAACTGCGGCTACTCGATCGCCCCCTGCGCGCGCAAGGACCACGACTGGCTGATCGAGCTCTTCGCCCGGGTCGAGGGGATGTCGCCGAACGTGCTCCGCGAGGGCCTCCCCTGGGACTGGGACACGTTCCCGTCCCTCCTCAAAGTGCTCGACGGCCGCCTCGGGATCAACGCCGCCTTCTACGTCGGCCACTCGGCGCTGCGCCGCTTCGTCATGGGCGACGGGGCCTCCGAGCGGCCGGCAACCGCCCCGGAGCTCGAGCACATGCGCACGCTCGTGCGCGATGCGATGACGGAAGGGGCCGCCGGCTTCTCCTCGTCGCAGGCGCCGACGCACGTCGACCAGGCCGGCCGGCCCGTGCCGTCGCGCCGCGCCCCGTTCGAGGAGGTCGCCACCCTGGCCGAGGCGGCGGGCGAGCGCGGCCCGGCGACCATCGCCTTCCTCGCCGAGAGCGCCGTGCAGGGCTACGACGCTCAGGACCGCGAGCGGCTCATCGAGCTCGCCCGCCGCTCCGGGCTTCCCGTCATCGTGCAGGGCATGGGCTTCCGTCCCGGCCAGCGGGCGAAGTGGGAGGACCAGGTGCGCTTCCTCGAAGAGGCGAGGCAGCGGGGCGCCGCCATCTTCTCGATGCTGCGCACGCAGCCGTTCATGCGCCCCTTCAACTGGCGGCGCGGGACCTCGCTGTTCGACGGGGTCGTCCACTGGCGCGATCTGCCCGACCTCCCCCCCGCCGAGCGCCTCGCGCGGCTCCGCGACGCGAAGTTCCGCGAGCAGCTCCGCTGGGGGCTCGACCACCCGAACACCGACCCGAAGCTGGGCTCGACGCTACCGCCCCCGGCGCTCGACCGCGTCTTCGTCGACCGCTCCGCGGCGCGCCCGGACGCGGTGGGAAGGAGCCTCGCGCAGCTCGCCCAGGAGCAGCGGGCGCATCCGGCCGACGTGATGTGCGACCTCGCCGTGGCGGACGACCTCGAGACGCAGTTCCTCTGGAACAGCGAGAGCCCCGAGTGGATCGCGGCCAGCGCGGAGGCGCAGCAGAACCCGCACATGATCGTCGGCACCGGTGACGGCGGGGCGCACGCCGATCGCGACGACGGCGCGGAGTGGTCCACCTACTACCTCCGCTCGTGGCTGCTCGATCGCAAGATCCTCCCGCTGGAGGAGGGCGTGCGCCGGATCACCCGCGTCCCGGCCCTGCTCACGGGCATGCGCGACCGCGGCACCCTGGTGCGGGGCTGCCCCGCCGACATCATGATGTTCGACCCGACCCGCCTCGCCCTCGGCAAGAAGCAGCTCGTGCGCGACATGCCCGGCGGGGAGGAGCGCTGGCAGGTGCGTCCCGAGGGCGTCGTGCGCGTCTTCGTGAACGGCAGGACGATCGTCGCGGGGGGCGAGCTGACCGGGGAGACCGCCGGCCGCGTCCTCAAGATCGGTACCCCTCCATCATGAGGGCAGCCGTCCTCCGCGCCGCCGGCCGGCCGGTCACCATCGAGGAGGTCGGCGTCCGCGATCCGGGACCCGGCGAGGTCCGGGTGGCGATCCGCGCCGCCGGCCTCTGCCATTCGGACCTGAGCGTGATCGACGGCGCGATCCCCTACCCCACCCCCGTCGTCCTCGGCCACGAGGGCGCCGGTGTGGTGGATGCCGTCGGCGCGGGTGTCACCGCTGTCGAGGAGGGCGACACGGTCGTGCTCTCCACGCTCGCCCACTGCGGCCGCTGCCCCGCCTGCGAGGTCGGACGCCCGACCGAATGCCGGAATGCCCCCAGTCCCAAGGACGCCCGGCCCTTCACGCTGGACGGCGAGCCCGCGTATCAGTTTGCGAACGCGTCAGCGTTCGCAAACTGGACCGTCGTTCGCGAGCAGAGCGCGATCGCGATCGACGCCCGCGTGCCGTTCGACCGCGCGGCGCTGATCGGCTGCGGCATCATGACGGGGGTAGGTGCGGTGCTCAATCGGGCGCGCGTCGAGACCGGCGCCTCGATGGCCGTCTTCGGCCTCGGCGGCATCGGCCTCTCCTGCGTGCAGGGCGGCGTGCTCGCGGGCGCGGCCAGGATCATCGCCGTCGACGTCGTGCCCGCGAAGCTCGAGCTGGCGCGTCGTCTCGGCGCCACGCACGCGATCGACGCGACGAAGGACGACCCCGTCCCCGCGGTCCGCGACTTGACGCGCGGGGGCGCCGACTACACCTTCGAGGCGGTCGGCAGCCTCACCGTCATCCGCCAGGCGCTCGACGCGCTCGGTGCGGGCGGCGCGCTCACCATCGTCGGCGTGCCGAAGATCGGCTCGACGTTCGACTTCGTGGTCCACGCCCTCTACCAGAACAAGGCGATCCTCGGCTGCCGCTACGGCACCGCCCGGCCGCGCCGCGATTTCCCGATGCTCGCCGACCTCTACCTCGGCGGCCGGCTCAAGATCGACGAGCTCATCACGCGCCGCTACGCGCTCGACGAGTTCGCCGCCGCGCTCGACGACCTGCGCGGCGGGCGGCTCGCGCGCGGCGTCTTCTCCCTCGGAGGCAGCGCCCATGGGTAAGTTCGGCCACTTCGTGATCGATGCCGACGGCCACGGCGGCGAGCCCGCCGACTGGCAGGAGCGCCTGCCGCGCGAGTTCCAGCCGCACATGGCGGCCCGGCGCGAGCGCATCAAGCAGCAGTTCGCGAACCTGCCCGGGGTCGGCGTCAAGGAGACGCGCGGCACGGCGCGCGTCGACAGCCTCTCGCGGCCCGGCATGACGGATCCCGAGAGCCGGCTCGCCGACATGGACCTCGAAGGCATCGACGTGACCGTCATGTTCCCCGGCGGTGCGGGCGAGGAGTGGGCGGGCCTCGACCGCGGCTTCGCGATCGCGCTCTGCCGGACGCTGAACGACGCGCGCGCCGAGTTCTGCCGCTACGCGCCGGCGCGCCTCAAGTCGGTCGCCAAGCTCCCCATGATCGACCCCGAGGCGGCGGCCGCCGAGCTGGGCCGCGCCGTCACCCAGCTCGGCATGGTCGGCATGGTGACGCCGCAGCACATCCGCGAGCGGAACCTCGATCACCCGAGCTTCGACGTGGTGTGGCGCGAGGCCGAACGCCTCGGCGTCCCGGTCTGCGTCCACGGCGGCGGGCAGGCGATCGACCAGGTGCCGATCGGCGTCGACCGGTGGAGCACCCGGCTCGAGGTGCACGCCTTCACGCACCCGGTCGGGCAGATGATCGCGGTCATGGCCTTCACGGTGGGCGGCATCCTGCACCGCTTCCCCAAGCTCCGCGTCGCCTTCCTCGAGGCCGGCGTCGGCTGGCTCCCCTTCTGGCTCGAACGCCTCGACGAGCACTGGGAGCTCACCCCCGAGCAGGCGCCGCGCATCGACCGCAAGCCGAGCGAGTACTTCCTCTCCGGCCGCTGCTGCATCGGCTGCGATCCCGACGAGCGGGGCATCCCGTGGGTCGTGCAGTCGCTCGGCGAGGACGTGGTCGTCTACGCCTCGGACTACCACCACTGGGACTGCAAGTTCCCCGACACGGTGAAGATCATCACCGAGCGCACGGACCTGAGCGACGCGAGCAAGCGCCGCATCCTCGAGGCCAACCCGCGGCGCCTCTACGCCATCGCCTGACCACGCCCCGCGCGGACATGCTGGCCTCAGGGCGTCGTACAGGTGCACGTTCGGCCGACGCCGCGGCAGACCTGGCCCGGTGTCGAGCACGTCCCGCCACAAGCCGCGCCGGTCGGGGCGCCGCAGGCGGGACGCGGCGGCATGGTGGTCGCGCAGGTCCCGGCGCACGACTGGAAGTCCGCGGGGCAGGCCGCCGTGTCCGCCTGTGCCGGCGCGGCGCAGCCCTCGAGGCACGAGCGAACGTCGGAGGCGGTCCGGCATCCCGTCACGCAGGTCCTCAAGTTCGCCGTGGCATTGCGCGCGCACGCCCCGAGGTCCTCGCCGCACGCCCCCAGGCAGGCCGCGGTGGACGGGTCACCCGCCGAGGTCGACGACGCGTCGCACGCCTGCACGCAGCTCGGCTGGTTGCTGCGGCAGGTGGTCCGGTCGGACCGGAACGTGTCCGTACAGCCACGGCTGCAGGAGCCGATGTCCGCCGGAGCGGAGTTCGCCCGACAGTCCATCCGGCAGCTCGACCGCGTCACCCGCGCGGTCTTGAGACAGGCGGCGGTCTGCGCACCGCACCCCGCCCCACACGGCTGGCTGGTCTCGCGCGCCGTCGCAGCGAGGATCGCGCCGAGACCGATCACACCACAAAGCACCTTCCAGGGAAGCTTCATGACACCTCTTTTCGGGTCGCCGACCCTCCCGGGGGAAGAGCAAGGGCCGTACCGAGGGACCTCTCGAGCTCGCGCCCGCTCGAGACCCCCACGGCCATGCGCCCCTCGGGGCGAGCCGTCACGCGGGGCGCAGGATGGCGACATCCGGGAGCGGCTACGATGGACTTGCGCCCCTGCCAGAATGCGACCGCGCTGCGAGGCGGCGGCACCATCGGCGCGGGGTGCCACCTCGACCCCGCAACGTCGTCACGCGGGCCGCGCCAGGAAGATCCCGTGATCGGATCAGGTCATGGAGAAGCCTACGAGACGCCGCTCGGCTTTGCGCGCCGCGCGCCCTACTCGGCCCGCAGCGCCGCCAGCACCTGCTCGGGATGCGCCGCCGCATCGCTGACCCGCGCCCAGTGCTTGCGCACCTTCCCGTCGGGCCCGATCCACACCGTCGAGCGGATGACGCCGACGGTCTTCCTGCCGTACATCGTCTTCTCCCCGTAGGCGCCGTAGGTCTTCATGACCTTGCGCTCGGGGTCGGAGAGGAGCGGGAACGGGAGCTTGTGCTTGGCGATGAACTTCTGGTGCGAGGCCTCGCCGTCGGCGGAGACGCCGAGCACGACGGCGTCGAGCTTCCCGATCTCCTTCCAGGCGTCGCGGAAGCCGCACGCCTCCTTGGTACAGCCGGGCGTGTCGTCCTTGGGATAGAAGTAGAGGATGACGTGCCTGCCGGCGAAGTCCGCGAGCGAGACCGACTTTCCCTGCGCGTCCCTGAGCGTGAAGGCGGGGGCTGCCTTCCCTTCCTGGATGGTCGCCATGGCGCGCTTAACTGACGGCTGGGAGGGAGCATGTCAACCGGACGCTTCACGGATCGCGTGCTGTTCATCACCGGAGCCGGCTCGGGCCTCGCGCGGGCGACGGCCAGGCTCTTCGCGGCCGAGGGCGCCAGGGTGTTCGCGGTCGACGTGAACCCCGACGGGCTCGCCGAGACGATCCTCGCCATCCGCCTGGCGGGCGGCTCGGCGGAAGGCGCGACCTGCGACGTGGCCGACATGGCGTCCGTGCGCGACGCCGTCGAGCGCACGGTCGCGCTGTTCGGGGGCCTCCACATCCTGGTGAACGCCGCCGCCGTCGGGCGGAGCGCGCGGCTCGAGGAGATCGACCCGGCGGAATGGGCGCGCGTCCTCGCCGTGAACCTGACCGGGCCGTTCAACACCGTGAAGACGGCGCTGCCGCATCTCCTCGCGGCGCGCGGGACGATCGTCAACGTCGCCTCCTCGGCCGCCATGCGCGGACAGGCGTATGCCGCGCACTACGCGGCCTCGAAGGCGGGGCTCGTCAACTTCACGCGCTCGATCGCGCTCGAGTTCGCGAGCCGCGGGCTGCGCGCCAACTGCCTCGCGCCGGCGGGGATCATGTCGCCGTTCATCAAGAACTTCATCCCGCGCCCCGACTTCGAGCCATCGCTCGTCGCCTACTACTCGCCGCCCGTGCCGCACCAGATGTCGAAGCCCGAGGACATGGCCAGGACGATCGCATTCCTCGCCTCGGACGAGACGCCGATGATCACCGGGGCGACGCTGGTGGCCGACTGGGGGACGCTCGCGTAGTGGCCGGGCTCCTCGCAGCGCTCGAGCGCGCCGCCGCCGAGCGCGGGGCGCACCCGTTCATCCTGCACGCGGACCGGCGCGTGACCTATGCCGAGTTCGACGGCCTCGCGAATCGCGCGGCGAACGCGCTCGGCGGGCTCGGCGTCGCGAAGGGCGACCGGGTGACGCTCGCGATGGGGAGCTCGGTCGAGTACCTGGTCGCCGCCTTCGGCATCCTGCGGGCCGGGGGCGTGCTGAATCCGGTGAACCCGGCGCTCGGCGCGCGCGAGCTCGGCTACGTCCTCGGTCACGCGGAGCCGAAGGTCGTGATCACCGACGCGGCAAGGCTCGAGGCCGCGGGCACGGTGCTCGGAGCCGACGCATTCGCGGCGCTGGTCGCGGGCAGCGCCGCCGCGCCGCCCGCCGTCGCCCTCGGCCCCGGAGACGCCTCCACGCTCCTCTACACCTCGGGCACGACCGGCACGCCGAAGGGCGTCCTCTTCAGCCACGGCTCGACCGGCATGGGCGGGCGGCACTTCATCGAGGCGCTCGGGCTCACGCCCGACGACACCATCCTCGCCGTGACGCCGCTCTTCCACGGCAACGCCTGGGGCGCGGTGCAGACGGCGCTCCACGCCGGCGGGACGGTCGCCTTCCCGCGGGCGTTCCACGCCTCGGAGTTCTGGCCGCTCGTGCACGCGACGGGCGCCACGGTCCTCTACACGCTGGGGACGACCCTCGCCATGCTCCTCACGCGCGAGTCGTCGGCGCTCGAGCGCACGAGCCGGCTGCGCATCATCCTGGGGCTCGGCGCCGCACCCGTCCGCGACGAGGTGATCCGCCGCTTCGGCGTCCGGCACGTCGCCGAGTGCTTCGGCTCGACCGACGCCGGCGTGGTGACCATCACGCCCCTCGGCGCCGCGTGGCGCCCGGGCTCCTGCGGCCCGCCGGTGCCGGGCGTCGAGCTCCGCATCCTCGACGCCCGAGGCAGCACGCTCGGGCCGCGCGAGACGGGCGAGATCGCCGTCCGCTCGCCGGCGTGCCTGACGGCGTACTTCCGCGACCCCGAGGAGACGGCCGCCGCCTTCCGCGACGGCTGGTTCCTGACCGGCGACCTCGGGTTCGTCGACGAGGACGGCTGGCTCTACTTCGTCGACCGCAAGCGGGACGTGATCCGGCGCGGGGGCGAGAACGTGTCGTCGGTGCTGATCGAGAAGACGCTGCGCGAGCACCCGCGCGTCGCCGAGGTGGCGGTGATCGGCGTGCCGGACCCGGTGCTCGGGCAGGAGATCAAGGCCGTCGTGGTGGCGAACGGGCCGGTGACGGGACCGGAGCTGGGCGCGTTTGCGGCGGCGCGCCTGGCGAAGTTCCAGGTGCCGCGGCTCTGGGAGTTCCGCGCCTCGCTGCCCAAGACCGCGACCCAGCGGGTGGAGAAGTACAAGCTGCGTGACAAGGCGGCCGCGAAACGGCCTCCCCTGGGATAGGTCCTTTGCCGGCGAGGTGGGAGGACCCTACTGCCCGAGCAGGCCGGCCGCCAGGGCAGCCGGATCGTGGCGCGGGAACGCGCAGGACAGCACGCGCGTGCCGCGCCCCACGGCGAACGCCGCCGTGACCTCGACGTGGCTCTTGCCCGGCAGGCTGACCAGCGTGAGCCGGATGCGAGGGCCCTCGGCGTCCCCGATGGCGGTGCGGAGGAGCCCGCGCACCGTGCGGTAGGTGGCTCGACCGGGCGCCGGCAGGAAGACCGCGTCGGCCGCCCCGAGCCGCACCTCGAGGCCGCGCGCCCGAAGGCGCTCGCTCTCCGCGCCCAGCACGCGGGCGAGAACGCAGTGGAGGCAGGTCCGGGTCACGCCGCCGCTCCGAAGACGAGCGCGGCGTTCGTGCCGCCGAAGCCGAAGGAGTTCGAGAGCGCGATCTCGAGGCTCGCCCTGCGCGCATGGTGCGGAACGTAGTCGAGGTCGCACTCGGGATCGGGCTCGTCGAGGTTGATGGTCGGCGGGACGGTCTGCTCGCGGAGCGCCAGCACGGTGTAGATCGCCTCCACCGCCCCGGCGGCGCCGAGCAGGTGTCCCGTCATGGACTTGGTCGCGCTCACCGCGAGGCGTGGCGCGTGCGCCCCGAAGACGGCGTGCAGCGCGCGCGTCTCCGCGACGTCGCCCTGCTTCGTGGAGGTCCCGTGCGCGTTCACGTGCTGGACGGCGCTCGGCTCGATCCCGGCCGCGGCGAGGGCGGCGCGGATCGCCCGCTGCGCCCCGCTCCCGTCGGGTGGGGGCTGCGTGATGTGGTGGGCATCGGCGCTCGCGCCGTAGCCGAGCACCTCCGCCTGCACCGGCGCGCCCCGGCGCCGCGCGACCTCCTCCGCCTCGAGGACGAGGACGCCCGCGCCCTCGCCGAGGACGAACCCCGAACGGCGCGCGTCGAATGGCCGCGACGCCCCCTCCGGCGGCCCCTCCCAGCGGGCGAGCGCGCGCATCACGGCGAACCCCGCGACCGCCGTGGGCGTGATCGCCGCCTCCGCCCCGCCGGCCACGACGACGTCCTGGCGGCCGCTCCGGATCATCTCGAACGCTTCGCCGATCGCGTGCGCGCCCGAGGCGCAAGCCGTGGTGATCGTCATGTTGACGCCGCGCGCGCCCAGGCGAATCGCGATCTGCCCCGGGGCCAGGTTCCCGATCACGGCCGGGATGAAGTACGGCGAGACCTTCCGCGCCCCGCCCGCGGTGAGTGCGTCGTGGTTCTGCTCGATGCCCGGGAGCCCGCCGATGCCGACGCCGATCACGACCCCGACCCGATCGGCGATCTCCTCGCTCACCTCGAGCCGCGCATCGCGCACCGCCTGGGTCGCCGCCGCGATGGCGTAGAGGATGAAGAGGTCCATGCGGTCGCGCTCGCGCGGGTCCACCCAGTCCTCGGCGCGAAAGCCGCGTACCTCGCCGGCGATCCCGCACGGGAAGCTGCGGGCGGCGAAGCGGGTGATCGCGCCGATTCCCGAGCGGCCCGCTTGCACGGCCTCCCAGTTCGCCGGCACGCCGACGCCGAGCGGCGTCACCATGCCGAGACCGGTGACGACCACGCGCCGCCTCATGCCCGGCTCCAGCGGAGGATCGCCCCGCCCCAGGTGAGACCCGCGCCCGCGGCGGTCAATCCGATCAGGTCGCCGGGCACCAGATGGCCCGCCACATCGGCTTCCGCGAGCAGGATCGGGATCGAAGCGGCGCCGGTGTTGCCGTAGCGCTCGACGTTCATGCGGAAGGCGGCGAGCGTCACGCCGAGCCGCTCCGCCACCCCGCGCAGGATGCGCGCGTTCGCCTGGTGCGCGAACACCCAGCGCAGGTCCGCCGGCCGCACGCCGGCGCGCTCGGCCGCGGCGGCGAGCGCGGCGGACATCGCCTCGACCGCGGCCCGGAACACCTCCGGGCCGTTCATGGCGATCTTGTGCCGGCGCGCGGCGATCGCGGCGTGGTCGGCCGGCTGCCGCGATCCTCCCGCCGCGATGAGGAGGTCGCCGGCCCGGCGGCCGTCGGCACCGAGGTGCGTCCCGAGGAGCCCCCCGCCGTGGCCGAGGACCACGGCGCCGGCGCCGTCACCGAAGAGGATGGCGGTCGTGCGATCCCCCCAGTCGACGTGACGCGTGAGCGCGTCGGCCCCGATGAGGAGCACGTGCCTCGCCCCTCCGGTCGCGAGCGCGTGGTCCGCCAGGGTGAGCCCGTAGATGAAGCCCGAGCAGGCTGCGTTCAGGTCGAAGGCCGCCGCGCGCCGCGCCTCGAGCGCCGCCTGGACGAGGCAGGCGGTCGACGGCATCGGGTAGTCCCCGGAGCAGGTCGCCACGATGACGAGGTCGAGGCTCGCCGGCTCCACCCGAGCACGGGCCAGGGCCATCCGCGCCGCGGCGATCGCCAGGTCCGAGGTCGCGAGGCCCGAGCCGTCGAGCGTGCGGCGGGTCCGGATGCCCGTCCGCGAGACGATCCACGCATCCGAGGTGTCGAGCGACGCCGTGAGCTCGTCGTTGGACACCTCACGCTCGGGCAGGGCGAAGCCCGTCCCGAGCACGGCCGCGCCCGGCATCGGCGCTAGGCCGCGAGCTTGGCGCGCACGAGGGCGAGCGCGTCGCCGAACGTGCGCAGCCCCTCGGCCTCGTCGTCGTCGATGCGCACCCCCAGCTTCTCCTCGAGCGCCATCATCAGCTCGACCACCGCCAGCGAGTCGGCGCCGAGGTCCGCAACGAGATCGGCCTCGGGCCGTAGCTGATCCGGGGAGATCTTCAGCGTCCGTGCGACCAGGTTGGTCAGCTCTTGCGTGAGGTCTTCCATGGCGCAATTTTCTACCAAGCGGAACCAGGGGCCGGAACGCGGCGCGGTGCCGAACGACACATGCGAAGCGCGTCTCGTGTGCCGGAGGGCACATCTCACAGGCTCAGCTGGCGCGCGAAGCGGCGCGTCAGGACGAGCCGGCGACCCGTCATCTCGAGCTTGCCGGCCCGGCGGATATCCGCCACGCAGCGGCTCACCTTGGCGCGCGAGCCGACCACCAGCTCCGCGAGGTCCGCCTGCGTGAGGGGCAGATCGATGAGCACGCCCGCCGGATGCGGCTGCCCGAAGTCGTGGGCCAGGATCTCGAGCTCGTGCACCAGCCGGTCCCTCAGCGGCATGGTGAGCAGCAGGCACTTCTCGTAGAGCAGCCGCGACAGCGCCCGCCAGCTGTACGCCATGAGCTGGAGCGCGCGGCCGGCCGGGAGGCCGGCGACGACGCCGTTCATGACCTCCTGACTCATCATCGCCACCACCGCGGGCACGTGCGCGACCGCCGAGAACTGCCGCGGGCCGGGGCGATCGAAGAGGGACGCCAGGCCGAAGAACTGGCCCGGCCGGGCGATCTGCACGAGCACCGGCACGCCGCGACGGCCCTGGCACAGGACCTTCACCGCCCCGCCGACCAGGAAGTTGACGAGGTCGTGCGCGTCGTCGGCGGCGAAGATCTGCTGGCCGGGCCGCCAGTGCGTGATCTGCGAGCGCGCGACGATCGTGTCGATGGCGGAGGCCGTGAGGCCGAGCCGGGTTGCGTGCTGGCTGAGCAGCGCGCGGAGCGTCGCCTTCGCCGGCGTGGCCGCCGTCGCGATGCGGGGAGCGATGGCCATGCGAAAGACCCCTGATACCAGCTTCGCCCACGTCCCGCGATACCGTCGCGGGGTTGCCGCTAGCCGCCGTACGGCGGCAGCCCGGTGATCCCGAGCCCGCACATGAGCCCGCCGTCGGCCACGATCGCCGCCCCCGTGATCGCCGACGACTCGTCGCTGGCGAGGAAGAGCGCCACGTTCGCGATCTCCTCGGGCCGCAGCAGGCGGCCGATCGCATGCTGGGCCGCCAGGTCCTCCCGTGACCGGCGGCTCACCTGCGCGAGCAGGCCGAGCATGGGCGTGTCGACCACGCCGGGGCAGATGCAGTTGGCGCGGATGTTCTTCCGCCCGTACTCGATGGCGACCGTGCGTGTCAGGTTGATGATGCCGGCCTTGGCCGTGCAGTACGGCGCCGCCATCATCTCCCCGAAGAAGCCCTCCACCGACGATGTGCTGATGATCGACCCTCCGCCGCGCGCGAGGAGCGCCGGGAGCGCGGCCCGCATGCCGTAGAAGACGCCGGTCAGCATGACCCGGAGGCTCAGCTCCCAGACCTCGGGCTCGATCTCCGCCACGTATCCGCCGCCGGTCAGCGCCGCGTTGTTGTGCATCACGTCGAGCCCGCCGAAGCGCGCGACCGCGAAGGCGACCGCTGCCTCGAGGTCGGCGAGCGAGCTGACGTCCGTGTGCCGATGGGCGGCGGCCGCGCCGAGCGCGCGCGCCACGCCCTCGCCCGCCTCGTCGTTCACGTCGGCGATGACGACCCGGGCACCCTCGGCGACGAAGCGGCGCGCGGTCGCCGCCCCGATGCCCGAGGCGCCGCCGGTCACGATGGCCACCTTGCCGTCGAGCCTGCCCATGCGCTTCTCCTTGTCACGAGGGGCGCACCCGTGTAAACAAACGGTCGTTTGCCTACCCTCGACTTCGGCCTCTTCTACGAGATCCCCGTCGCCGCCCCGTGGCACGAGCGGAGCGAGCGCGACGCGTATCATCGGGTGATCGCCCAGGCCGTGCTCGGCGAGCAGGTCGGCTTCTCGCACTTCTGGACGGTCGAGCACCACTTCCTGTCCGAGTTCTCGCACTGCTCCGCGCCCGAGGCGCTCTACGGCGCGGTGGCCGCGCGCACGAAGACGATCCGCATCGGGCACGGCGTCCGCCTCCTGCCCTTCCCCTACAACCACCCGATCCGCGCCGCCGAGATGGCGGCCCTGCTCGACTGCGTGTGCGACGGGCGCCTCGAGTTCGGCACCGGCCGCTCCGCGACGCGCGACGAGCTCGAGGGCTTCGGCATCGACCCGAACGAGACGCGCGGCATGTGGGAAGAAGCGCTCGACGTGATCGTCGGGGCCTGGACCACCGACGTCTTCTCCTGGGAGGGGACGCACTTCCACCTCCCGCCGCGGCGCGTGCTGCCAAAGCCGCTGCAGAAGCCGCACCCGCCGCTCTGGATGGCCTCGACCAGCCCCGCGAGCCACGAGATCGCCGGCCGGAAGGGGCTCGGCCTCCTCTCCTTCACGATCGGCGTGCCGCCCGAGGAGCTGGCGAGCCGGATCGCGCTCTACCGAAACGGCCTGAAGGAGGCGCGGCCCGCCGGGAAGTTCGTGAACGATCGCGCCGCCACCTTCACCATGGTCCACTGCGCGGAGACCGACGCGGAGGCGCGCCGCAACGCCGCCGAGTCCGTCATGTGGTACTTCCGCCGGAGCATCGAGCTGATCGGCTCCGTCGCCGCCTGGCAGGAGGGCCGGGAGCTCGGCAGCTACGACTACACGCGCATGCTGCGCGCGCTCAACTTGAGCGACGTCACCTTCCCGCTCCTCGACGACATGGACGCCGTCATCGTGGGCGACCCCCAGACCTGCATCCGGAAGGTGAAGCGCTACCGCGAGGCGGGCTGCGACCAGCTTCTCTGCCTGATGCAGCCGTACGACATCCCCGCGGATGCGGTGACGCGGTCGATCGAGCTGTTCGGGCGATATGTCATTCCGGCGTTTCGGTGAGGTGCGAACACGGGGGCATGTCTAGCCGGCCCTGAATCAGGCTATCGGACGGGTTCGACCGGTTTGTGTGATTGAGGCGCCGCGGGCTCCATCGCCGTGTTAGGCCGCAACTTGGCGGGCGACCGCCCGCTCCAGTGCGGCTGCGTTCGTCGTGGTACGCGAGCAACCACATCGGTGCCACGCGCTACACGCCAGCCGCTACCCAAGCGGCGACGTGTTCGCCCAGCATCATGCAGGTGAGCGCGGGCACCGTGCGAAGGGCGAGGGGCACGATCGAGGCGTCCACCACGCGCAAACCCTCCACATCTCGGACCCGGCAGTGCTCATCGACCACGGCCAGCGGGTCGCCGGCCGGGCCCATGCGACAGCCCCCGAGCAGACTGGTGCGGCTCTGCGTCCCCATACGCAACAGGGCGTCGAGCCGGTCATCGTCGGCAACCAGGTCGTCGTCCACCAGCGCGAACCCCATGACGGTGGCGGTGAAGGCGGCGTGGTTAGCGATCTCCCAGGCGTGTCGATACGCCGCCCGCATCCGGTCGAGGTCTCCCTCGGCGGTGTAGAAGCGGAGATCAACCGACGGGGGCTCAGTCGGGTTGGGCCCGCGGAGCACCACGCGGCCCCGCGAGGCGATGCGCATGTCGCCGACCATCACGAGGTTGGCGACCGGGGCGCCAATCATGGCGGCGAGCGCCGGGCTGGGGCCGTTGACCAAATCCACCCCGGCGAACAGGCACAGATAGAAGGCGTGGTCGGGCGTGTGGCCGGGAAAGGCGGCCAGGCGGGCCACGAGCTGCAGGGTCGGACTATCGGCGGCTCCGCCGGCGCCGGCGGCGGGCATCACCGGGATCACCGCCCCGGGTTGGTCAACGAGGCCGGTGCCCACGCCGGGGAGATCGACCAGCGGCAGCACGCCCACGCGGCGCAGGTCCTCCGCGGGGCCGATACCCGAGCGCAGCAACAGCGCCGCACTGAAGGGCGCCCCGGCGCAGAGGATCACTTCGTGGGCGGCGATCACCTCCCCACGAGCCTCGACGCCCACGGCGCGGCCCGCCCGGATCACCACCCGATCGACCGTCACCCCGCCCCGCACCGTGAGGTTGGGGCGGGCCCGGGCCGGCGAGAGATAGGCGAGGTTGGTCGACATCCGCACCCGCCCCCGGCGGTTCTGCGGGTACGGGCCGATGCCCATCGCTTTGGGGGAGTTGAGGTCCTCACAGAATGGGTGTCCGGCGGCCAGGGTGGCATCGAGAAACCCGGCCATGGG
>Ga0209266_1000640_pt1 | contig 25915 bp, 25 predicted proteins | sample GraSoiAngelo_132_FD_185889 | JGI IMG/M metagenome (GOLD analysis project Ga0209266, IMG submission 185889) | Grasslands soil microbial communities from the Angelo Coastal Reserve, California, USA - 14_0929_02_40cm (SPAdes) (version 2) | ecosystem: Environmental > Terrestrial > Soil > Grasslands ...
GCGACTACACGGACGCGGCGCCGACGCGCGGAGTCTATGTCGGCTCAGCCACCGGGACGATGGCGATCAGCGTCAAGACCCTCGCGCTCTAAGGCGTTCCGAACTTATGGACCTGGACGAACTCCCAACGGCCGCCATGAACCCTGTAGACGGACATCATCGGTGACATCGCATCGCCGTTCTCGTCAAACGAATACGTTCCGGTAACACCGACAAAATCTTTGGTTTGGGCCAGCGCAGACACGACCTGCGGACGGCTCGGCAGCTTGCCGCCATTGGCTTTGATGGCGCGCGTGATCGCATCGATCAGGATTCGCGCGCTGTCGTATGCGGCGAAGACGTAGGGCCCGATATCGGATTCCTTTGGATACGCTTTGCGGTAATCGGCGACTTGCTTCTTGACCACGGGATCGGCACTTGTCGTCGGGTCGACGTAACCGTAGGTAGCCCACACCTGCGGGGGGCTGGAGCCGAGGTCGGCCAGGCAGTCGTCGTTCAACGTGATGCCGTCCGTGGCCAGAAAAATCGCACCAGGCATGATTCCGTTCATCTGAACCGCGGCTTGGCACGTGTTTTGGCTCCAGTCAGCCACCGCATATACCGCATCCGCACCGCTGGCTTTCGCCTGGGTCATGAAGGCCGAGAAATTGTCTGGAGTTTCGTCATAAGTCTGCTGATAGACAAGCGCACCGCCACGCAGCGCGAGCTCCTTTGCAAACTCGTTGACGTAGAGTGTGCCCTCCGATCCGGACTCATTGAACGCAGCCACCCGTCGGACCCCCAGTTTCGTGGCGGCGTAGCTGGCCATAGCTTTGCCCTGAAGTGGATCGCGTGGCGTGATCCGGAAGTAATTGTTCGAACCGCTCGGGCGGAGCGAGGCAGCGGTTGGACTGCAAGGCCGCTCGGCCACCGTGAGACAGGAACCGGTGGTTGTAGGGCTGACCATGGCCAGGTGAGCGACGTTCGCCTCGGGCATCTCGACCGCGGCGATGAATGACGAGTGGGGGCCGACCATGCCTAGGACCCTCGGGTTCGCGATCATGCGCCTGACGTTTGCGCGGCCCCGCACCTGGCTGTGTTGTGCGCCCAGCGAGTTGTCGAGAGACCAGTAGGCGAGCTTGTAACCCTCGATGGTGGGCTGCTGGCCGATGGCAAACCCGATTGCTTGCTCGAGCGCAAGTATTTCGCCGGCGTTGTACGCCGACACCGGCAAGTCGCTGGTGATGATGATGTCCGGCCGTGAGGCCGCCTCCTCCACGCCCTGACATGCGACCGCGGCCAGCCCGGACACGATCACCGCAGCCAGAGCCCTTCTCATGCCGAACCAAACAGGTTGGGTATCTCGCGGACGCGCTGGTTCTCGGTATCAGCGATGAATAGATTCCCCTTCGAATCCAGGGCTACCCCTTCAGGTCCGTCGAGCTCCGCCTGAGAGGCAGGCGATCCGTCACCGGAAAAGCCCCAGCGACCTGTGCCGGCCAGCGCATGGATCGTTCCGCCAGGCGTGACCGCCCGCAGCCTGTGGTTTCCAGTATCCGCAAAGACGATCGTGCCGTCGGGTGCTACCGCGACATCGAAGGGAAAGCTGACGAGTGCGTCCTTGGCCAGGCCATCGTCGCCGCTGTTGCCTTCGAACTCGCCGGCTCCCCCGACGACCGTGGTGATGGTTCCTTTTGCGTGGTCCACTCTCCGGATCCGGTTGTTGCCCGTGTCTGCGACGTACAGGTTCTCGTCCTTGTCCAGCGCCAGACCGATCGGCCAGCTCAGCTGGGCACTCGTGGCGGCGCCTCCATCTCCCAGGACGTCGCCGGTGCCGGCGTAGGTCGAAGTCTTGCCATCGAATCTCATGACACGGTTGCCCGTCCTGTCGGCGATGAACAGCACACCCTCTTTGGTGATCGCCAGCCCTCCTACCGGAAGGTTGGGCGCGAACCGGTTGATGGTGATGTCCGAAGGACCCACCGCCACTATTGAATGCATGAAGCCGTTCTCGTCGATCCGCCAAACCTCGAGGACGCTATCGCGGCTGGTCAGCACATACAGCCGATCCTGACCGTCGACCGCGACCGCGCTGGCGTAGCCAAGCGATTCGCTTGAAACGGAAATACCCAGCTTGCCGTCCACAAGATCGTCCTTACCCCCACCGGCGATGGTCGTGATCACACCGCCGTCCACCTTCCGGATCCGGTGGTTGCCGTAGTCGGCGATGTACATGACGCCTTTGCGGTTGACGACGACCGAGGTCGGACGTGCCAGCTGGGCGCCCAGCGCTCTCTGGTTGTCGCCGCCATAACATCCGCCGGGGTAAACCTGCTTGGCGCACTGGGACCCGGCGACCGTGTGGATGATCGGAGGAGGCGGCGCGGTCAGTCGGAGCACACCTACCCCGGCCGCAAGGAGCGCCAGAACCAGCGCAGCGGCCAGCCACGCTCGTGGATGCGCGAAGGCCCATCTTCGTGGGACGACGACTGCGGGCGGGGGGGCCGGAATCGCGATCGGCGCCGATTCTCGGCGAACCACCCACGCGGTCACCTGCGCCCGCGTGTTGACCCCGAGCTTTTCTCTTATGTGCTCGAGATGACCGTCTGCCGTTCGCTCCGAGATGAAGAGCCTGGCGGCGATCTCGCGGTTGGTGAGGCCCTCCGCGACCATGCCCGCCACCTCCAGCTCGCGAGGGCTCAGCCGAATAGAAGTCTGCTCTGCAGGTGTGGTGGCCAACTTACGGGGTATTGAACTCCTAAAAAGGGGTACCGGCACGGGTACCTGATCGGGTCCATTGCCCGCTGGTCCGGTGCTGGCAGGCCACATAGCTTGACGCCATCGCCTGGCCCCCGCCGGGCAACAGCCTCTAAGGAGGGCAAAGCGATGGAGATTCGACAAGGATTCCGCACCGTCCCGTCCCGTCCGATCGCGCTGGCCCTGGCCGTGCTCGCCGTGCTGGCGCTCGCGCTGACCACCTGGTACGTCTTCGGCGTCAGCGTTCAGACCCGCGGCATCGCCAACGACAGGACCCTCGTCACGAACGTGCAGCCGCAGGTTTGTGGTGACGCTTACTCGCCGCACGATCCGGTGTGCGGCCCGAAGACCGACCCGTACTCGCCGCACGACAAGCTCTAGTCATGCGCGGAAACGTGGCCGTCGCTAGAAGCGGCGGCCACGCACGTGCTCGATCGAGAACTTCGCGGTGTCGGCAATCAGCATCACGGCCATGACACCGGCCTCGACCGGGTCGCTCACCACGACATCCGCGGCGCCGGGCACCGAGCCTGCCATGCTGGTGCACAGGACGAGAATCCCCGCCTCGCGGATCTCACGCACCGCGTTGCTGATGTCCCCACCCATGATTGCGCCCGCGAGCACCAGGGCTCGCGCCCGGTGCAGCCGCGCAACCGCACGCACGGCGTCGGCCAGCTGCTCCTCGCCGACGAGCGGAATCGTGTCGACGGAGATGCGCTCGCCGCGGATGTTGTGGCGGTCCGCCTCGGAGATCGCGCCCTGCGCCACCATGCCGACCTGCGCCCCGCCGCCGATCACGATCACACGCTTGCCGTAGATCATCTGGAAGGTCGGGACGACGCCCACTCGCGTCACACCCTGCACGGCTTCGAGATCGGCGATCAGGCGCTGCCGGTCCGGAGCCCCTGACACCTCGAGCTGCAGCTCCGCGATCGCCTCACGCCGCGCGCCTCCAGCGACATACGTGATGTTGGCGCCGTGCCTGAAGATCGCTTCGGCGACGCGGTACAGCACGCCCGGCTCGTCGCGACACTCCACCAAAAGACCCGTCGCCTGCGGCTCCGCCATGGCGGAGAAGATAACTCTTGCTCAGGCCTCGGCAGCATACGGCCAGCGCGGCGCGCCGAGCTCGCGCGACACGCCACGAGCGGCTTCGCCCAGCGCGGCCGGCAGCCCACGCGCAAGGCCGCGCGGAAAGATCCGCTCTGTTGAATCCACGACTCCAATCGCACCGACGGCCTGGCCGCCGTGGTCGAAGATCGGCGCCGCGACGCTCGACTCACCGAGCACGGCCTCGTCGCGTTCGGTCGCCACGCCGCTGTCGCGGATGACCTTGAGCTCGCGCTGGAGCTCAGCCTCGTTCAATGTCTGCTTGGTGAGGCGCGGCAGAGGCTCGGCCAGCACGTCCTCGAGGACCTGAGGCGGCGAAAACGCCAGGACCGCTTTGCCCAGCGCGCTGGCGTGCAGCGGAAGCTGGAGGCCGACCTCGAGCACCCCGAATGCCGCGTCCGGGCGGAAAACGTGGTGCACGACCACCACGCTCGAGCCGTGCATGACGCCGACCCGAACCGCGGCGCCGGTCCGGGTGGCGAGGTGGTCGGCGTAGGTGATCGAGCGCGCACGCAGCTCGTTCAGGTCGAGGTACGAGTAGCCAAGCTGAAGCAAGCCCGGGCCGAGCTGGTACTTGTCGGAATGGCGGTCCTGCTCGACGAAACCGTGGGACTGGAGCGTCTGCAGCAGGCCGTGGACAGTCGGCCGGGCGAGGCCGAGCCGGTCGGCCAGCTCGCTGACGCCGAGGCGCCGTGGACCGCTGGCGAGGGCCTGCAGGATCGCCGTCGCCCGGTCGATCGACTGGATCGATCCACGCCTTCTTTGGCCTGGGTTAGGATTCGGCATTGCTGAATTCCTGTCGGTAGTGTAGACTAGCGCGGTCGTCCGGAATTTGAGCCGGCAGCAACGGAGAGTGATTGATTGGTCGGGATTGTACTGGTCTCCCACAGCTATGAGCTGGCCCATGGCCTCGCGGCGCTGGCCTCCCAGGTCGCGGGTGACGAGGTCCGCGTGGAGCCGGCGGGCGGGGCGCCCGACGGAACGCTCGGCACCACAGGCGATGCCGTCCGGGATGCGATCAGCCGGGCCGACTGCGGCCAGGGAGTGGTCGTGCTGGCGGACCTCGGCAGCTCGGTCCTCACCGTGCGCCACCTGCTCGAAGAGGGTCGCGGCAACGGGCACATCAGGCTGGTCGACGCCCCGTTTGTCGAGGGCGCGATCGCGGCGGCCGTGATGTCGTCGGCCGGACAGGTGCTCGAGGACGTCGCGAGGGCGGCCGAGGAGGCACGTGGCGCAAGCAAGTTCTGAGATCCAGGTGGCCTTGCCCGCAACCGTGGCCCTGCACGCACGGCCCGCGGCCAACTTCGTCAAGACCGCAATGCGTTTCCGGTCTCGGGTCACCGTCGCCGTCAACGGCAAGCTCGCCGACGCGAAGAGCATCCTGGCGGTCCTCGCGCTCGGCGCCACCGGCGGCACGGTGTTGCGGCTCAACGCGGATGGCGAGGACGCGCCGGCGGCGTTAGACGCGCTGTCGGCTTGCGTGGCCGGACTGACCGAGTAGCTCGTCCGACCGCCGGCGGCAGTCAGCGAAATCAAGCTCTCGCACCCACTGCCTCACCTGGCCCACGCGCGCCGCGGCCACGCTGAGCTCGTCGATCCCGAGGCCGACCAGGATCGGCATTGCCTTTGGATCCGACGCGGCCTCGCCGCACACGTCGACAAGGATGCCGGCGGATCGCGCCGCCCGCGCCGTGGCGTCGATGAGGCGCAGCACGCGAACGTCGGTCACGGGTGCGGTTTTCGATTGCTCGCGGTCCAGGCCCAGGACCAGCTGCGTCAGGTCGTTCGTGCCGATGCTCAGGAAGTCCGCGTGTTTCGCGATCGCATTCGCGTCGAGCGCGGCCTCCGGGGTCTCGATCATCGCCCCCAGCTGCGGCCGTCGCCTTCCGTCGAGGACCGCGTCCAACGCTCGGCGCACGGCCTGCAGCTGCCCGGCGCCGGTGACCATCGGGACCAGGATCCGCAGCTCGGCGTCCGCGCCGGCGGCCATGATCGCTGCCAGCTGCGAACGCAGCGCGCCGGGAGCGTCGAGCAGGATCTCGACCCCGCGCGCCGTGGTATCGCGCAGGAATGGCGGCGTCTTGTCCCCGCCGAAATCGAAGAGGCGGACCGTCGCGGCCCGGCCACCGAGGTGAGAAAGCACGGGGCGCAGGACGCCCACCTGCTCGTCGAATCCAGGCCAGGCCGCCGCCTCCAGGAAAAGCAGCTCGCTGCGCAGCAACCCGATACCCTCTGCTCCCTGCTGCGCCGCCTCGCGCAGCTCAGCATGCGTGGAGGCGTTCGCGAGCACGCGAATGGTGCGGCCGTCTTTGGTCTGGGCAGGCTCGAGGCGGCGCGCGATCGCGATCTCGCGAGCCGCGCGGCGACGACCGGCGTCGTTGCGCGCGAGGGCGATTCGCTCGGGGTCGGGCCGGCGGACCACGACGCCGCGATCGCCGTCGACAACGACCTCCTCCCCATCTGCGATTTGCAGCAGGTCCGGTCCCACACCGATGACCATCGGCAGGCCCAGGCTGCGGGCCACGATCGCCGCGTGCGCGGTGATGCCCCCGGCGGCGAGCGCGATTCCTTTTGCCTTGGGCGCCCACTGGGCGACGTCCGCGGGACCGAGCGAGGTGGCGACCAGAACGCCCTCGGTCGCCTCCCGAGCGGTCCCCTGCGCATGGGCGGCCGCGCGCCGGCCCACGCTGCGAACGTCGTCGGCGCGCTGAGCCAGCGTGGCGTCCGCCACCTCCGCCAGCTCAGCGGCGGTCTGGTCCGCTCCGGCCCGCAACGCGTAGTCTGCCGGCAAGCCTGACTCGACGACCAGCGACTCCACCCGCGCGGTCAGGATCGGATCCATCGCCATCAGGACGCCGGTCTCGACGATGTCAGCCTCCTCGCGGCGACCATCACGCCGGAGGTCGGCTGTGATTTTTTCCAGCTCCGCGGCCGCCAACCGCAGCGCCTCGCCGGCGCGCTCTGCCTCCGCCGCGCGTTTGGCGCGGGGAACCACGCCGGACCGGCCGCCTGTGGCTCGGTCCAGCACTACAGCCACGCCTGCGGCCACGCCTGGGGCGGCGCTCACCCCGGGCATGACGCTTTCGTGTCCAGCCAGGCGACCTTTGCGCACCCGGCGCATCAGGCTCCCTTGGTGGCCGCCTTTTGCAGAGCTCGCAGGATCAACGCGGTCGAGGTGGCGCCTGGATCCTGGTGGCCGACCGACCGCTCGCCGAGGTAGGAAGCACGGCCCTTGCGCGCTTGCAGAGGGACGGTCGAGCGCATGCCGGCCTCCGCCGCCGCGGCAGCCGCATCGAGCGCCTGGTCGAGAGCCACGCCGTCGTGCAGACGGCTGCGAAGCGTGTCCACCGCAGGCTCCAGCGCGTCGACCATGGTCTTGTCGCCGACCGCCGCGGTGCCAAGGTCCTTGACCGAGGCCAGCGCGGCGGACAGGACTTCGACGAGCTGGTTGCCCTCGAACGTCATCTGCTCGCCGAGCACGCGGCCGCCGCTGCGCAGCGCCGAACCCCACAGGGGTCCGCTGGCTCCGCCCACGGTCGAGACGAGCGTCCGCCCGGCGAGCACGAGGAGCTTCCCTGGCGGCGACCCGTCATCCGCGCCGAGAGCCTGGACGACAGCCTCGAATCCTCTGACCATGTTGGTGCCGTGGTCCCCGTCGCCGATCGCCGCGTCGAGCTGGACCAGGTGGTCGCGCTCGGCGCGGACGGCGACATCGATCTCGCGCATCCAGGAGGTGATCGTGGCCGCGTCCATGACCCTGTGGCTGATCAAGTTAATCGCTACGCGCCCCAGCGCAACGCCGGGGTGTGGACAGGGGCGTCCCAGAGCCTGGTCAGCTCCTCGTCGAGCTCGAGCACAGTCAGCGAGGCGCCGGCCATCTCGAGAGATGTGATGTAGCTGCCGACGAGGTTGCGCACGGGCTCGAGGCCGGCGGCGCGGAGCTTCTTGTCGACCTCGCCATAGAGAAGGTAAAGCTCGAGCAGAGGGGTGCCGCCCATCCCGTTGACGAAGGCGAGGACCTTGGCCCCCTTCTTCGCCTTGAGGTCGGAGACGACCGCTTCCACCATCACGTCGACGATCTCGCTGGCGGGCCCGAGCTGCGCCCGGCGGCGACCCGGCTCTCCGTGGATGCCGATGCCGAGCTCGACCTGCCCTTCCGGCAGCTCAAAGATCGCCTTGCCCGACGCAGGCGGTACGCATGACGAAAGCGCGACTCCAAAAGAGCGTGCACGCGCGTTGACGCGCTTGACCGTGTCGGTGACCTTGGCCAGGTCCGCCCCGCTTTCGGCCGCCGCGCCCGCGATCTTCTCCGCGAGCACCGTGGCGCCCACACCGCGGCGGCCCGCCGTGTAGAGCGAGTCCTGAACCGCGACGTCGTCATCGATGACGACCGCCGTGACCTTGATTCCCTCGTCGGCGGCGTCCTCGGCCGCGAGCTTGAAGTTGAGCACATCGCCCGTGTAGTTCTTGACGATGTGGACCACGCCCGCCCCGCCGTCGACCGCCTTGGTCGCGGCGAGCATCTGGCCCGGCACGGGTGAGGTGAAGACCTCGCCCGGGCACGCCGCGTCGAGCATGCCGAGACCGACGAATCCGCCGTGGAGCGGCTCGTGGCCGGAGCCCCCGCCCGAGATGAGCGCCACCTTGCCACGCTTCGGCGCGCCCTGGCGGACGATGATCTGCGCCGCCGCGTCATAGCGAAGGAGGTCGGGGTGCGCGGCGGCCAGGCCGGCAAGCGATTCCTTGACGACATTCGCCGGGTCGTTGAGGAACTTGCGCATCTGGTTGGTTTCGACTGCCATTCTTTCTCTCCTTGGTGCGCTAGTGCGCGGCAGCGACGTGCGCCGGCGCCTCTTCGTGGGACACGGCTTCTTCGATCGGCTGCTCGACGTGGCGCGGGTTGGCCAGGTAGTCGTAGGCGAATGACGCCAGGGCCGCTCCGACCAGGCCGGGAATCAGGTAGACGGGGATGTACTGCGCCCAGAAGGTCGAGCCGCCGGCGATCGCCTGCACGAGCTCGGGGCCAAAAGCGCGCGCCGGGTTGAGCGAGGCGCCGGTGACGGGGCCGAAGATCAGGATGATCCCGACCACCGCGCCGCCGATGACCAGGCCGGCCAGCTGCTGCGGTGAGCGACCGTCGACGATGCCGAGGATGGCGAAGAGCAAAAGCCCCGTGCCGGCAGCTTCCGCCAGCGCGGCCTGCAGGTAATAAGAGGTCGAGGCGTCGGCCGCGAAATGTGTCTGTCCCATGCCGAACGTCACGGCGTTCGCGCCGAACACGCCCCAGATGCCGAATGCGCCGATGGCGGCGCCGACGTACTGGGCGATCCAGTAAACGGGGACCTCTCGCCACGGAAACCGCCGGGTGACTGCAAGGGCGAAGGTCACCGCCGGGTTGATGTGGCAGCCGGAGACCTTGCCGATGGCGTAGACAAGCGCCGTGATGATGAAGCCGAAAGCGAAGCTGATCCCCAGCAGGTCAGCTTCGGTCACGGCCGGCACCGCTTTGCCCGCCAGGGTCAAGGTCGCGATCACCGAACCGGGCCCGACCAGGACCAGGGCCGCCGTGCCCAGAACTTCAGCCAAGAAACGTTGTCGAATCGAGTACATCGCCGTGAAACCCCCTCGTTAATTCTGACTAGTGTTCGACATTGTCGAATCGGTTTCGCAAAACCTACGCTGCCCTGTGGATTTTGTCAAGAGAAAACTATGGCGCCTGCGCCAGTTCGTCGCGAACGCACGTGGACGCGACCCAGGTGTGTCAACGCCGCACCAACACGTGGACCCGGATTTGGTGGCCAAACCCATGCGCGCAGCGCCTCGAATGTCCTAGCCTTGCACCCAGCATGCGCAACCAGCGCGGCATTGCGATCGAGATTAGCCGGGGAGGTCCCCCGACTTAGCGCGCGTCGCTGATTCGGTGGACCTCCCGGCCTAAACAAGGTCGGGAGGTTTTTTTATGTCCGCCCGGAAGCCGATTGTCATCTACGACACGACGCTGCGCGACGGCGCGCAGGGTCCGGCCGTCTCTTTCTCGGCCGCGGACAAGGAGCGCATCGCGCGCATCCTCGACGGCCTGGGCTTCGATTATGTCGAGGGCGGCTTCCCGGGGTCGAACCCGAAGGACGAGGAGCTGTTCGCCGGCCTCGCGGCAGAGCCGCTCCGCCACTCGCGGCTGGCCGCCTTCGGCGCGACCCGGCGCGCGGGCGGGCGGTGCCAGGACGACGCCAACCTCAAGGCGCTGGTCGAAAGCCAGGCTCCGGTGTGGACGCTCGTGGGCAAGAGCGACACCTGGCAGGTGGCGACCGTGCTGCAGACGACGAACAACGAAAACCTCGCCATGGTCGAGGAGTCGGTTGCTTATGGCGTGGGGATGGGCCGCGAGGTCATCTTCGACGCGGAGCATTTCTTCGACGGCTTCGCCCGCGACGGCGAGTACGCCACCGAGGTCTGCCTAGTGGCGGCACGCGCTGGCGCATCGTGGGTCGTCCTTTGCGACACCAACGGCGGCAGCCAGCCCGATGCGATCGAGGAAGGCGTGAAGGCGGTCCGCACGGCGCTGGCCGGCATCGGCAGCAAGACGCGCGTGGGCATCCACACGCACAACGACTGCGAGCTCGCCGTTGCCAACTCTCTTGCCGGCGTGATCGCCGGCGCTGAGATGGTGCAGGGAACCATCAACGGCTACGGCGAGCGATGCGGCAACGCGAACCTCGTGTCCGTGGTCTCCAACCTCGTGCTGAAGCTCGGGTTGGACGCCCTTCCCCAGGCATCGGTCGAGCAGTTCAGCGAGCTCTCGCGCACGGTGGCGGAGATCGCCAACCTCGCGCTGCCGCTGCAGCAGCCGTTCGTGGGTCAAGGCGCGTTCGCGCACAAGGGCGGGCAGCACGTGGCCGCGGTGCTCAGGCACAAGGACGCCTACCAGCACATCGACCCGGCGCTGGTTGGCAACGAGGCGCGCGTGCTCGTATCCGAGCTTTCGGGACGCGGCAACGTGCTGGCGAAGGCGCGTGAGTTCGGTTTGGAGCTCGACCGTAACGACCCGCAGACGCGATGGTTGGTGAACCACCTGAAGGAGCTGGAGCACCAGGGCTATTCCTATGAAGCAGCCGACGCGTCGTTCGAGATGCTGGTGCGCCGCCTGCAGCCCGGCTACTCGGCGCCGTGGACGGTGGCGGACTTCACGACGCAGGTGCGCAAGAACGGAGGCTCGGTGCACGCCGAGGCCACCGTCAAAGTCGAGGTCGACGGCATGCTCTACCACACGGCCGCGTCAGGGAATGGACCGGTCAATGCCCTGGACGCTGCCCTGCGCAAAGCCCTCGGTCCGCGATTCCCGGCGCTCGACGACGTGAGCCTGCACGATTACAAGGTGCGCATCCTCAACGGCGACGCCGGCACCGCTGCGACGACGCGGGTGCTGGTCGAGTCGGGCAGAGGCACGAGACGTTGGACGACTGTCGGCTGCTCGGCGAACATCATCGAAGCGTCACTCCTGGCGCTCGTCGATTCGCTGGAGTACGCGGTTTCGGCTGCCGCGGATTGACGGCACTCCCCGAGACCCGCGAGGCAGCCCGCCAGGAGATCCCGTCGCCCCTGCGACGCGACGTCCGCCTGCTGGGCGAACTTTTGGGAAGGGTGATCGCCGACTACGGCGGCGCCAACCTGCTGCGGGATGTGGAGAGGCTGCGAGGTCTGGTCATCCGCGCCCGCGAGGACGACCGCTTTGAGCGCGACGCCGAAAAACTCGTGGCCTCCTGGCGCCTCGACCGCGCCGAGCAGGTGGCGCGCGCGTTCGCCTGCTACTTCCACCTGGCGAATCTCGCCGAGGAGCACCATCGGGCGCGGGTCATCCGCGAGCGCGACCGCGGATCGGAACCGCTGCCTGAGTCGCTGGAGGCGAGCGTCGGCGCGCTGCGACCCAAGCTGGGCCGCAAGCGCCTCGAGCAGCTCATCGCGACGCTCGAGATCCAACCGGTATTCACGGCGCACCCCACCGAGGCGAGGCGCCGTGCCGTGGTCACCGCGATCCGGCGCGTGGGCGACCAGCTCGAGCGCCTCGACGATCCCCGCATCTCCGACACCGAGCGCATCGACGCCGAGCGAAGGCTCATCGAGGAGATCGATGGGCTGTGGCGGACGGCGCAAGTCCGCACAGCGCACGTGGAGCCCCTGGACGAGGTGCGTTCGCTCATGGCCGTCTTCGACGAGACGCTGTTTCGAATCGTTCCTGAGCTGATGCGGGCGCTCGACGACGCGGTCGCCGGCGATCGGTCGGGCCGCGGCGCGCCGGTCGCGCCTCCGTTCCTCCGATTCGGGAGCTGGGTCGGCGGCGACCGCGACGGCAACCCGGCGGTAACGGCTCGCGTCACCGCGGAGACGATGAGGGTTCAAGCCGAGCACGCGCTGCTGGCCCTCGAGACCGCAGCGACGCGCATTGGTCGCTCGCTGACGGTGGATGCGGACACCACCCCGCCGTCGCCCGCTCTGCGGCGCCTCCTGGCGGCGGCGAGGCGATCAGATCCAAAACGGTTTGACGCCCTCGCCACGCGTTCGGCCGACGAGCCTCACCGCGTCTTCGTGCTGCACGTGGCGAATCGGATCCGTGCGACTCGCACGGGCGATCGCAAGCTTGCGTATCACTCGGCGGCGGAGCTGCGGACCGACCTGCGCGCGGCCCGCGATTCGCTGGCCACGGCCGGCGCGCCGCGCCTGGCCTTTGGCGAGATTCAACATCTGCTGTGGCAGGCAGAGACCTTCGGCTTTCATCTCGCTGAGCTCGAGGTCCGGCAGCACAGCACACTGCACGAGCTCGCCCTCGCTGAGATCCGCGCCCGCGGTCGCCGCTCTGAGACCACTCGCGACGTCCTCGATACGCTGGGCGTCATGGCCTCGCTACAGGAACGATTCGGCCCCGCCAGCTGCCGCCGGTACGTGGTGAGCTTCACGCGCGGCGCGCATGACATCGCCGCGGTTTATGAGCTGGCTCGGCATGCGTCGGGTGGAAAGGCGCCGCTGCTCGACGTGGTGCCATTGTTTGAGACGCTCGACGATCTCGCGCAGGCGACACAGATAATGGACGAGGCGCTTGGGCTCGAGCCCGTGCGCAGTCGACTCGCCGCCAATGGCCGCCGCGTGGAGGTCATGCTCGGGTACTCCGACTCGGCGAAGCAGGCGGGACCGCTCTCGGCGACGCTTGCCCTGCACGACGCACAAGCGGCCCTGACGGCATGGGCGAAACGAAATCGCGTCCGGCTCACGCTGTTCCATGGCCGTGGCGGCGCGTTGGGGCGCGGCGGAGGTCCGGCCAACCGCGCGGTGCGCGCGCAGGCGCCGGGTTCGGTGGCGGGCCATTTCAAGGTCACGGAGCAAGGTGAGGTGATCTTCGCCCGCTACGGAAACCGCGCGATCGCGCGGCGCCACCTCGAGCAGGTCACGTCCGCGGTGCTGGAGGCGTCGGCGCCGCAGCCGTCGCGGACCGACCCCGCGCGCGGATTTCGAGATCTGGTGGCGACCATCGACCGTCCCTCGCGCGAGGCCTACCGGCGACTCGTCGAGGCTCCCGGTTTCGAGAGCTGGTTCTTGCAGGTGAGCCCGATCGAGGAGCTCGGCCGGTTGCGGATCGCGTCACGACCCGCCAGACGGGCCGCGGGACGGCGGCTCGACGACCTGCGCGCGATCCCCTGGGTCTTCGCCTGGTCGCAGATGCGCCTGAATCTTCCCGGCTGGTATGGCATTGGCAGCGGGTTGGCCGCGGCCCCGGTGGCGGACCTGCAACGCGCCTACGCGGAGTGGCCGCTCTTCAACGTGATGCTCGACAACGCCGAGATGAGCCTGGCCAAGACCGATCGCCGGATCGCCGAGCGCTACCTCGCCCTCGGCGACCGACCCGACCTATCCGCCATGGTGCTTGACGAGTACGACCTCACCAAGGAGCGGGTGCTCGCGGTGACGGGGCATCGCCGGCTGCTCGAGGACCGGAGGGTCCTGTCGTGGGCGATCGAGCTGCGCAACCCGTACGTGGACGCGCTCTCCCACCTGCAGCTGCGCGCCTTGCGGGCGATGCGAGACAAGAGAACGCCGCGCGCCGACCGCGCGCGGGCGGAGCGGGTCTTTCAGCTCACGGTCAACGGCGTCGCGGCGGGGTTGCAGAACACCGGATAACAAAGATGCCCTCCCCTCCCGCCCTGCGGGCCGCCTCCCACAGGGTGGCGAGGTTAAGCGGCGCCCAGGTGCTGGATGGTTGGTAGCTCGCTCGCGAGCAGCTCGACGGTCTCCGGGTCCCACTGCGAGCCCGATCCTGCGCGGAGCACGGCGAGCGCCTCCTCCGTCGAACGGCGCGTGCGGTAGGGACGGTCGTTGACGAGCGCATCGAATGCATCGCATACAGACACGATGCGGGCCACGCGCGGTATCTCTCGCGCGCGCAAACCATCTGGATATCCGTGCCCGTCGAAGCGCTCATGGTGGTGGCGGATGATCGGCAGCAGGCCAGAGGTCGAGCGCAGAGGTTTCACGATCGATTCGCCGATCGCGACGTGCGCCTGCATCTGGGGCACCTCGATCGCGTCCAGCGGCCCTGGCTTGTGCAGGATCGAGTCCGACACGCCGATCTTCCCGATGTCGTGGATCATGCCGCCGCGATAGAGCGTCTCCAGGGCATCGTCGCCAAGCCCCAGGCGCTGGCCCAGAAAACGGGCTGATTCGCCGACCCGCTGCGTGTGCCGCTCGGTGAACGAGTCCTTAGCTTCGACCGCAGTCGCGAGCGAGAAGATCACGTGCTCCGCGCCGTCGAGGGTGTTGTACAGCTCCTTGAGGCGAAGCGCGGAGCGGACGCGTGCGATGAGCTCGGCCCCTTCGACCGGCTTGGCCATGAAATCGTCAGCCCCCGCCTCGAGTGCCATCACCCTGTGCGTCGTCTGGCTGAGTCCGGTGATCATCACCACCGGCAGCAGCCGGCCGCCCGGCATCGCCTTGATCCGCCGGCATACCTCGTAGCCGTCCATGCGGGGCATGCGCACGTCGAGCAGCACCAGGTCTGGCGGGTCGATCCCAATCATGTCGAGCGCAGTCATCCCGTCCGCGGCCAGGCGCACCTCACAGTCGATGGTCGAAAGGTACAGGCGAATCAGCTCGCGATTCGCCGCACCGTCGTCAACGACCAGAACCACTGGCATCAGTCCCAACGCCCCCTTGAGCCACGAAGTGGATGGGCCACCGGCCTCTATTGTCAACCCAGCCTAACCGCTGACCGCAAGTAGGAACGCCGGGCGCCCCCGCGCCAACCAAACTGGGTCAGGCGATGGCGATGCTGGGGGTGGCGGTCGACGTGGAGGAAGAGGTGCCGAGAGCCGCCAGGGCGAGCTTCAACTGCTGGTTGGCGGCGGCCAGGTCGCCACGTCGCTCCAGGACCTCTGCGTAGGCGGCGCGGTAGCGCGCATGGCGCTCGCGGCTGCCGCCGTCATCGGGATCGGCCAGCGAGGCGGCAAACTCGACGTCGACCGCCTGTTGATCGTCGCGGGCAAGCGCGACCTGCGCCAGCCAATAGTGCCCATCGGAGGTGGTGCCCGTCTCGTGATGGCGCTCCGCGAGCGCAACCGCCTCCCGAGCCACACTCTCGGCGGTCGCCAGATCCCGTTTCGCGAGCAGCAGCTCGGCGAGGCTGAGGAGGAGCTGGGCCTTGCCGGTCTCCACCTCCGCCTGCTCGAAAAGGCTCAACGCGCGTTCGATGTGAGGCTCCGCCCGCGCCACGTCGCCCGCCCGCAGGAGCAAGATGCCGAGGTTGTTTTCAGATCGCGCCAGCGAGAGCCGGTCGTTGAGCGTCTGGTGGATCGCAAGCGCCTTCTGCGCGTAGCGGCCGGCCTGGTCGAGCTGACCCAGCTCCTGGTAAGCGACGCTCAGGCCGCTGTACATGAGCGATAGTTTGTACAGGTCCTGAACCACGTCGGCAGCCCGGATCGCCTCCTCGTAACACTCGATCGCGCCCTGCCAATCGCGGCTCGCGATGAGCGTGTGCCCGAGGACGCTGAGCAGCCGCGACTCGACCACCTTGGGGACCGGCTTCAGCGAACGCACCGTGTCCAGCGCGCCTCGGGCGATCTTGACCGCGCTCGCGTCCTCCATCAGGTACGCGGCCGAGGCCTCGTTGCCTAGGGCTTCCGCGACCATCATCAGGTCGCCTGCACGCTCGAAGTGCTCGCGCGCGGCGGAGGCGAGCCGCCGTCCCACCACCGGCTGCGCCAGCCGGAGGTGAGCGAGCGATGTCACGAGCCGGATTCGGGCTTCGGTGTCAGGGTCGCACTTGGTGTCGAGAGCGGCCTCGCCGGCGGTCACGACCGCAGTGTTGTCGCCGGTGGCGAGAAGTCGCTCGAGCTCGGCCAGCTTGGCGGCGGGGACGAACTGCATCCCTTCCGAGCCGGCGAGGAAAAAGTCCACAGGCTGACCCGTCCGATCGGCGATCAGCTGCAGTGTCTCCATCGAGGGCTTGGCCTTGCCGGTCTCGACGAAGTAGATGGCGGTGCGGCTTATATCCCCGCGGGCGACGTCGCCGAGGCTGAGCCCCGCCTCCAGCCGGGCCTGCTTGACCGAGCCGGGCCTGATCTCCACGCCCCGCCGCCGACCTCGACGACGGCCCGAGGCGGCTTTCGTCTGCCCACTCGAGCCGTCGGTCTCAGCCGGGCGCGCAACTTCGTCTGGCACGACGGCCAGATTAACGTAGAAGAGTTTGAATTGACAAAACGCTTACAAAACTTAGCTACAGCACGGCGGGACGTTCCCCGCGGACACCGTGGCTGCCATGGTCAGGATCGCGGAAGTCGCCAGGATGGCGGCAAAAAGCAGCTTGCGCATTGAAAAGATCACCTCCTTTGCCGTGCCGGCCCCGGGTTGAAAAAGTCGCGTCTAGTCGACGGAGGCGGAGGCGACCCGAAGCCCACGAGCGGTCGAGAATCGAACCGCCAGGCCGCCGGCCGCCACCGCCAACTTCACCCCGCCCGCGATCGCAACCAAGCTCCCCAAGCCGGCAGCCGGCCACCCTCCAGGTGCGGGCCGAAGCCCGAAGCCCACGAGGGCAGGCAGCACAGCTCGTGCCACGGCCACGCCTCCGACAACGAGAGCGGCGGCGACCCGGCCGGCGCTCGCGGTGGCCACGTCCCCCTCCAGGTCAGTGACCTCGCGCGCCGACCCCTTCTCCTCCCAATCCGCCGAAATCGCAGTCCTCCACTAAGCCGTGCTCCACGCCCTCGCGGCTGTGCTACAAGTAACTGCCCCGCCATGTTAAATCAAAACCGAGATCACTTAACAGGTCGATTTTCCCCTATGGGGGATCGAGCGTGAGCAGTCAGGCCTACGCTCGACGCGTGCAGGCGCAAGCCATCGCCGTCCCGCAACCGCGAACGTTCGCGGTCACCGGGATTGGCCTCGAGGGATGGAGACCTTTCGGGATCGCGGCGGCGGCAGCCGTCCTGGTTTCGGTCCTGTTCGTCGAATGGACGGCCAATCGCTGGATCAGCGACGAGGCCACGATCGCCCTCGACGACATCGGCGAGGCGGTCGCGGCCTTGATCGCCGCCGGCAGCTGCGCGTTGGCGGCGACCCGCAACACCGGCCGCACGCGGTGGGCCTGGTCGTTCTTCGCCGCCTCCGCATTCAGCTGGGCCCTGGGTGAGGTGGTCTGGTCTTATTTCGAGGTCGGACGCGGGATTGAGGTCCCGTTCCCCTCGGCCGCCGATGCCGGCTACCTGCTTGCGATCCCGTTCGCGCTCCTTGGCGTCTTCGCTTTCACGTCAGCCCCAACACGCCTGGCCACCCGAAGCGAAACAGCGCTCGCGGGCTCGATCGTCGCCCTCTCTCTGCTGTTCATCGCGTGGGCGTTCGGGCTCGGCAAGGTTTACGAGTCCTCGTCGGCGACTCCGGCCGCCCAGGTCATCGGGCTCGCCTATCCGGTCGGCGACATCGTCATCGCGACCGTCCTGGTGGTCGCATTGCGCCGGGCACGCAGAGCGGAGGTGGGGCGATTGGCGCTGCTGCTCGGTGGACTTGCTTTCAACGCGCTGGCGGACAGCTCATTCGCGTATCTCACGGCCAACGGCACCTACAGCGCTATCGGCAGCGTGCTCGACGCCGGGTGGGTGATCGGCTACCTGATGATCGCCCTGGCTCCGCTGTGGCCGGCACGCGCGGTCGACGAGGTGCGGACCGAAGGTCCGATCGAGCTCTGGCAGCTCGCCCTGCCATGGGTCGCGGTGCTCGCCGCCGCTTTCACGGCATTCAGGCTCGCGCTGATCGACCAGAACATGGACCGGTTCTCCACCGTGCTCGCCGCGGGCATCGCAATCCTGTTCGTCGCCAACCAGGTCCTGACCCACCGCGACTCGCTCGATCTGCTGCACAAGAGCCAGCACACCGAAACTCAGCTGGGGCGGCGTAACAACCTGCTCGACGAAATCATCAACCACGCCCCGCTCGGCATCGCCCGGGTCGGCCCGGATATGAACATCGTCGACGTCAACCCGCGGATGGCAGCTCTGCTGCGCACCGACCCGCAGAAGATCATCGGAGTTCCGGTCGCGAAGTACCTCCACCCAGATGAGTTCGCACGGGTCTTTCAGATCTTCCAGCCTCTCTGGAACGGCTCCGTGGACACGGTCGAATCCGACAGCCGCGCGATTCGCGGTGACAACTCGGAGGTCTGGCTGCACTGGAGCGCGACCGGGGTGCGTAACGCCGCGGGCCGGATCGATTACTTCCTCGCGATGTACGAGGACACCGACGCGGAGCATGCAGCCAACGAGGCCGCCGCCGCGCATCTCGCGGGCCTCGAACGCCTGAATCGATTGAAGAGCGAGTTCGTCTCCCTGGTCAGCCACGAGTTCCGCACCGCGCTGGTGGGCATCTCAGGATTCAGCGAGATGATCCGCGACGAAGATGTCTCCCTGGAGGAAGCCAAGGGCTTCGCCGCCGACATCAACAAAGACGCCGAACGGCTCAACCGCATGATCAACGACATGCTCGACCTCGACCGCATCGAGGCCGGGCGGCTGACGATCCACCTGCAGCCCGTCGACCTCAACGGCCTGCTGGACGACGCGGTCGGCAGGGCCCGGGCTTCGAGCGCACGGCACGTCATCGTCTGCAACTTCGATGCTCAGCGGCCGATCGTGCAGTGCGATCCGGATCGGATCGCACAGGTTGTCGCCAACCTGCTCAGCAACGCCATCAAGTACTCGCCTGACGGTGGAGAGATCATGGTCAGCAGCCTCGCGCGTGATGGCCAGGTCGACGTCAGCATCCGCGACCACGGTGTCGGCATCGCACCCGAATTCATCCAGCGGCTGTTCAGCCGTTACGAGCGGTACGAGAAGACGAGCAACAAGATCCTCGGCACGGGGCTCGGGCTCGCCATCACGAGGCAGATCATCGAGATGCACGGCGGCAAGATCTGGGTCGACAGCGACCCAGGCGCTGGTTCCGACTTCCACTTCAACCTGCCGGTGACCGCCGCGAGGGACTGACCTCCGAGGACCACCGCATCGCGCGGGCGCCCACCGTGCTCGAAGGCCGCTAAACCCACCGGATTTCTAGTCCTCTATATAGGGACGGACCATCTTGCCCAGCTCGTCGAGCCTTTTAAGCGCTGCGTCCCGGCCGTCCGGAGGGACGTAGTAGATGCAGCGGTCGACACCGGAGCGGGCGACGCGCTCGATCTCTTCGGCGCCGGGCTTCGGGTAGTACGTGACCGGGATGCGCTCGCGCCCGGCGTCTGCAGCCAATCGCTGCAGCTCGGGAATTCGCTCGACGACCTCGCCGCGGTTAGGCATCCAACCATCGGCGTAGCGGACGACCCGCTCGAGGATCCGCGGCCCGCTGCCGCCGAGGATGACCGGCGGGTGAGGCTTCTGCACCGGTTTCGGATACTCCCACATGGGTCCGAAGTCGACCATCTCCCCGTGATACTCCGCGACGTCCTGGGTCCAGATGATCTTGATCGCCTCGACCCTCTCGCGGAGCAGCTTCCAGCGGCGGCTGAATTCGGTGCCGTGGTCGGCCATCTCCTCGCGGTTCCAGCCGCCGCCGATGCCGAAGATGAACCGGCCGTTCGAGATCTGGTCGACACTCGCGACCTGCTTGGCAGTGTGGATCGGATCGCGCTCGACGAGAAGGCAGATGCCGGTGGCGACGCGAATCGTCTTGCTCGCCAGGGCGGCCGCCGTCAGGGCGATGAACGGGTCGATTGTGTGCCAGTACTGCTTGGGGAGCTCCGCCCCGCCGGGCCACGGCGACTGCCTGCTGGTCGGGATGTGCGAGTGCTCAGCAACCCACAGCGATTCGAAGCCCAGCTGTTCAGCCGCCGGGGCAAGCTCGGTCATCGAGATTGCGTAGTCGGTGGGAAAGATCGCCACGCCGAACTTCACCTTTTCATGGTGAAGGATTCAGCGACGCGTTAGAAAGCCAGGGCCACCCTCGAGGAGGATGCGAACGTTTCGACGTGGTGGTCGAGCACAGTGAAGAGCGCTGACACCGCTTTCGGATCCAGGCGGGTGCCGGCTTCCTCGATCAACACCCGGCGTGCCTCGGCCTGGCTGCACGCCCCGCGGTACGGACGGTCTGAGGTGAGTGCGTCGTAGGTGTCGGCGACGGCGACGATGCGCGCCTCGATCGGGATCGCCTCGGCCTTCAGGCCGTATGGATAGCCGCTTCCGTCAAGTCTTTCGTGGTGATAGAGCACAGCGAGCGTCTCGCGGCTCGACTGGCCTGCTCGATCCAGAAGGGTCAGCCCCATCTCGGGGTGAGTCCGCATCAGGCTCCACTCGGATTCGTCCAGCGGCGAATGCTTGCCGAGCACCGTGTCCGGGATGGCGAGCTTGCCGATATCGTGCATCAAGCCCGCGCGGGCGAGCAGGCGGAGCTCGTACGCGCTCATCGACATCTGGCGGCCGATGTGAACGCACAGCCTGGCCACGCGTAGGTTATGAGCTCGAGCCTCCCGGTCCTTGACCCTCAGGCCAAGCGCGAGAACCGCGTCGAACCATCCTTTGATCTGCTGCTGTACCGGCGGATGTACAGGCAATGGGAAACCTCCGAGGTGCTTATCGATTACTGCGATGTCTTCTGCGAACGTCCAGTACGTCAACGGTCGGAAGGGCGATTGGGGTCGCCGTACATTCGACCGTCTGGCTGTGTTTTGTAGCCAAAGTATGAATCAGTGACCGGCTGTGTGCAGCCGAGGCATGCCCGACCGGTTCGCATTACCCTAAGGCGGCTTTGAGCCAGAGCCCGAGCGCCACGGTCGGCCAGGTCTCCGCCGACGGCCAGTTTCGCTGGGACGGCCAGCAGTGGGTCCCCATCCCCAAAGGGACGCGCGAACCGACATCGTGGACTCGCCCGATGCAGCTGGCCGCCGCCGCTTTGTTTGCCGCGCAGGCTCTCTTCTCAATCATCACCTCGGCCCTCTACGTCAATCACGACACGATGGTGCGGGTGATCCGGGCCAACAGAACCGCGATCCCACAAGGGACCGATATCGACACCATCGTCGGGATCGCGATCTTTTTCGCCTTCGCCGTGGTGGTCGGGATCGCGCTCATCGAGCTGGTCGCGGCGCTTGGCAGCTACCTCGGCTGGCGCTGGATGTTCTGGGTGGCGCTGGTGCTCTGCGCGCTGGGCGGCCTGGGCGCGCTCACCAACCTGCAGTACTTCGCCAGGCCCGATACATCACCGGTCCCAATCTGGGGTGTGGCAATCAGCGAGCTCTTCGCGCTGGCGAGCCTGGGCGTCTTCGTCTGGCTCCTGATCGGGGTGATCAAGTACGGCCCGTGGGCGATGAAGCGGCCTGGAACCTAGCTCAGCCTTCGGCAAACTCCAGGCAGCGCGTCCCCGTCAGGTCGATCCAGTAGCGGCCGCGCCCGTGCACGATGCGCAGGAGGACTGAATCGCAGTCCGGGCATCGGACCACCGTTCCGGGCGCATGGAGATAGACGGCCACCCGGCCGATCGGGTTGACCGCGCCGCAGTGGCCGCACGTGGTCTCGGCGGTGGTCATCTCCATCGTGAAGATCTCACGCAGCAGGCCGCCGATCGCGTTGCCGTCGACTTTCATCTCGGATTGCAGCATCGTCATCCTCCTCCAGTCGCTCCAAAGCGCTCTGTCTTGACCCAGCCCGGCTCATAACCCATGCCGACCAGAAGGGTGGCTGCGGCCTCCACAAAAGGCGTCGGTCCGCAGACATACACGGCGGGCTGCTGCGCGCTTGGCCACGCGACCTCCTTGACCATTTCGGCGTCGATCCTCCTCGTGAACCCTGTCCAGCCGGCGGGCTTGTCACGCGTCAGCGTGTGGTGGACGGTCAATCCGTCTTTCGCGCTGATCAGCCGATCGAGCTCCTCGCGGTAAATGATGTCGACAAACGTACGAGAGGAATAGAGAAGACGGGCCGGGGTCTTGTGCGACCCTGCCGAGCGATGGCGAAGCATGGCCATCAGCGGCACGACGCCTGATCCTCCGGCCACCAGCAGCAGCGGCCTATCGTCTCCCCAGCGCCACACGAAATACCCGCCGATCGGCCCGCGCAGCTCGACCTTGTCCCCCACCTTCAGCTCGCCGACGAGATAGGGCGAAACCTCGCCATCGTCGAGGCGCTCAACGGTCAGCGCAAGCCGGGAGTCTTCAGGCGGCGATGCGATCGAGTAGCTGCGTTCGGCCTGGTACCCGTCCTCGGCGGTGAGCCGAACGTCGAGGTGCTGCCCGGCGAGGTGACCCGGCCAATCCGGCACGTCGAGGTAGAGGCTTGCCACGCGCGGAGTCTCCTGGACGATCTCGGCGAGCTCGCCGAGCTGCCAAAGGAGGGGTCCCCGCGAATTCAAGGCGACGCCTCTGAATTCGTCGGGATCAGCTCAGTCTCCCCAGTACCGCTGTTCCAGCCAAGGATCTCCGCGTATGTGATAGCCGTTCGTCTCCCAGAACCCCGGGTGCTCTTCCTTCTGGAGCCGGATCCCCCTCGCCCACTTCGCGCTCTTCCAGAAGTAAAGGTGAGGGACCAGGAATCGCACCGGTCCGCCGTGTTCGGGATGCAGGGGCTGGCCGTCGAACTCATACACGAGCCACGCCTTGTTGCCGGTGATATCGTCAAGCGGCAGGTTCGTGGTGTAGCCGCCGTCGGAGAACATGGTCGTGAACTCCGCCGCCGTCTCGACGCCCTCCATCAGGGTGTCGATCGATACGCCTTTCCAGGTGGTGTCGAGCTTTGACCATTTCGTCACGCAGTGGATGTCCTTGGTCACGGTCTCGGACGCGAGGGCGAGGAATTCCTTCCACGTCCAGCGCTTCGGCTCGTCGATCTCGCCTTCGATGGAGAAGGTCCACTGGTCGAGATTGACGCGTGGTGTCGGCCCCGCCGAAAGCACCGGGAAATCGTTCACCACGTACTGGCCCGGCGGAACGCGCGAGCTCGAGGCGGTGTCCCTGCGCTTGCCGCGGAAGCCGCGCGAGATGAATCCCATCAAAGCTTGAGTATTACGCATGATGCGGCGGCCCGGAGGCCGCCGCACCGAGGCTTGGAGCTAGATCGCGACGAGACCAAATGGCGGGGCCCCGGCATCCGAAGGAAGACGCTGAGCTCAGAACGTGATCCGGGTCAGCCTCCACAGGCGACCCGGCGGATAGAGCGGGTCGGCGGTCACCAGAGGCACATCGAAGTTGTAGTCCCCGAGCACGACGTGCTCGGTCCCCTCCTGTGTGCTCGGCGCCACCGGGCGCTCGATGACGATGCGCTTGGCGTCGAGGTGCTGCCGCAGCACCATGCCCGGCCATTCGGCGAGGTCCACGTCCACCGTGGAGACCAGGTCTGACTGCTCGCCCCAGGGTGTCGTGTAGCTCGCCACCGATTGGTTGCGGGCGATGACCCGTCGCACATGGAGGGCCGCTGACGTGGCGGCGATCAGGGCTTGCGCGCTTGCAAACGCGGTTTGGAGCGTCGGCTGTCCCATCACGCTGCCGTAAATGACGATCGTGCGGTTGTCTACCGTCGCGTTCGCCGCGAACAGGAAGTTCGCGCCGGCGTTGAGGCCGGAACCGGTCTTGATCCCGATGTTCCCGCCCTGGCCGAGGACGCCGTTGACGTTGTAAACCGTGCCTGCCACAGGCAGATCGGCCTGGCCCCGCGCCACGATCTGCGCGAAGACCTCGTTCTGCATCGCCACCATGCCGAGAGAGGTGAGATCGGTCGGCGTGCTCACGCTGGCGGCGGATGCGCCACTGGTGTCGGCGAACTTCGTATGCGTGAGATGCAGCTGGCCGGCGCGGCTGTTCATCTTGGCCACGAAAGCATCAATCGAGCCGGCATCCCAGCGGGCGACGGTCTCGGCGAGGTTGTTCGCGGACGGGATCAGCATTCCCTCGAGGACCTGGAAAAGCGTCAGCTGCTCGCCCAGCTCCACCTTCACGACCGACTGCTGGTCGGCGAGGTCTGCCTGGTACGAGCGCACGTCGGCGTCGCCGATCGTGATGTTCGCGCCGGAATCGCCCTTCTTCAGCTTGCTGTCTTCGAGCACGACCAATGCAGTCATCACCTTGGTCACGCTCGCGGCTGGAATCGCCTGCTCGTTGCCCGAGGTGCCCACGAAACCCAGCCCGGAAACCGCGACCGCGGCGGATCCCTTGGCGGGCCATGGCAGGGCGGGCGCATTGCCCGGGACGACTTCAGTCGCGTGGAGCAAAGGCGTGGCGGCGATCGCTGGTATCGGGCGCAGGTAGTTGAACGCCGCCAGGGCGACGACGATCAAAAGCAAGACGATCCCGGCCCGCCGCCACATCCCCGAAGAACCTTAGCGGAGCGCCCGCCGCACCGGCTCCGAGAGGCGAACACCCACGTAGGTCGCAAAGGCCAGGGACGTGATGAAGAAGCTCACGGGATGCGGTGAGAAGTAAGCGATGCTCAATCCCAGCCAGGTGAACAGGAGTGCGAGCCCGACGCCGATCCCGATCGCATGCGGAGGATGGCTCGTGAAGCGGATCGCGATCGCCGCCGGCGTGACGATGAGGGCAAAGATGAGCAGCACTCCGACGACCTGGACCGCTTCCGTCACGGCCACCGCGAGGATGGCCATGAAAACGATCGATAGCCCGGTGACGGGAACGCCTTTGGCGCTCGCGAGCTCTTCATCCACGGAGGAGAAGAGCAGCGGGCGATAAACCGTGACCAAGGCGACGATCGTGATCACGCCGGCGACAAGCGTCACGAGCACGTCGCGCTCGCTGATGCCGAGGATCTCGCCAAAGAGCAGCGCGTAAGCCTCGGTGGCGTAACCGCGATACAGCGAGATGAACAGCACGCCCAGCCCGAGCGTCCAGGCGAGGACGATCCCGATCGTCACGTCGCGTCCCCGCAGGCGGTTGCCCAGGGCGCCGATGGCGACGCCGCTGCCCAGTGTGAACGCGAGCAAGCCGACCACCGGGCTCAGCCCTGCCACCACCGCGCCGGCGGCGCCCGCAAAACCGATGTGCGAAAGCGCGTGCGCCGCAAATGAGGATCCGCGCAGCACCACGAAGTAGCCGATCGAACCGGCCACGATGGCCACGATGGTTCCCGCCTGGAAAGCGTGGACCATGAAGTCGTAGTGGAAAAGGACGGCCAGGTCTTCGAGCGGATTCCAGCTCGGGGTCGGATTGACGATGGTCAACGGGAGCGCCACGTCAAGCATGAGGATGGCTCGTCTCCTCTTCGAGACCGACCACGAAAACGCGGCCGTGGCTGTCCTGGATCACCTCGACCGGCGCGGAGTAGATCTCAGACAGGCGCTCGGTGGTGATGATCTCGTCGGGCGTGCCCATCGCGATCTTTCCGGCGGCGACATAGAGGACGTGGTCGACGTGCGGCAACAGCGGGTTGACGTCGTGCCCGATCAGCAACACCGTCAGTCCGCGCCGCCTCGCCACCTCGCGGATGAGCTGCACGATCGTTCGCTGGTTGCGGATGTCGAGGTGGGACAGCGGCTCGTCCATCAACAACAGACGAGGGCTGCCGACGAGCGCCTGGGCCAGGAGCAGCCGCTGCTGCTCGCCTCCCGACAGGCG
>Ga0209266_1000644_pt1 | contig 25791 bp, 17 predicted proteins | sample GraSoiAngelo_132_FD_185889 | JGI IMG/M metagenome (GOLD analysis project Ga0209266, IMG submission 185889) | Grasslands soil microbial communities from the Angelo Coastal Reserve, California, USA - 14_0929_02_40cm (SPAdes) (version 2) | ecosystem: Environmental > Terrestrial > Soil > Grasslands ...
TACAGGTCGGGTAACCCGTCGCCATCGACGTCCGCCGCGCACAGTCCCGTCCCGTGATCGTAGTGGACCTTCTTGTACGCCTTGCCCGCGTCGTCCACCGCGTGGTTCTCGAAGCCGATGCCGCTGGCCGCTCGCCCGTCAGCGAAGCCGAAGTCGTGCGCGACACTCGAGCGGGCGGCCAGCTCACGTTCTTGGCGGGCGCGCTCGAGCAGCCACGCGGGCGCGCCCGGTGACTGGCGTTCGCGCCTGTTCGACCGGCAGGCAACGAGCGCGAGCAACCCGACGAGCAGCAGCCGGGTGTGTCGCGCGAAGGCGGCGGGTTTCACCCCGCGTGGCGTTAGGGAGCCGACTTGGTCCAGATGGCGATGACGCCGCAGCCCGAGTTGCTCCCTTGAAACTCGCCCGGCGTCTCGGACGAGCCCCGGTAAATTTCGACGCCCTTGACGTCCTGCGGTGGCGTGAGCCGTGCGAAGTAGGCGGACGACTCGGTGCCGTCGAGGTAATACTGCGGGTAGCACCCCGGCGGCGACCGGACCATCTTGGCGACGCATTGGTTCGAAATGCACACCTGCTGGACGCCGCGAACCGTGGCGAGGACGTCCACCAACGAGGCGGTGTTGGCGCGCTCGATGCGCTCTTGGGTCAGGAACGCTCCCAGGCCCGACTGGCGCCGCCGCTCGAAGTCCGCGAAGCGGCGTACGGAGAGGGGTCCCTTCCCTTTGACCACGACCTCGGGGAGCTCGTAGGGAAGGCGTTCCAGTTCGAAGTGGTGCGTCAGCACCTGATGCGCCTTGAGAGGCGCGCGCCACGTGCCCGGGGCAAACCCGACGGCGCGGATCTCGATCATGAACACCCCGGCGTCCAGATCGCTGAAGGCAAACCGTCCGGCTGAGTCGGTGGTCGTGGCGAACGCCGTGCCGGCGAGAAAAACCTGTGCACGCCTGATGGGTTCGTGCGTGTCTTGGGCTTCGAGCTCGCCGACGATAGCACTGGAGTCGGTGTGTGGCGCCGCCGCCTCCTGTCCGAGCCCGGGGGTGGCCGCCGCCGGAGCGACGCTCAGGCACAGGTAGCCGAGGCACAAGTAGGGGAAGCCGAGTGGGAGGGCCGCCCGGGACCGAGGGAGGGGGGGGCGATTAGTGGCCATAGGCTTGGGCTTGCTGAGCTTACCGCCAAGGTAACGCCGTATTCCGGGGCCCGAAAGCCCGCCCCGGGGATGGTATTGCGGACTTCCCGGGGGGGATGCAGTATAAACTCGCATGCCCCAAGCTCGGGCCGTTAGGGATTCGAGCGGGGGAGTGGTGTTCATTTCCCAGAACGGGAGGGAACCATCATGAAGCGTCGTACGTTCGGCCTAGCCGTCTGTGCCGGCGCGTTGCTCGCGTTGCTGAGCGCCGTGTCGGGCGACGCGCAGGCGCAATCCGCGGTGATCACCGGGAAGGTCACGGGCAGGGGAAGCGAAGCTCTGGGGGGCGCTACCGTCCTCGTCGAGGGGCTCGGCATCTCCGCTGGGACCGCCCAATCCGGCACTTACACCCTCACCGTCCCGGCGGATAAAGCCAAGGGACAGACCGTGACGCTGCGTGCGCGCTACATCGGGTATCAGGCGGGCACAAAGCAGATCACGCTCACGCCGGGGACGCAGACGCAGGACTTCGAGCTGAAGTTCGATCCGATGACCCTCGACGTGGTCGTCGTGACCGGTACGGCGGGAGGGACCGAGCTCAAGAAGGTCCCGTTCGCCGTGAGCCAAGTGGACCGCTCCCAGCTGCAGGAGGCACCGGCGGTGTCGGCGCTGGGGTCACTCGAAGGTAAGGTGGCCGGGGTGCGGCTGATCGACGCGAGTGGCGCGCCCGGCGGCGAGCCGGTCATTCGTCTGCGCTCCGCGACCGCGCTCACCAGTAAGTCGGCCTGCACCAGCCAACCCTGCCCATCCACCAATGTGTCGGGTCCGCTGATCATCGTCGATGGCACCATTACGCGCCACGGGCTCGCCGACATCAACTCGCAGGACATCGATCGCGTCGAGCTCGTGAAGGGAGCCGCGGCGTCGTCGCTGTATGGCTCCGACGCCGCGAACGGCGTGATCCAGATCTTCACGAAGCGCGGTGACAAGCTCGCGGACGGCCGGCTCGCCGTGACGGTCCGGAACGAGTACGGCCAGTCGGTCCGCCCGAAGACGATCCCGGTTTCGCTGGCGCACCCGTACCTGGTCGATACGATCGGGACGTACACCGACGGGGCCGGCAACGTGGTCCATAACGGGGATTTCATCACCCCGACGGGCGATTTCGTCGGTCCCCTCGACCTGCCGAGCATAAAGACTAGCGGGATCGCCGACGTGCCGTACACGGCCTACAACCGGCCGGTGTACGACGCGCAGACGGCGCTGCTGACGCACGGCGCGTTCTACACCAACTACGTCTCGATCGGACAACGGCGCGCCAACACGAATTACAATGTCTCCTTCGAGAATACGAAGCAGGACGGCGTGCTCCGGCTGCTCCAGGGGTACAACCGCCAGAACTTCCGCTTGAACGTGGATCAGTCGTTGACACCGAGGATGGATCTGTCGGTGGGCGGCTTCTTCGGCAAGTCGACCAACAACAAGGTCGCCGAGGGCCCCGGGGCGCCGTTCTTCGCGGTGACGTTCATCGAGCCGTACATCAACCTGTTCGCCCCGAACCCGGACGGCACGCCGTACGCGGCGGTGATCCCGCACCAATTGCCTAACGCCGCCAACCCCTTGTACACGCTGGCGAACGAGCATCTGACCACCGATCGCACGCGGATCACGGGGTATGCCAAGGCGACCTACCGGATCTTCGACTGGCTGTCGCTCGAAGGGAACTACAACTACGACGAGGAATCGTCGAATTTCACGGATGAGACGCCCAAGAACTTCCTGAACGCGTCCGGCGTCGCCACGACGGGCCAGCTGGTGAAGATCGACAGCGGCGGCCGGACCTTCAACACCGGCGTCACACTCACGAGCACGCGGAACTTGAACTTGGGCGGCGTGCGGATTCGCAACACCACTAAGGCCGCGTATATCTACGAAGATCAGACGGCACGGAGCTTGGGTGATACGGGGAAGGCGTTTACGGTCGTGGCCACACCCGAGTTCAACGCGGTCGATTTCAGTACGCTATCGCCGTTTTCCCACAATCTCACGATCCGCAACAAGAACTACTACGTCGTCTCGAACTTCGACATCAATGATCGCTACATTCTGGATGGCCTAGTGCGGTGGGACGGGTCCTCGCTGTTCGGCCCGGAGAGCCGGTGGCAGACGTACTACCGGGCGTCGGGGGCGTACCGTCTCTCGCAAGACTTCCACATCAACGGGATCGACGAGTTCAAGCTGCGGGCGTCCTACGGGACTGCGGGGCTGCGTCCCAGCTTCACGGCGCAGTATGAGACGTTCGCCAACGTGGGAGGCAAGCTTACCAAGGTCACGCTCGGTAACACCGGGCTCAAGCCGGCCCACTCGGGCGAGCTGGAGATCGGAGCGAACATCGACTTCTTGTCGCGCTTCTCGCTCGACTACTCTTACTCCCGGAAGAACACCACCGACCAGATCATCCTGGTGCCCCTCTCGGCCGCCGCCGGCTACCGGTACCAGTGGCAGAACGCGGCGTCGCTGCTCGGGAAGACCCACGAGTTGTCATTGGGAGTGATTCTCGCCGACCGGCCGGAGCTGTCCTGGCGATTGAACGTGGCGGCCGACCGGACGCGCCAATATATCACCTCGCTCAACCCGGCGCCGTTCCTGACGGGGCCGAGCTACGCCGGCAGCACAGACGTCACGCAGATTTTCAAGATCGCCCCGGGTGAGACGTTCGGGGTCATGTACGGGACCAGGATCGTCCGCAGCATCAACGAGCTGTACGACGATCCCAGCAAGTCGCCGGCCTGTCCCGGAACCTGGTGTCCGGACAGCGTGATTGTCAACGAGGACGGCTACGTGGTGCGGAAGAGCACATACCACACCGCCAACGAGAAATTCCTCACGTACGTGAACAAGGCCGGGGAGCCGATCGTCAAGATCGGGGACGTCAACCCCGACTTCAACGCAAGCTTCACGTCGAACGTGCGGTTCAAGAGTTTCACCGCCTACGTGCTGGTAGACTGGGTGCAGGGCGGGAGCATCTACAACGGCACGCGGCAATGGCCGTTCTTCGAGTATCGCGACCGCCTGTACGACCAGGTAAGCAGGCCGGAGGTGAATTGCGGCGGCAATCCCGACCCGCATTGCCCCTACAGCACCGGGAAGAAGCCGATTGCCTACTACCAGGGCCTGTACAACGGCATCAACCCCATCGACTACTTCGTCGAATCGGGCACGTACGTGAAGATCAAGGAGCTGAACGTCAGCTACACCATCGGCCGCGGCACGCTCGAGAAGCTTGGCTGGGGCGTCAACAGCCTGCGGATCGGCGTGATCGGGCGCAACCTCTTTACCTTCACCAAGTACTCCGGATACGATCCCGAGGTGGCCGGGCTGTCGGGCGACCCGTACTCGTTCCGGTTTGACGGATTCTCGTATCCCAACTTCCGGACGTTTACCGGCTTCATGGAGATCAACTTCTGACCCGCGAACCGAACTCTGAGGAGACTACTGCTATGCGTATCAGCAAGCGAATCCCGGAGATCGTGGGCCTCGTTGCCTTGGTCTTCGTGGGGGCGTGTGACACGCTCAATATTGCGAACCCGAACGATCCGGACCGCCGGCGCGCGCTCGGGGATCCGAACAGCATTCCGAGCGTCGCGCAGGGCGCGTTCCAGACGTGGTATCTCACCTCGCAAGGTGGCTTCGGGGAAGATCAGTATCCGGCCTTGACCATGTCGGTCATGGCACGAAGCCACGTGGCGATGTGGAACAACTTCCACATCCGCTACTATACCGGATGTACCACCGACTGGGCGGCGGGCGGGTATCCCGCTCCCTTAGGGACTTGTGGCAACCTGACCGAGGGCCCGGCGTACCCGCGGGCGGCGTGGGCGAACAGTCTTGCGGCGGCGGAGCGGACCCAGATCGAGGCCATGTGGTACGGGTACTATGCGTCTCTCTCGTCGGCCAACGACGCACTGAGCGCGATCCGGACGGTTCAGCTGGACGTGCCCGGCTCGCACATGGTGGAGACGATGTCGGTCCTCACGCAAGCGTTGGCGCTGAGCGGTATTGCCTTGAACTATGACCAGGGGTTCATCGTCGATTACAACACCGATGTCTTGTCGATCGCGCTCTCCAACCGGACCCAAATCCGGGATGCCGCGCTCGCGAAGTTCGACGAAGCGATCACCCTGGCGGCCGCCGACAGTTTCACCGTTCCGGGCGGGGATTGGTTCGGTGGGCCCGCGGTCAGCTACACCAACGTCAAGGTTGCGCAGATCGCGAACACGATGGCGGCGCGGCTGCTGGCGTATTTCCCCCGCAATGCTGCCGAAAACGCGACCGTAGACTGGGCTCGGGTGGCCAGTTACGCATCCAAGGGGATCAGCTCCGGGACGAAACCGTTCAACCTGACCTTCCACCAGGATGCCTGCACGTCGTGGTGCGACTTCCTCAAGGTGTGGAGCAACGACATGACCACGATGCGGGTGCATACCCGCGTCGCCCACATGATGGATCCCGCCAGCCAACCGGATCCCTGGGATGTCAACCTCAATCACAATCCCAGCTCGCCCGACAAGCGCCTGGGGGACGGGACCTCCCGCGAGCCGGTGGCCTACGACACACTCATCCTGCGGGCGTATCCGGACACGAACTGCAAGAAGCCGGTCGGCTGTACGGGCGGATCAGACTTCGTCTGGACCCACACGAAGGAGTTTGGAAACAAGACGCGCGGCGCCTGGCACCAGAGTGCCGTGGGACAGGTCCGCTATGACAGCCTGACCACGTGCGGCGACAATCCTCAGGGCGCAAGCACGGGGTCGGGAGACGCCCCGATGGTGCTCGCGGCGGAGAACGATCTGATTTGGGCGGAAGCCCTGATTCGAGGACCCGCCAACCTCGCCCTCGCGGCCACGCTCATCAATCACACTCGCGTCGGTCGCGGTGGCCTCCCGGCCGCCACGGCGGGGGACCCCAATCTGCTGCAGGAGCTCCAGTATGAGCAGGACGTCGAGCTGATTGGTTCGAACATTGCTCCCTTCTATAACCAGCGGAGGATCGACAACCTCGAGCCGTTGACGCCGCACGAGATGCCGGTACCCGCGCAGGAGCTCGGCGTGCTGAAGCTTTGTAGCGGCACGTGTTACACGTGGGGCGGCAGCAGCCCACTCAACAGCAGCGCGTCCGCTCCGGGGTCGAGCGCCGCAGTCCTGATGCAGAGTGCGCCGCAGATCTGGACGCGGATGTATCAGGGGCGGCAAGCTTCCATGCGCGCGAGCCGGCTGCTGCGGAGCCTGCAATAGCGCGGCGGGAGTTTCCTGTGGACCGGTGCGTCCCCCCCGAGCGATGTGTTGCTGCGGGGGGGACGACAGGAGCCCGACACAACAACTGAAGGGAGCAATGCATGAAGAAGATATTTGTTGGGCTGGTCGTTGCCGCCGCGATTATCGCTGCGTGTAGCAATGACAATACGACTTCAACGCCACCGGTCGTCGCCTCGGTGACGATGGTGCCGGCGTTAGACAGTGTGCATTTGGGCGATTCGATGTTGGTACTGCGACGTACGGCGCAGTACTACGCCATCCTGAAGGATGCCAGCGGCAATGTGGTGTCTGTCATCCAGACGGGTCAGACGGTGGACTGGACGACCAGCGCCCCAAGCGTGGCGACGGTGGGCCAAAACGGCATCGTAAAGTCTGTGGCCACCGGGTTGTCGACGGTGACGGCCGCGATCCAGGGCCAGAGCGCTACCTCGAATGTCAAGGTGTTAGACACCACGTTCGTGGACACAGTGAGCGTGAGCCCTACGCCAGACAGCGTGATCGTGGGCAGCACAGTGATCCTTAAAGCGTGGCCCAGAGACGCGGCCCGGGACACGCTGAAGGCCGCTTTCACGATATGGACCAGCAGCGACACCAGCGTGGCGAAGGTGAGCAACGCAGACAGCACAGGCGTGGCACCGGGCAACACCGCCGAGGTAACGGGCAAAAAGGCCGGTACGGTGACGATCACGGCCAAGATCGCAGGGGTCACTGCGACGGGTTCAATGAAGGTGAAGCCGTGAAGCGTGTGAGATAGCCTGCGGGCGTTCCCTTTTCGACAGGCGCGTCGTTTCCCGACGCGCCTGTTCATTTGCGGCCTGGCGCTGATCGCCAATGGCGGCTGCCGCCAGGCGCCGCGCGGCCCTCAATGGCACGATGAGCCCGGCTACCGCTGGCGCCCGCTGAGCGTATGGACCCGGGGCGGACCCGGCTTCGCCGAGCTGCTCACGTCCCGCACCGGCATTCGATTCACCAACACCATCACGCTCGACAGCGCGCTCTGGAACCGTCACCTGGCGCAGGGCGGCGGGGTAGCGCTGGGGGACGTGGATGGAGACGGCCGCCCCGACATCTACCTCACGAGCAACCAGGGCTCGAATGCGTTGTACCGCAACCTGGGCGACTGGCGCTTCGAGGACATCACCACGTCGGCCGGCGTCGCGATGACCGGCCGCCACTCGACCGGCGCCGTGTTCGCCGACGTCGACGGCGACGGCGACCTGGACCTCCTGGTCAGCACGCTCGGCGGGGGAGTGGCGTTGTTCATCAACGACGGCCACGGCGTGTTCACCGAGCGTACCGTCCAGGCAGGGCTCGGCGCCCCCAGCGGCAGCATGACCATGACGCTGACCGATGTGGAGGGCGACGGCCACCTCGACCTATACGTCGCCAACTACAAGACGCGCTCCGCGATGGACATCTATCCGCCGCAGGAGCGCTCCTTCGATCAGGTGGTCCGGGAGGTCGGCCCGCATCGCTTCGAGGTCGTCCCCAAGTTCCGGAAAGACTATCGGGTGGTGGACCGTCCCGAATACAACCTCGTGTCGATGCAGCAACGCGCCGACCCGGACGCCTTCTATCTCAACGACGGCACCGGGCGCTTCACCCTCGTCCCGTGGACCTCGGGCCGCTTCCGCGATGAGGCCGGCAAGCCGCTGGTCGCCGCGCCGGAGTACTTCGGGCTATCGGCCAAGTTCACCGACATCGACGGCGATGGCGCGCCCGATCTGTACGTCTGCGACGACTTCGAGGATCCGGACATGTTCTGGCTCAACGACGGCACGGGGACGTTTCGTGCCGTGCCGCGCCTCGCGGTCCGGAACACGAGCAATTCCTCGATGGCGGTCGATTTCTCGGACGTGGATCGAGACGGCAACGTGGATATCCTGGTGGTCGATATGCTGGGTCGCGGGCCACGCCGCAAGACCCAAGTCCCCACCCACACGCCGTTGCCCAAGCTGGTCGGACGGATCGACGACCGCCCCCAGTGGCAGCGCAACACGCTGCTGTGGAACCGGGGGGACGGGACGTTCGCGCAGATCGCCGGCTACGCGGGGATCGAAGCATCCGACTGGACGTGGGACGCGCTGTTCCTCGACGTCGACCTGGACGGGTACGAAGACGTCCTGGCGACCACGGGCCACCTGTGGGATGTGATGGACGCGGATACGTGGGAGCGCATTCGGGCCACGTTCACCGGACTCGAGTGGCGCCGGGAGCTCGCCTTGTTCCCGAAACTGGCCACGAAGAACGTGGCCTTCCGCAACAACGGGGACCTCACATTCAGCGATGCCGGCGTCAAGTGGGGCTTTGCCGGCGCGGATGCCATCTCGCACGGTATGGCGACCGCGGACCTGGACGGGGATGGCGCGCTGGACGTGGTGGTCAACCGCCTGGACGGGCCCGCCGCGGTGTTCCAGAACCTCGCGAGCGCTCCTCGCGTGGCGGTGCGGCTCCGCGGGCGCGCACCCAACACGTCCGGCGCCGGCTCCAAGATCCGGGTCCTGGGGGGACCGGTACCGGCGCAGCAGAAGGAGGTCGTGCTCGGCGGGACGTACCTGTCGGGATCGGATCCGCTCTACACGTTCGCGACCGGCACGGCCCAAGACCTGACCATCGAGGTCGACTGGCGGAGAGGCGGGCGCTCGGTGGTGCGCGGCGTACGGCCCAATCGCGAATACGAGATCACCGAGCCACCGGGCTCCCCGGGCTTGCGCCCGGGGTCAGCCGCGCCACCCCCGCGGGCCGAGCCGTGGTTTCGGGATGTGTCGGCCCAGCTCGGTCACCGGCACGTCGAGACGCCGTTCAATGACTGGGCCCGCCAGCCGCTTTTGCCGCAGGCGCTCAGCCAGCTCGGGCCGGGCGTCTCGTGGTACGACGTGGACGGCGATGGTGCCGAGGACTTGTTAATCCCCTCGGGACGGGGCGGCACGTTGGCGTACTACCGCAACGACCACGGCCGACTCGTGCGAGTCGATCTCCACCTCCCTCCCGCGCGCTACGACGAGACGACTGTTCTGCCCCTGCCCGACGGCAAGGGCGGGAGCACGCTGCTCGTGGGGCAGTCCAACTACGAGTCGCAGACGCCGTCCGAGGCCGTCGCCGTACCGTCGGTGATCGCGATCGCGCCGTCCGGCGGCGGGGGGGCGGGCCGCGTGACGCCCGTCGTGGCCGGCGACGTCGGGAGCGTGGGACCGCTCGCGGTGGCGGACGTGGACGGGGACGGAAGCTTGGACCTGTTCGTGGGCGGCCGGGTGGCGCCGGGTGTCTACCCTGCAGCCGTGTCGTCGCGGCTGTTCCGGAATGAGGGTGGGCAGTTCGTCCTGGACACGGCCAATAGCCGCTTGTTCGCGAGCATCGGGCTGATTTCGGCGGCCGTTTTCTCCGATGTGAACGGGGATGGCTGGCCGGATCTGATCCTGGCGCCGGAGTGGGGATCGCTCGAGCTGTTCCTCAACGACCACGGGCGCTTCCGTGACGCCACCGCAGAGTACCAACTGGACCGGGTCATCGGTCGGTGGAACGGCGTGACCACGGGCGACCTGGACGGCGACGGCCGGCTCGACATCGTCGCGACCAGCTGGGGCCGCAACACGAAATCTCGAGTGGATCCTGACCATCCCCTGCTGCTCTACTACGGGGACTTCACCGGGTCACGCCGCTGGGACGTGATCGAAGCACAGTATGACGACCGCTTGCGCGCCGTCGCCCCGCTCACCTCGCTGGGCCAATTGATGGCCGCGCTGCCGGCGGTGCGCCTCAGCACGCGCACGTACGCCGCGTACGCCAACGCGACGCTCGAGCACGTGCTGGGCCCCGCGTTCAGCGGAGCCAAACACCTCGAAGCGCGAACGCTCGATCATTACGTATTTCTCAATCGCGGCGGCACCTTCGAGGCCAGGCCGCTTCCCGCGGAAGCACAGTTTGCACCCGCGTTCTACGCGGGCGTGGCGGACCTGGACGGCGACGGCCACGAGGACGTGTTCCTCGCACAGAATTTCTTCCCGACCGACCTCGCGACGCCGCGCTACGACGCGGGTCGCGGGCTGGTGCTACGCGGCAAGGGCGACGGGACGCTCGAGCCGGTGCCGGGCCAAGTCTCCGGCATCCTGGTGTACGGCGATCAACGGGGCGCGGCCCTCGCGGACTACGATGGGGACGGCCGTATCGATCTCGTGGTGTCGCAGAACGGCGCGGAGACCAAATTGTATCACAACGAGCGGGCCCGGCCGGGGCTGCGCGTGCGTCTGATCGACGGGCCGCTCAACCCGCACGCGATTGGAGGGGTGGTGCGCGTCGTGTACGAGGGATCCCGCGGGCCCGCGCGGGAAGTGCACGGCGGCTCAGGCTATTGGTCCGAGGACGGGGCCATCCAGGTGCTCGGGCTGGAGCAGGGGAAGGTGCCCGTGTCCGTATGGGTCCGGTGGTCGGGTGGCACCGAGACGGTCACGCCGCTGGCGAAGCGCCAGCGGGAGATCACCATTCGCCGTCCAGCGGCACCGTAGCTAGTGACAGACCGTCGTACTGGTCACGAGCGGTACGACGAAGCTCCCGGTGACCGAGAGTGTCCCGAGGGGATCGGTATAGAGATCGGTCCGTTGCGTCCTGAAGCGGAACTGTCCGCTCAGGGCCTGACCGTGGGGAATCGGGACGATCCGCAACGCGCCCAGCGTGCCTCCCGGCCGCGAGTAGCTGACGATCCGGTTCGGCGCCAACCAGAACGCCCACGAGCGCGGCGGCGAACATTCAGCCACGAATCCATGCGAGCTGGTTTGATCTTCGCCGGGGTTGAGGGAGTCGATCGCGAATGTCGTGTCGGCGGCGATCACCGAGTCTGGCAAGGTGATCTCGACGCGCTGCAACGTGGAGCCGGAGGGGGCGTACCTGCCGAGCAGCTGAAATGCCAGCTTGCCGCTGGTCGCCCTGTAGTTCACGGCTACGGCAGAGGCACCAACGTGGGTGACCACCGTGCCGCCAACCGAGAAGAACATCTTGCCGCCCGTCGTGTCCGACAGGCTCATGACGTACACCGCTCCGGTGTCGGCGAGCGAGTCGGCGTGGACGATATAGCGACTCGGCCCGCCGGGGGTGGCGGTTGCCGTGATCCGGCCGCTCGCCGAGTCGATGCTGAACTGAGCATTGCTCGGTGCGGTAAACCACACCGCGGCCGCCGGCACCGGGGTCCGCTTCAGGACGGTCACGGGCACGCTCAGGGTGTCGCCAGGCAAGACGTACACGGTATCGAGCTGTAACGTGATGTCGAGCGTGTCCGAGACGACGATGAATGCGCCGCCGGGGGTGCCATGCGCGGAGGCGTTGATCACCACGGAACCCCGCCTCACGCCGGTGACGGCGCCCGTTTGCGCGTTGATCGTGGCGATGGTCGTGTCGGTGCTCGTCCAGACGACGGTCCCCGCCGGCTGGACATTGCCGTTTTCGTCGAAGTAGGTGACCCGGTGCGCCAGCGTCCGGTCGCCGACGAACACCGAGTCGAGGACCGGCTGGATGCTCAGGGATGGGACCCCGTGCTGTACACCGAGGTCGACACAGGCGGCCAGCGCGGCCGCGCCGAGCAGGACGAGGGAGGATCGGTTCATAGTCGCGTTAACGCTACCTATGACGAGCGAGAACGGGAAGACAAAATGTGATTCGTCGCGACCGGGTCGACCGCGGTCGGCGTGACAGTTTCCGGATAGAGATCGTTCCATCCTGTAACATCGTTCAACTTGGGGCGGTCCGCCACCCGCGGGGTCGTGGCTCACGGTCCGCGTGCCTCCCGTCGCGCCCGACCCCGTGTATCTTGCGCGGCAATGCTGCAACTCACGGCGCTGCTGCTCGTTGCCCAGATCCAGCTGCCGCCTCCGCGGGGCTACGTGAACGATTTCGCCGGGGCGCTCGACTCGCCGTCGGTCGCGCACATGGAAGCGGTGATCGCCGAGGTGCGCGTCAAGACGCGCGGCGAAATCGCCGTGGTAACCCTTCCCGATATCGCTGACCGCCCGGCGGCGGACGTAGCGCTCGAGATCGGCCGGCGCTGGGGCGTCGGGGCGAAGGGGGAGGCGGGCGATCCGGCGAAGAACCTCGGGGTCGTGGTGCTGCTTGTTCCTCTGAAGAATCACCGTGCTGGGACGGGTCAGATCTTCATCGCTACCGGTCGTGGAGCCGAGGGATTCCTCACGGATGCGCCCGTGGGCCGGATTCGCGACGCCATGACACCCTACCTCTACAACGCCTATATCCGACGCTTCCCGCAGGTGCTGACGGCGAAGCTGCTGGGGAAGGGGCCCCGCCCCTACTTCGAGCTCGAGACACCGGGCGCGGCGCAGGCGCCGAAGGTGGATTTCTCGAGGTGACGTGCCCTAGATGTAATTGATAAAGAGGTTGTTCACTGAGCCGTAGTGAGCGAAGCTGGGAGTGGCGAAACCACCAACCCACTCACCAGAGGGCTCAGTGAACATGCACAAGCTAGCACGCTTGACGCCGACCGGGCGATGGCTGATGGTGCGGCGGCTGGAGGTCGGGGAACCGGTGCGGGACGTCGCCGAGGGGCTGCAGCTCAGCCTGACCACGGTGTACCGGTGGTGGTGACGGTATCGGGCGGAAGGCGAGGCGGGGCTGCGCGATCGCTCGAGCCGGCCGCACCGCTCGCCGCGGGCCCGGCCGCGCTGGCAGCGGCGGCGGATTCGGCGCCTGCGCGAGCGCCGCTGGAGCTCGCTGCGGATTGCCGGGGCGCTGGGGCTTCCGGTCTCCACGGTGGTGCACATCCAACGGCGGCTCGGGCTGGCTCGGCTCGGGCGGCTGGAGCCGCGGCGCCCGGTGATCCGTTACGAGCGCCGCCGACCGGGGGCGCTGGTGCACCTGGATGTAAAGAAGCTCGGCCGGATCGGCCGCATCGGGCATCGGATCCACGGCGATCGGCGCACGCGCGTGCGCGGGATCGGGTGGGAGTACGTCCATGTGGCGATTGACGACCGGACCCGCCTGGCCTACGCCGAGATCTATCCCGACGAGACGGCCGCGAGTGCGACGGCGTTTCTGGACCGGGCGGTGCGCTGGTTTGCGCGCTGGAGCGTGCAGGTACGGGCGGGGATGACGGACAACGGGAGCGGGTTTCGGGGCTACCGCTTCGCCGCGGGGCGTCGGCGGCTCCGCCTCCAGCACGTGCGGACGCGGCCGTACTCGCCGCAGACCAACGGGAAGGCGGAGCGCTTCATTCGGACGGTGCTGGCCGAGTGGGCGTACGTACAGCCCTACCGGACGTCCCTGGCGCGGGCGAGTGCCTGACCGACTTTCTGCGGTACTACAACCGGGCGCGGCCGCACAGCGCGCTCGGGTATCGGACGCCAGCTCAGCGCCTCACGGAGCGGCCGTGAACAACGTCTTCGTCAATTACACCTAGAGCGGCAACCTGTACGATGCGCCCAGACTCCAGGCGAGGTCTATCTGTGTCGCGCTGAATCTTGCAAGTGTCGGACTGCTCATTCCAGTCAGCGAATAGGCGAGCCCGTCTCCCTGAGCGAACACCGACAGCCCGGACTTCCCGACGGAATACGCGATCCCCAAACCCAGGTGCACGAATCCCTGAGTCTTGTCCGCTCCGCTTGAGCCTTTTTCGTGCAGGAGTACCGCTCCAGCACCGAGGAATGCGTACGGTTTGAGCCCGTTCGCCAGCGGATAGCCGCCCTTCACGTCGGCCGCGATGTAGTACCGGTTCAAGTACACGCCGGTCGGCGAGCCGTCCTCTACGAGCTGACTCTGCGCCCCCGTGAGAGTAAAGCGTAGCTCCACGTTCTTGTCCACCTCGTAGCCGATACCGCCGCCGATCGTAAAGCCGGTCTTGAATTGCACGGTCCCGATCGCGTTGACTTCTTTCAGGGCGGTGTACCCTCCACCGTACGTGAACACATTGACCGCCTGGGCTGCCGTGGGCACCGCGCCGGCCACTAGCAGGGTTGCCGCGAGCAATCCGCTTCGACTCAGGACCATGAGGTAGCCCACGCCGTGAAGTTTGTTCGGAACGACCGGGCCAGAATATGTCCTGAGGCGGCGCGCAGGGCTAGTCGCAGCGGGTGCGCCTCGGGTGAAGCCCGCTCGGGCAGCGACTTACCAACGTCCTCCCCGGCGGGTACGTTTGGAGCCGGAGGGGTAGCCATGCTTCGTCCGAGGGTCGCGTGCGCGCTGAGTCTCGCGGCGGCACTTGCGGTTCCGGGGCGGACCGCGGCCCAACAAGAGACCGCCAGCTTCACCGGCCGCCTCGTCAACCGAGAAACCCGCGCCCCGATCGAAGGGGCCACGGTGGTGCTCGTGGGCACCGCGGGCACCGCCACATCCGACTCGGCGGGTGGGTTCCGCTACGCAGGCCTCTCGCCCGGAGACCACCGGCTCGAGGTTCGTGCGATCGGGTATGCGAAGGGCGTCTGGTTGGTGAGCCTCGCCGCAGGCGAGCAGGCGCACGAATTCGAGCTCGACGTCTTGCGGTACGAGCTGCCGGGAGTCGTCGTGGAGGCGCACGGGTGGCTGGCTGAGTTCGAGCGGCGGCGGGCGCACGGTACTGGGTTCTTTTTCACGCGTGAGGAGATCGAGCGGCGGCGCGCCAGAACCCTGGGTGACCTCACACGGGGCGTCCCGGGCGTGCAGACCACGTGCGGCCGCGGGTCCTGCGCGATCGTGATGACGCGCTCGCCGCGGGGGTGCCGCCCGGAGTACTACCTGGATGGATTTCCCGCCTCCTTCTCCGTGGGGCCTGATTTCCAGATCACGGGCATGTACGGGATCGAGGTGTATCGGACGGCTTCGGAGGCGCCGGCCGAATTCCGTAAACCCGAGTTGCGCTGCGGGGTTATCCTGATTTGGACCGACATGAGCCGGTAAGGCGAGCCCCCTCGAGACGCCCTGCCTCCTACCGCCCAAGTCTTCCCGCACTGTCCCTTCCCCCCCCCACCCCCCCGTCCCCCACGCCACCGCCCTCCCAGGCCCTGACGGGTGCTGGTACCCCTTGCGGGCTTCCAAATCGACGGCCAGCTTAGCATGAGTTTCAGAAAAGAACGTATGACGCCGCGGCCGCGCGCGCTTTGCGCCGCCCTCGCGACGTCCCCCGCGATCCCAGACGCCGTCACGCGCCTGCGCGCTCTCCCCAGCCGTTGAGCGTTCGCGCGCGCGAGACCTGAATAGATGACTGAAGCTTAGCGAGCCGGTTACGTGCGGAGTCGGGGTTTTCTCGCCCACGACTGGCGTGACGGGTGTGGTCTTGGGGTGGAGCATTCACAGCGTTGGAAGCGAGGTGCGCACTATGAGGCACAATCGTTTGTTCGGTTTCGTCTTGGTGACGGCGCTGGCCATCGGAGCGGCGCGTGACGCACGAGCGCAGAACGCGGTGATCTCAGGCACCGTGACGTCCGTGGATGGGCGCTCGGTATTCTCCGCGACGGTGGACATCGGGCAGCTCAACATCGCCGTGCCCACGAATGCGCAGGGGCGCTACACCCTCACCGTGCCCTCGACGCGGATCACCGGGCAGGTGATGACGTTGCGGGCGCGGGGCTTCGGCTACCGCTCCAGCAGTCGGCAGATCACGCTCAGCGCGGGTGAGCAGTCGGTCAATTTCCAACTCAGCCTCGACGTAAACCAGCTCGAAGAAGTGGTCGTGACCGGGGTGCTCGACGCGACCACCCAGGCCAAGCTTCCATTCTCGGTCACCACCATCGACAACTCGCAGCTGCCGGTGCCCACGGTGAACCCGATCGCGCAGCTCCGCGGGAAGGTCCCGGGCGCCAACATAGTGGAGGCCAGCGGTCGACCCGGGGCCAACGTTTCGGTCCTGCTGCGCGGCCCCAAGTCGATCAACGCAGTCGGACGCTCGCAGGGCCCGCTCTACATCGTCGACGGTGTGGTGCTCGGCGGCGGACCGCAGGAGGTCGGCGCCTCCGTCAGCACCGGTGGGCTGCCGGACATTAATGCCCTCGATATCGAACGCGTGGAAGTGGTTCGTGGCGCGGCCGCGTCATCGCTGTACGGCGCCCGCGCCGGCAACGGCGTCGTCCAGATCACCACCAAGTCCGGTCGCAACGGGCCGGCGGGCGCGACCTTCCGGTTCCGCTCGGAAGCCGGCCGGTCCGACATCGAGCGCGAGATCGGGCTCGCCCGGAACCACTCGCTCCTCATGAACGAAACGAACACCCAATTCTGTGAAGCCGTGAGCGGGCAGCCGCTGTGTGCCCGGTCGTTCGACTGGAACACGGAGGTGGCGCGCATCAACAACGCGCCAGGCAACTTCGCAGGGACGCCCGCGTCCATGCCGCTGCAGCCAGGCTCGGCGGCAAGCCCGGCCACCCTCAAGCAGGTGTTCCAGTCGAACCTGTGGCCCGGCACGACCTACAATGCCGTGCAGCAGGCGATCCAGCCCCATCTGTACAATCAGCAGAGCCTCGACATGACGTTCCGGGGCGGCAACACGAGCGTGTACGCCAGCGGCTCGTACCTCAAGGAAGGCGGCTCCATCCGGTTCCTTGAAGGGTATCGGCGGATGTCCGGCAGGGTGAACGCCGACCAGCAGATCACCGAGCACCTGTCGGCGTCAGTCCGCGCGTACTACAGCCGGAGCAGCTCCGACGGGTTTGACCAGGACGGCGGTGGGCAGGCGTTCTTCCGCCTGACGCGGATGCCGGCGATCGTCAACATCCTGGCGACGGACGATTCGGGGCGCCCGTACGTCAGGCCGAACCTGATCACCGGAGGTGAGCAGAACGAAAACCCCCTTCAGTCGCTGCAGAACACATTGCGCGAGGACGTCACCGACCGTTTCCTCGGCGGTTTCAGAGTCAAGTACACGCCCCTCGAGTGGCTGGACGTCGAAGGCAACTTCAGCTATGACGGCAGCTCGGGTACGTTCTCGCAGTTCCGCGACAAGGGGTACCGGGCGACGACGGCCGCGTTTTCGGCGCAGCTAACGAACTCGCCGGGTGCGATCCTTTCGGGCGCCTCGGGGTTCGACTCCTACAATGCGAGTCTTAACGTTGTGGCGCGGCCCAACCTTGGCCCCGCGCTCCTGGCCCGCACGAACCTGAACTGGCTGTTTCAGCGGGAGGACACGCGGTACCGCCGCCTCACCGGCCACACCCTGGCGGCGGGAGGCGTCGAGAACGCGTTCAACGCGACCACGTGCGGAGGCTTTCTCACGGGATGCTACAACTCGAGCACGACCTCGCAGCGGTTGATGGGTGCCGGCGGCGGCGTCGGTCTGGAGTACAAGGAGCGTTACATCGGGGACGCGTTGGTGCGGCGCGACGGCAGCTCGCTCTTCGGGTCGGACAACCGCTGGGCGACGTACTACCGCGGGTCGCTGGCCTGGCGCGTGGCGCAGGAGCCGGCGTGGCCCTTGAAGGACCAGATCGACGAGTTCAAGCTGCGCGTCTCACGGGGGACGGCGGGCGGCCGGCCGAGCTTCGCCGCCCAGTATGAAACGTACACCATTGGCGCCGGGGGTCTCCTGACGCCGACGACGCTGGGCAACCGTAACCTGAAGCCCGAAACCACCACCGAGACCGAAGCGGGCGTCGATCTCCAGCTGTTCCGGCGTATCGGCCTGACCGTGAACTACGCCTACTCGACGACCGTGGATCAGATCCTGTCCGTGCCGCTCCCCGCCGCCGCCGGGTTCGAGCGCCAATGGCGCAATGCCGGCACACTCCAGAACAAGACCTGGGAGCTGTCGCTGAACATCCCGATTATCCAGAGCCGCGACTTCTCGTGGTCGATCCGGGGTACCTACGAACGGACCCGCACCTGTATCTCGGCGCTCAGCGTTCCGGAATTCAACTTCGGCACGCCCCAACAGGCCACGGGCTCGATCTTCCGCGCGAAGGTCGGGTGTCCCACGGGCGAGCAGTTCGGCACGTTCTACGGCCGCACGTTCCTCACGAGCTGCGGCCAGTTGCCCTCCGCGTTCCAGAGCGCCTGCGGCCCCAACGGGGCGTTCCAAAGGAACGACGACGGCTTCATCGTCTGGGTCGGTCCCGGCAACACGTGGCGGGACGGCATCAACAAGAATCTGTGGCAGACGTCGTTGCCCGCCAGCCAGGCTCCGTGGGGTGTGGGCCTGGACTGGGGGATGCTGATCGTTAGCCGCAACACCAACCTCGCTGGTGACCAGCTCCCGATCGGTCACGCCCTGCCCGACTTCCGCTACTCCATCGCGCAGGACTTCCGGTGGAAGCGGCTGTCCGTATACGCCTTGCTCGACGCCTCGATCGGCCAGGACGTCTGGAATCAGGGGCGCCAGTGGTCGTTCCTCGACTTCAACAGCCGGGACCAGGATCAGCGCGGCAAGAGCCCCGAGACCGCGAAGCCGCTGGGCTACAATTGGCGGGCGGCGCCGCCCAGTGGCGCCGGGGTCGGCGGCATGTACGACATCCTGGCGCCGAACAACATCTCCGTCGAGGATGCGAGCTACGCCAAGCTGCGCGAGGCCTCGGTGTCGTATCACGTCGGGCCTATCAACGGCGTCGGCGATTGGGATGTGACCGTGTTGGGTCGGAATCTTTTCACGATAACGCATTACAAAGGGTTCGATCCCGAGGTCGGGATCGGCGAGATCAACGGGTTCGCCGGCACCGGCGGCGCGGGGGCGGCCACGCAGAACGCGGGTGCCGCGGCGATCAACGCGATCGACGCATTCACGTTCCCGAACTTGCGGACGTTTTCGATCGCACTTACTACACGCTTCTAAGGCGCTGCGGCAGGCCCACCGTGGCTGCGCAGCGGCGCTCCCGGGCGGGCCTGCCTCCGCTTTTCGAGGAGGAAGACCGATGCGACCCTTGCCACGTGCGCTCGTCGTACTCGTCGGCATCGCTGCGTGCGATCTGACTGCCACGAACCTCAACAATCCCGACCGGGACCGGTTGCTCCGCACGCCGGGGGACGTGGAGGCGCTGGTCGGTCAGCTGTTCCAGAACTTCCACAATGCCACGGTGGGTGGCTCGAACGAAGCCGTCAATCCGCAGCTTCTGGTGAGCGGGATGGAGAGCTTTTCGGGCCTGGGCAACTTCCAGATGGGGGTTCGCGCCGCGGTTCCGCGCGCCAATCCGCACGTCGACAACAACCGGGGGAACGCCGGGGAAGCGGGCAACCTACGGGACTTCCAGCGCCTGTCCACTACCTCTCGTTCCGCCGCCGACGCGCTACGGCGGCTCGCCGCCCCCGGCTTCACGTTCGGGGACGCCGCTCGCGACGCGCGCGGCAAGGCATTCGGCCAGTTCGCCCTAGGCCTTGCGCTGGGCCATCTGGCCATGCTGTATGACTCCGCGGCGATCGTCGGCCCGGCCGACGACCCGGAGACCATTCCTCCGCTCCGGGGCTATCTCGCCGTCAGAGACGCGGCGCTCGGCTGGCTCGACTCGGCGATCGCCACGGTGAACGCCAACACGGCGGTCTTCGGGAGTCTGCCGAACACCTGGCTGAAGGGCAATGCCCCCGATGGAGCGGGCTTCATCCGGATCGTTCGGTCCTACCGGGCCAGAATGCGCGCCGCCATCGCGCGCACGCCCGCCGATCGAGCGGCCGTGGACTGGGACGCCGTGATTGACGATGCGAACAACGGCATAACGGGCGACCTGAACATCGGCATGGACCCCGGTGTCGGATGGGACATGGTCTGGGTGGTCCAACACTACCTGTTCTCGAGCTGGCACCAGATGTGGCAGTTCGTGGTCGGCTTCGCCGACACTTCCGGCGCGTTCGACGCGTGGCTCGCGCAGCCGGTGGCCAACCGCGCGTCGTTCCTCGTCATCACGCCTGATGCGCGCTTCCCGCAAGGGACGACCCGGACCGCACAGCAGGCGAATTCCCCCGCCGTACCGACGGGGAACCTGTATTTCCGCAACCGGCCGGCATCGCAGGACGTCCCCGGGAACGCTCTGGGCGTCTCGTTCTACGATTACTACCGCTTCCAGGCCTTCTTCAACGCGCAGCGGATCGGCAACTATCCGGTGATGACGCGAGCCGAGATGCGGCTGCTGGCGGCGGAAGGTTACATCCGCAAGGGTCAGATCACGCTGGCGGGCCCGTTGATCGATTCCTCGCGCGTGGCCAAAGGGAATCTGCCTCCAGTGGCGGGAATTGCGGACTTGACCACGCCCGTGCCCGGCGGGGCGGGATGCGTGCCGCGCGTGCCCCAGCCGCCCAACTTCACGTCTTCCGCGTGCGGCAACATCCTGGAAGCGCTCAAATGGGAGAAGCGTATGGAGACGGCCTTCATCGGCTACGGCTCCTGGTACTTTGACGGCCGGGGCTGGGGCGACCTGCCGCAGGGCACCGCGCTGAACTGGCCCGTGCCGTGGCAGGAGATGGATGCACGGGTGGAGCCGTTCTACAACATGCCCGACGTGGCCAAAGGCACGCTGCCCGGGGCGGCGCAGAGTACTTACGGACTGTAAGACGAGAGGGGTCGCGATGCGACAGAGCCTGCGGCGCTGGAACGGGTTGTCGATAGTGGCGCTCCCGTTGCTCGGAGCGTGCTACGTCTACGCGCCCGTGACGACGCCCGATCCGCAGCCGGGCGTGCGCCTCACGCTCGACCTCAACGACCAGGGGCGCGCGGCGCTGGTGACCAGCGTGGGACCCGAGGCTGCCCAAGTCGACGGCGCGCTGGTGAGCGACATCGGCGGCGAATACGTGATTCGGGTCGCCGGCGTCGTCGGGCGCCAGGGCGTGCGAACCAAATGGAATGGCGAGACCGTGACCTTGCGCCAGGAGTACGTGCGGCGGATTCGCGAGCGGAAGTTCTCACGTGGCCGCACGGTGTTCACCATCGCCGGAGTCCTGGGGGCCGTGGTGGGCCTCGCGGCCGGTACGAATCTCGTAGGCTTCGGGAGCGGAGGCGACGGTAAACCCGGGAGCGGCGTGGGAGAGGGACAGTGAACCTTACTCAAGCGAGCCGTCCATGAGACTAGATCGTGTGTGGCGTTTGCTGTCGTGGGGCACCGTGGCCGGCGCTGTGCTGGCGTGTCACGACTCGAAAGGGATCCCGACCCAGCAGGGGCCGCTGGCCGGCCTGCGCTACGTCAACGTCGTGTCCGATACCGGCGCGTTGGACATCCGGATCGTGGATATCGTAGGAGACGCGCCGGCCACCTTCGGGGCGTCGTTCCGGACCGGGGGCAGCCCCATCGGCCAGGCTGCGCAGACCTCGCCGCCCTACCAAGCCGTGGCGGCGGGCCTGCGGCACATCAAGGTGTTCAACTCGAGCACCGATGTCGCAATCGCCCAGCAGTGGCACGTGGACACCACCTTCACCTTCCAGGCGGATCGTGAATACACGTTCGCCGTACGCGGGTTTTCGCGCACCGGTCAGACGCCTCGGGTCGTTGCCGCCATTCAAATCGATGCTCCACCGGCCAGTGTGGCCGGCCAGGTCGCGGTTCGCACTTGGCAGCTCGCGCCCGGACTTGACCCGTCTGCGACGACCGCGCTCGACGCGTGGATCGTGCCCCGCGGATCGGCCGCCCTGTCCGGCTCGCCGACGATCGCTGGGCAGTCGTACCCGGACACGAGCTCGTATGCGAACGTCGCGAGCGGGACGTATCGCGTGGCGTTTACTGCGGCCGGGACCACCCAACCCGTTTTGTTCCAGGCGAACATGCCGGTCGGAGGCTCCGGGGTCGGGGGCACGACCGCGGCTGGGAGCGCGATCACGGTGCTCGTCGCGCCGCGCTCCGTCCCAGGGAGCCGCGCCCCGATGTCGTTCGCCGCGATCGGGGCTATTGCATCGCTCACGTCCAACGCCGACTCGACGGTGACGGCCGTGACGTCCGCACCCCACAACCTCGCCAGCGCTAACAGTGTGGTCATAGCCGGGGCGGATACGGCGATCTATAACGGTACCTTCACCGTCACGGTCGTAAACGCGACCACGTTTACGTACCGCGCTGCCCGTACGACGGTCGGCTCGCCAGCCACCGGGTATCCGTTCTGGCTTTTGGCCAGCTCCGTCTCGTCGTTCAACGGTCTCGGGGTCTCCCGGCTCAGCGCGACGGGCACGACGGCCACGCTCGTGACCACCTCGAGTCATGGCTTGGCGAAAAACGACATCATTACGATCAGCGGAGCCAACGAAGCCGAGTACAACGGTAGCTTCGCCGTCGACTCAGTCGTGAGCAGCTCGACCGTCAGGTATACGGCGAATGGTACACCTGCGGCCGCGGCCACGGGCGCACCGGTTTGGCGTCGGGGCGCGGATGATTTCACCCGCCCGAACGTCATGTTCCTGATCGACCGTCGGCCGTAGGGGGAAGCAACGACCCGGTTTGGGGGCCGCCGCTCCTCTGGAGTGGCGGCCCCTTCGCGTCTAGGGCCGCCAGCGGGGGATGTAGTTCGCCGCGTCCGTGCCGGTTACCCGCGCAAGACCGGTTCCATCCGCCCGCATGACGTAGATCTCGGCATCGCTGTCGAAGGCGATGCGTGAGCCGTCCGGTGACCAGGCGGGAAGCTCGCTCGGCGCGCCGAGGGTGGTGAGCCGTACGACGCCTGAGCCGTCCGCGTTCATCACGTAGATCTGGAAGATGCCGTCGCGGTCCGAGTGGAAGGCGAGCTTGGTGCCGTCCGGCGACCACGCCGGACCGAGGTCGGAGGCGGGGTCCCCGCTCACGTTCACCACGCCCGTGCCGTCCGCGTTCATCACGTAGATCTCGGGGTTGGCGTCGCGCGTGGTCACAAATGCGATCTTGCTTCCGTCCGGCGACCAGGCCGGCTGGACGTCGCTGGCGGAATCCGTTGTCAGTCGCGCGAGTCCGCTGCCGTCCACGTTCACGACGTAGATCTCGGCGTTCCCGTCACGGTTGCTTCGGAAAGCAAGGCGCGTCCCGTCGGGGCTCCAGGCTGGCTCATCGTCCTGCGCCGTGTCGGAGGTCACCCGCGTGACGCCCGTGCCGTCCGCGTTCATTACGTAGATCTCGAGGTTGACAGAGCCGGTCTGCGAGTCGCGGTCAGACGTGAAGGCGATGCGGGATCCGTCCGGGGACCACGAGGGCCAGAAGTCGAACGCCAGGTCATCGGTCAGCCTCTGAATCCCGGTCCCGTTGGCGTTCATGACGTAGATGTCGAACTGGGCGAGCCGGTCGCTCGCGAAGGCGATTTGGCCGGGGCCGACGTCGGGCGGTGGCGCTTGGGACTCATTGCACGCCGAGGAGGTGAGCACAGCCGCCAGGAGCCAAAAAAAAGCGGTGGCCGATTCGGCCACCGCCCTGTCGCTACCGTGTCTGGTCTCAGTCCACGATGGCATCGGGCATGACGTACTTCATCGGATCCACCGGCTTGTGGTTCACCCATACCTCATAGTGCAGGTGCGGTCCCGTGGAGAGCCCGGTCGAGCCGACCTTCGCGATCACCTGCCCACGCTTCACGCGCTGGCCACGAACGACGAGGATCTTCGAGCAATGGGCGAAGCGCGTCACCAGCCCAAAGCCGTGATCCATCGTGACGATGTTGCCGTACCCTTCCTCCCACCGCACCTCGGTCACAATGCCCGCCGCGGGCGCTTCGATATCCGCCCCCATCGTCGCCGTCACGTCGATCCCCTCGTGTGGGCGCGCCAAGTGAAGGATCGGGTGGATGCGCTCCCGCATGAACGCGCTCGTGAGCCAACCCTTGGTGGGCATGATCGACGGCGTCGCGGCGAGGCGCGCCCGGTTCTTGGACAGCGAGTCGTATGCTTCGTTCAGCGACCGCACCAGAATGTTGGCGCGCCGGGCGAGCGCATCGACATCGGCCCGCGCCGCGAGCGCCTGCTGTCCGCCAGGGCCGAGCGCCTTGAGGCTGTCGCGCTCCGACCACATGCCCGCCGGTCCGCCAATGCCTGCCTGCTGCACGGTCGTGTCGGTCGGCGTGAGCCCGGCGAGCAAGCGCAGCTCCTGCTCCCGCTGCCCGAACCGTTGCAGCGTGTCCCGCAGCCCCGTCATGCGCTCGCGCATCCGCTGGATCTCGTCCGCGAGCAGGCGGTTCTCGTTCTCGAGCGCGCGGCTATGCGTGATGTTCACGCCGCGCGAAATGGCGGCGACGCCCAGCACCAGGAATGTCAATGCCACCACGCTGCCGATGCCGACGAGCGCTTTGACGAAGGTCTGGGACACCTCCACGGCGCGGGACGACCCCGAGCCGTGCGGCACCAGCATGACCGTCCAACGTCGTTCCGCCTTCTTGCGCATCCGCTTGCCGCGCCTCGCATCAAAACCGTTAGCCCCGGCACAGAAAAAGCGCCGGTCCATCAGGACCTGCCAAAGGGAGAACCCGGACAGGGCGTGGGGTCCGGTTCCCGAGTGTGGACCTCTAAAGTACGGCTGGATTGGAAAGTCGTCAACACGAGCGAAGGTGACGCAAATCACATTCGTTCTGGCACTTATGCGGGGGCGAGCCGGGGCTTGGGGAACAGGATGGGAGGCTTCTGGACCTGCCGCCCCCCCAGATCCAGCGCCTCGAGGTCCCCCAGCCGGACACGCTCCAGGGGACCGGGGGGAGGCGATCCCACCGTTGCCCAGATGGTTGCGGCGGTCGCGGGGAGGAACGGCTGTGCGAGCACCGCGATCCGGGCGACGGTGCGGGCCAAGTTCGCGAGCACCGAGTCGAGCTCGGCCGCCCGCTCCGGCTGCTTCGCGAGCTTGTAAGGCTGCGTCTCCTCGACGTATCGGTTCGCGGCGCTCGCCAGCGCCACGAGCTGGGCGGCGCCCTCTTGCAGGCGGTTCGCGTCCATGGCGCGCGCGTACGCCGCGAGCGCGCCCCGGGCCGCGGCCTCGAGCGGCGTGTCGGAGTTCTTGGGGTCGCGTGGTACCGTGCCCCCGCGGTAGTTCACGATCATCGTGAGCGCGCGCGACACGAGGTTGCCGACGGTGTCGGCGAGCTCCGAGGTATAGCGTGCGTCGAAGCGCTCCCACGTGAAGTCGCCGTCGTTGTCGAAGCCGACCTCGCGGAGCAGGAAGTAGCGCAGCGCATCGGCGCCGTGTCGATCGATCGCTTCGGCGAGGGTGACGGCCGTGCCGGCGGTCTTGCTCATCTTGGCGCCCGACCACTGCACGTAGCCGTGTGCCCACACCGCGCGCGGAGGCGGGAGCTCGGCGGCGAGCAACATCGCGGGCCAGATGACGCAATGAAAGCGCGTGATCCCCTTGCCCACGACGTGCAGATCGGCCGGCCACAGGCGGTCGCAGCCGGGCGCCGGGAAGCCGGTCGCCGAGAGGTAGTTGATGAGCGCGTCGAACCAGACGTACACGGTCTGCTGCGGGTCGCCGGGGAACGGGATGCCCCACGGCTGGCGCTGCCGCGAGATCGAAATGTCCTGCAGGCCGGCCTCGAGCAGGCGCAGCACCTCGTTGC